>LZQR01000229.1_pt1 | contig 14793 bp, 22 predicted proteins | sample 768601 | NCBI WGS metagenome assembly LZQR01 (sample SAMN05207299, study PRJNA324521) | oil field metagenome | isolation source: sample BH-FW-24 from oil reservoir | place: India: Bombay High | collected 2015-12-04
TTACGTCGTCTTCGGCGATCTTGCGGGCAAGCTCCGGCGGGGTGTTGACTTGCGAAGCGAGCTTGTGGGCCAGCCTGGCACGGTCCCTGGGCGAGCCGACACTGTACAGTTTTATGATTACTTCGGAGAAGATTGCCAGTTCCCGGTCGGTCCGCTCATCGAGTTCGCGATCACAAGTTCGCTCACCTGCGCGAACAGCCGTCGTCGCGCCTCGTCTGTGCCTTCCTGTGCAAGTTTGATCAAGGACCTGGCATCCTTCCTCCTCGTCGGGCCAGATTGGCGCCCATATTGTTATTATTACGTTACCCGATAAATGGAGGCTGGCATATTACCTTGCGTAAAGGTGAAATCTTTTTGCGATTTCCAGTGAATCCTTGTTTCTGCTGGTTTTGATGCGGTCGTTACTGCACGGGAAACTTGCGTTTTATAATAGTACCTAAAAAATGTCCGAAGACAGCAGTCTGAACCCTTTTCATCCGCGAGTGTTCCTCCATATTGTCCCTGCCATGGCCGGACCCCCGCCGGTCTTCCTGGAATTGACAAGAGTTTGAAATGAAGATTTTGCGCTGCTGCCTCTTTGCCCTGATGACAATGATGCTTGCCGGGTTGGCTCCGGTTCTGGCTCAGGAAAGCGGGGGGCAGGCCCGGCGCAGGAGCAAGCGCCACCGGCCGATGTCGAACAGGCGAGCCAGGCCCTGATAAAGGTTCTGAACGACCCTGAAAGCCGAGCGGCGTTGATCGATCTCTTGCAGAAAAGCACAGGGGACAGCCAGCCTGCTGAAGGTGACAGGCAGGTTCCCGGGAATGAAGCTGCAATACCGGTTCAGGGGATCTCCCAACCCCTGCAACAGGAAAACTTCGCCCTGCGGATCGGTGAATACACACGGGTTCTGGTGGATGACGCGGGGTATCTGCTGGAGCAGGCAATGCGCTCGTTGAACGGCCTGGTTCTGGTCGCGCGCGGCGATATTCCGGTGAAATGGGACCGGGTCGAGGATATCGCGATCCAGGTCGGCATCGTGCTTGTTGCAGCTTATCTCGGCTTTTTGCCAGCCAGCTGATCGCGAAGGCACTCTATCCGCGCATGTCGCTTTATGCGCGTTACGGCGGCGGGCTGACGCGCAGCTTCATTCTTGTTCTGACATCGGTCGTCGATGCAGTGACGGTAGGCGTCGGTTGGGCCGTCGGCAACGCGGCGGCCCTGGCAAGCTTCGGTGGAATAAATGCAGGCGTAACGCTTCAGGAAAGTCTCGCGCTGAACGCGTTTTTCATCCTTGGCATGGCCAACGTCTCGCTGCGCTTCATATTTGCGCCGGGGCGGCCGGAATTGCGGTTGCTGCCGTTCACCGATGAAAGTTCGCTCTACTGGTACGGCCGTTTGCGGTTGTTCATGTACTGGATGGTCTTTGGCCTGTTCCTGGCCGTGCCGATCGCCAATGTTGCGGTATCCTTCGTGCTCGGCAACGCCTTGCGGTTCCTCGTCGTGCTTCTCGGGATGATCTATCTTCTGGTGCTGGTGCACCAGAACAGGCACCGGGTAAACGAGGGTGCGCGGGATTACGCCGAGCATCTGCAGAGCGCTCTTGCCAAGCGGGCGCTCGTGCTCGTCGGTCAGCTCTGGCACCTGGCTGCCTACGGCTATATCGCGGCAGTTTTCATCATCTGGGTGACCCGGCCGTTTGACGCGACAACCATTATACTGCGGGCAACGGGACTGTCGATCCTCACCATCATGGCGGGCATGGCCATTTCGCTGGTCGTGACCAAGGCCATCAAGGGCGGGATACGCCTGCCGGACGACCTGAACCGGACCCTTCCGGCGCTTCAGAGCCGGCTGAACGCCTTTGTGCCGCGCCTTCTGAAGTTCATCCGGTTCGCCGTTTCCTGGTGACGGTGTTGCTGCTTCTGGAGATCTGGGGTCTGTTGACGGTTGCCGAATGGCTGGTCAGCGAAGCCGGGGTGCAACTTCTGAGCAGCTACGGTTCAGCCTTCCTGGTCCTGCTTGTGGCTTTCATGATCTGGCTCGCCGTCATGTCGTGGGTGGACCTCAGGCTGCAGTCACGTTCCGGATACATCGTAACAGCGCGCGAACGCACGCTGTTCCAGTTGTTCCGCAATGCATCGACGGTCGTCATCGTGGTGATGGCACTGCTCTTGTCGCTGTCGGAAGTCGGTGTCGATATCGGTCCGCTGATCGCCGGTGCCGGTGTCGTCGGCCTGGCGATTTCCTTCGGTGCACAGACCCTGGTCAAGGACATCATCACCGGAGCTTCATCCAGGTCGAGAATGCCATCAACGAGGGCGACGTCGTCACTGTTGCCGGGATAACGGGAACGGTCGAGGGGATCACCGTCCGGTCGGTGCGCATGCGCGACATCGACGGAACAACCCACATCATTCCGTTCTCGTCGGTCGACATGGTGTCCAACTTCATGCGCGGCTTCTCCTATCATGTCGCGCTGATCGGTGTTGCCTACGACACGAATATCACCCACGCCAAGGACGCCATGCTGGAAGCCTTCCGCAGACTGAAGGAAACGGATTTCGGACCCAAGATCATCGGTGATTTCGAAATGCACGGCGTTACCAATTTCGGTGCCAGTTCCATTGATATCCGCGGCCGCATCAAGACCGTCCCGGGGGATCAGTGGGGCGTCGGGCGTGCGTATAACGAATTCGTCAAACAGGTCTTTGACGAACGGAATATCGAAATCCCGTTCCCGCAAGTGACCTATCACGCCGCGACGCCTCCCTTCGTGGAAGACGGGAACAAACCGAAACAGCGCAAGAAGGTTGACGTTTCTTCGACCCAGTTGGAGGACGATGCTCCGGCTGAGGACGGAGAAAACTAGGCAGATCAATGCCTTGTAGTTTCTGAGTGGTCTATTTAACCCCGGCGGAGGCGCGAGCTTCTTGCCGGGGTGTTTCGTCTTGGTGTGCGAAATTGTTGATTGAATTTCGAGAAGTTTCGTTTTATTTTCATTTTCAATCCTGAGACGCAAAAACACAGGCCGGGGACAGTTATGGCTGCGGATTACGATCTTTTGATCATTGGTGGGGGCATCAACGGAACGGGCATCGCCCGCGACGCGGTCGGCCGGGGGGCTTCGGTTCTTCTGGTCGAAATGGGTGACCTTGCCGGCGCCACATCGTCGGCCTCGACCAAGCTCATCCACGGCGGGCTGCGCTATCTGGAATATTACGAGTTCGGTCTGGTGCGCAAAGCGCTGAAGAGCGTGAAGTGTTGTGGACGCGCAGCGTCCGCATATTGCCTGGCCGCTGCGGTTCATTCTGCCGCACCACAAGGACTGCGTCCGGCATGCTCTGCGGCTCGGCCTCTTCATGTATGACCATCTCGGCGGGCGGGAACTGCTGCCGGCCACCAAGACCGTGCGTCTGGATCAGCCTCCGTTCTCGCAAGGCTCAAGAAGCTCTTCAAGAAGGGGTTCGAATATTCGGATTGCTGGGTGGACGATGCCCGACTGGTGGTTCTGAATGCGCGCGATGCGGCTGATCGCGGTGCCGAAATCCAGACCCGTACCAAATGCATCAGCGCGCGGCGCAACGGCGACGTCTGGCAGGTCGTTCTGAAAGATCTTGCAAGCGGCGATGAAAAGACCGTCACTGCCAATGTGCTGGTCAATGCCGCCGGGCCCTGGGTTGCGGATATGCTGAGCGGCGTTACCGGGGCGAACAACAGTTCCAGCGTCCGGCTGGTCAAGGGCAGTCACATCATCGTCAAGCGCCAGTTCGAACACGACCGTTGCTTCATCTTCCAGAACGGTGACGGCCGGATCGTGTTCGCCATTCCTTATGAAAACGACTTCACGCTGATTGGTACGACCGATGTCGATTTCCAGGATGACCTGAGCAAGGTCGAGATCTCGAAGGACGAAATCGCGTATCTGTGCAAGGCGGCGAGCGAGTATCTGGAAACGCGATCACGCCTGAAGATGTGGTCCATACCTATTCCGGCGTCCGCCCGCTCTACGATGACGGCGCAAAGGATGCCAAGGCGGCGACGCGCGACTATGTGCTTGAGCTGGATGCGGGCGATACAAAGCCGGCGATCCTGTCCGTCTTTGGCGGCAAGATCACGACCTATCGCAAGCTTGCCGAGCATGTCCTGGAAAAGCTTGAGCCGTATCTGCCTTTCAAGCGCGGGGTATGGACGGCCTATGCGCCGCTGCCGGGCGGTGATTTCAAGGTGAGCGAGTTCGATGCGGAAGTGTCACGCCTCAAGGCTGATTATCCGTTCCTCGACAAGGTATTCGCAACTCGTCTGACCCGTCTTTACGGCACGGATGCGCGCTTCATACTCGGGGAAGCGAAGACGCTCGAAGACCTCGGTCGCTGTTTTGGCTACAATCTTCATGAAGCGGAAGTGAAATGGCTGGTCCGCCGCGAATGGGCTCGCAGCGCGCAGGACATCCTGTGGCGGCGGACGAAACTGGGTTTGCGGCTCAGCGGGGAGGAGGCTGCCGAGCTGGATACCTATCTGTCGGCTTATCTTGCGGAGCAGGCCGGCGCTGCGGCATAGTTTTATCAAACGGAACCAGATGACCTGCCGGCCTTGCCGGCAGTTTTCATGACAAGTAGAAAACGGGAGGTGCGCCATGGCCGGATGTGTTTTGGCAATAGACCAGGCACGACGTCGAGCCGGGCAATTGTCTTCGGCGACGATTTCCATCCAATCAGTGTGGGGCAGCAGGAGTTTCCGCAGCACTTCCCGAAGTCGGGTTGGGTGGAGCATTCGCCGGCCGATATCTGGACGAGTACGCTGCGCGTGTGTCGGGAAGCGCTGGAAAAGGCACCCTCCGGTGGAGCGGATGTCGCCGCGATCGGGATCACCAACCAGCGGGAAACCACCCTTGTCTGGGACCGATCGACGGGCGAACCGGTCTACAACGCCATTGTCTGGCAGGACCGTCGTACGGCCGATTTCTGTGCGAAATTGCGCTCGGAAGGCCGCGAAGGAGTTTTTTCCGCCAAGACGGGCCTGTTGCTGGATCCCTATTTTTCCGGAACCAAGATCGCCTGGATCCTCGACAATGTGGACGGTGTGCGCGAGCGTGCGGAACGCGGTGAGCTTGCCTTCGGCACCGTCGACACATGGCTGATCTGGCAACTCACGGGCGGCAAGGTGCACGCAACCGATGCCACCAAGCTTCCCGGACGCTGATCTACAACATTCACGAAAACAAGTGGGATGAAGAGCTGTGCAAGCTCCTCAACATCCCGCAGAACCTGCTGCCCGAGGTCAAGGACAGTGCGGATGATTTCGGCGTCACCGATACGGAATTGTTCGGCCGGGCAATGCCGATCCTTGGTGTTGCCGGCGACCAGCAGGCCGCGACGGTCGGGCAGGCATGCTTCAAGCCGGGAATGGTCAAGTCCACCTACGGTACGGGTTGCTTTGCACTGATGAACACCGGGTCCAAACCGGTCCGGTCCAACAACCGCATGCTGACGACCATCGCCTACAGGCTGAACGGCGAAACCACATATGCGCTCGAAGGGTCGATCTTCGTTTGCCGGTGCTGCCGTGCAGTTGGCTGCGCGACGGTCTGGGTCTCATCGAAAGTGCCGGCGACACGCAGTCGCTTGCCGAACAGGCAGATCCGAACCAGGACGTCTACCTTGTTCCTGCCTTCGTTGGTCTTGGCGCTCCCTATTGGGACGCGGACGCCCGGGGTGCGCTGTTCGGTCTGACGCGAAACACGGGTCCGAAGGAAATTGCCCGTGCGGTCCTGCAAAGCGTCGGTTACCAGACCAGCGACCTGGTTGAAGCCATGCGGGCAGACTGGCCGGAGGCCGAACAGCCGGTGCTCCGTGTCGATGGCGGCATGACGGCATCCGACTGGACGATGCAGTTCCTGGCCGACATTCTGGGCGCGCCGGTCGACGGCCGACTGTCCCGGAAACGACGGCGCTCGGGGCAGCGTGGCTCGCCGGATCGAAGGCAGGTGTCTGGCCTGGCGCCGACGCATTTTCGGCTGAATGGAAGCTGGAAAAGCGTTTCGAGCCGCGTTTACAGGAAAGTGAGCGGGCCAGATTGCTTGCCGGATGGCAGGACGCTGTCAAACGAACCCGTTCTACGCAGGATTGAGAAATTCAGGGGCTCCCGTTGTTGCGGGAGCCTTTTGTTTTCAGGCGGTTAGATGAAGCTTGAAAAAACGCTGCCGTTGCGGTATTTGTTTCTCGTGAGTTAACGTTGCCGCATTAAAAATTTACGGCAGCAACTCTTACCTAGCAAAAAAATTTCAAAAACATCCTCAAATTAGAAATATGTTGGCAGTTGATTTTCTGCCAAAAAACGCCTTAGTTTGCGCTGGCTTGGGCTTAACTCCTTTGCGCGATTCAACGATGCAAGGCCCTTGCTCTTCATCAAGGGGAGAACAGTTTGATGAATTTCCAAAAAACCTTGAAGGCATCCCTTCTTGGCGTAAGCTTGCTGTGATTGCAGCGACCGGCGCTTCTGCAAAAACCTGGTTTATTGCTCTGAAGGTTCGCCTGAAGGCTTTGATGCTGCACTTTACACCGCAGGCACGACGTTCGACGCTTCCTCCAAGCCGATCTACAACCGGCTTGTCGAGTTCAAGCGCGGCACGACCGAAGTGCTGCCGGGCCTGGCTGAAAGCTGGGAAGTTTCCGAAGACGGTCTGGAATACACCTTCAAGCTGCGTCAGGGTGTGAAGTTCCACACCACCAGCTTCTTCACGCCGACCCGTGAATTCAATGCAGACGACGTGATCTTCACCTTCGAGCGTCAGCTGAAGAAGGATCATCCGTGGCACGAATACACCGCCGGTACCGCGTGGGAATATTTCGACGGCATGTCCATGCCGGACCTGATCAAGGAAATCGTCAGGGTTGACGACTACACGGTCAAGTTCGTCCTGAACCGTCCGGAAGCACCGATGATCGCCAACCTGGCGATGGACTTCGCTTCCGTCGTGTCCGCCGAATACGCAGCCCAGCTTGAAGCAGCCGGTTCCAAGGAACAGCTGAACCAGCAGCCGGTCGGCACCGGTCCGTTCTCCTTCGTGGGTTACCAGAAGGACGCCGTGATCCGTTATGCGGCAAACCCGGACTACTGGGGTGGCAAGCAGCCGGTCGACAACCTGATCTTCGCGATCACTCCGGATGCAGCCGTGCGTCTTCAGAAGCTGAAGGCCGGTGAATGTCACGTCATGCCGTACCCGGCACCGGCCGACATCGCCGACATCAAGGCTGACGGCAACCTGACCCTGATGGAACAGCAGGGCCTGAACGTCGGTTACCTCGCTTACAACACCAAGCAGGCACCGTTCGACAAGCCGGAAGTCCGCAAGGCGCTGAACCACGCGATCAACAAGCAGGCGATCCTCGACGCAGTTTTCCAGGGCTCCGGCCAGGCTGCCAAGAACCCGATCCCGCCGACCATGTGGTCCTACAACGACGCCGTTGAAGACGACGACTACAATCCGGAACTGGCCAAGGAAATGCTGGCAGCAGCTGGTGTATCCGATCTTTCCATGAAGATCTGGGCAATGCCGGTACAGCGTCCGTACAACCCGAACGCTCGTCGTATGGCTGAAGTCATGCAGGCCGATTTCGCGAACGTCGGCGTGAACGTCGAGATCGTTTCCTACGAATGGGGTGAATACCTGTCCCGTTCCAAGGACGAGAACCGCGACGGTGCCGTGCTTCTCGGCTGGACCGGTGACAATGGCGACCCGGACAACTTCCTGGCCGTTCTGCTCGGCTGTGACGGTGTCGGCGGCTCCAACCGCGCCCAGTGGTGCAACGAAGAGTTCGACGCGCTGATCAAGAAGGCAAAGACCGTGACCAGCAAGGAAGAGCGCACCAAGCTCTACGAAGAGGCACAGGTCGTGTTCAAGGAGCAGGCTCCGTGGGCAACCATCGCGCACTCCGTGGTCTTCATGCCGATGTCCTCCAAGGTCTCTGGCTACGTCATGGACCCGCTCGGCGGCCACTGGTTTGACGGCGTGGACATTGCGGAGTAAATCCGCCTAACTCGAAGAGGGCGCTGGCAGCAATGCCGGCGCCTTCGGACATTCTGGCCGGCGGATGCTTTCCTGACATCAGGTCGTTTCCGCTGGCTCTTCGTATCTGGAACCTGACATGCTTCGCTTTCTTCTAGGTCGTCTCGGCCTGTTGATACCGACATTCTTCGGCGTCACCCTCGTCGCCTTCTCGTTTATCCGCATGCTGCCCGGCGATCCTGCCGAACTGCTCGCAGGCGAGCGCGGTATATCTGATGAGCGGAGGGCTCAGGTCCTTGGCCAGCTTGGCTTCGACAAACCGCTCTGGCAACAGTACCTCGACTACATCGCAGGTATCTTCCAGGGGGATCTGGGCACGTCCTTCGTGTCGAAGAAGCCGGTGCTGGATGAATTTCTGACACTGTTTCCGGCGACTGCCGAACTCGCGCTCTGCGCCATCATCATTGCCGTCTGCCTTGGCATTCCCGCCGGTATCTTCGCGGCCGTGAAGCGCGGATCGGTTGCCGACCAGGCAATCATGGGCACGGCGCTGGTCGGCTACTCGATGCCGATCTTCTGGTGGGGCCTGCTGCTGATCATCCTGTTTTCGGGAACCCTCGGCTGGACACCGGTCTCCGGGCGCATCTCGCTGATGTTCTTCTTCCCGCAAGTCACCGGCTTCATGCTGATCGACAGTCTGCTGTCCGGCGAGAAGGGGGCCTTCCTCTCTGCCGTCCGTCACCTGATCCTGCCGTCCATCGTTCTGGCGACCATTCCGATGGCGGTGATCGCACGCCAGACACGATCCGCCATGCTGGAAGTTCTGGGCGAGGACTATGTGCGCACGGCCCGCGCGAAAGGCCTGCCGCCCCGCGCGGTGATCGGTCTGCATGCGCTGCGCAGTGCCCTTATCCCGGTGGTGACCACCATTGGCCTGCAGGTCGGGGTGCTTCTTGCCGGCGCGATCCTGACCGAGACTATCTTCTCCTGGCCTGGCATCGGCAAATGGCTCGTCGACAGCATCTCGCGCCGCGACTACTTCGTGGTCCAGGGTGGTCTGCTGCTGATTGCCGGGATCATCATGATGGTCAACCTGATCGTGGACGTGCTCTACGGCCTGATCAATCCGCGAATTCGCCACAACTGAGCCGGGGACAAGGAAAATGACAAATACCTCGCCGGCTGCGAAAGCCGATCAGACCAAGCTCCAGGCCGAAAGCCGCAACGCCACCAAGGCGCAGCTTGTCGAGTTCTGGTACTACTTCTCACAGAACAAGGGTGCCGTTGTCGGCCTCGTGGTGTTCGCGTTGCTGGTCCTTATGGCCATCTTCGCGCCGCTGGTCGCACCGCATAGTCCCGACTTTCAGTATCGCGACAGTTTCCTCGTGCCTCCGGTCTGGGAGGAGGGCGGCAAGGCCGCGTTCCTGCTGGGAACGGATGCCGTTGGCCGTGATATTCTTTCGCGCCTCATCTTCGGCGCGCGCTTCTCGCTGTTCATCGGTGTTGTCGTCGTCACCATCGCCCTTGTCGGCGGTGTCGTGATCGGCCTTGTCGCCGGTTACATGCGCGGCATGACCGACACGCTGATCATGCGTGTGATGGACATCATCCTGGCATTCCCCTCACTTCTGCTGGCCCTCGTGCTGGTGGCTATCCTGGGGCCCGGCTGATCAACGCCATGATCGCAATTGCCATCGTGCTGCAGCCGCATTTCGTGCGTCTGACCCGCGCGGCCGTCCTGTCCGAACGCACACGGGACTATGTCGTCGCGGCGAAGGTGGCAGGTGCCGGGCACATGCGCTGATGTTCAAGACGATCCTGCCGAACTGTCTGGCGCCGCTGATCGTTCAGGCGACGCTGTCGTTCTCCAACGCGATCCTGGATGCGGCCGCGCTCGGCTTCCTGGGCATGGGAGCACAGCCGCCAACACCGGAATGGGGCACCATGCTTGCCGAAGCGCGTGAATTCATCCTGCGCGCGTGGTGGGTGGTAACCTTCCCGGGTCTGGCGATCCTGATCACCGTTCTTGCCATCAACCTGGTCGGTGACGGTCTGCGCGATGCGCTCGACCCGAAACTGAAGAGGAGCTAAGCCATGTCTCTTCTTGAAATCAGAAACCTGAAGGTCGAGTTCGACACCGCCAAGGGCCCTTTCAAGGCGCTCGACGGGTTGATTATGCGGTCGATGCGGGCGAGGTCCTGGCGATCGTCGGCGAATCCGGGTCCGGAAAATCCGTCGCCATGCTGGCGACCATGGGTCTGCTGCCGAACACGGCAACGATCACCGCCGACAAGATGGAATTCGAGGGTCTCGACCTGCGCACCCTGTCGGCCAAGGAACGGCGCCGGGTGATCGGGAAAGACATCTCATGATCTTCCAGGAGCCGATCGCCAGTCTCAACCCGTGTTTCACGGTTGGCTTCCAGCTCAGTGAAACATTGAAGACCCACATGGGGTTGAAGGGACGTCAGGCCCGGGATCGGGTGGTCGAGATCCTGACCTCCGTCGGTATTCCGAACCCAGCCGAACGCCTGTCCGCATTTCCGCATCAGATGTCCGGCGGCCAGTGCCAGCGTGTGATGATCGCCATGGCAATTGCCTGTGCGCCGAAGCTGCTGATCGCCGACGAGCCGACGACTGCCCTTGACGTGACGATCCAGAAACAGATCCTGGATCTCCTGGTCAAGCTGCAGCAGGACAGCGGCATGGGGCTGATCATGATTACCCATGACATGGGCGTGGTGGCCGAAACGGCCGATCGTGTCATCGTGCAGTACAAGGGCCGCAAGATGGAGGAGGCCGACGTGCTGTCCCTCTTCGAAAACCCCAAGAACCCGTATACGAAGGCATTGCTTTCAGCGCTGCCGGAAAATGCCACGGGCGACCGCTTGCCGACGGTGAGCGACTTTGCCGAAGCGGGAGGTTTCTGAGATGGCTGACGATGTGATCCTCAAGGTCCGCGATCTGTACCGGACCTATGACATCAAGGGCGGCATGTTCAAGAAGGCGTCGACCCTGACCGCCGTCAAGGGTGTGAACCTGGATGTGGAACGCGGCACAACCCTTGCCGTGGTCGGCGAAAGTGGCTGTGGCAAGTCGACCCTTGCGCGCATGCTCACCATGATCGACGCTCAGTCTTCCGGCCTTATCGAGATCGACAGCCTGCCGATCGATATCTCCAAGACCGGTATTTCCCGCGAAATGCGCCAGAAGGTGCAGATCGTTTTCCAGAACCCCTATGGCTCGCTGAACCCGCGCCAGAAGATTGGCCATGTTCTGGAAGAGCCGCTTCTCCTGAACACGGACATGCCGTCGGCAGAGCGCCGTGACCTGGCGCTGCAGATGCTGGAGAAGGTCGGGTTGCAGCCGGAGCACTACGGCCGTTATCCGCACATGTTCTCCGGTGGCCAGCGCCAGCGCATCGCGATTGCGCGGGCGATCATGATGAAGCCGAAATTGCTGGTGCTCGACGAGCCGGTCTCCGCGCTTGACCTGTCGGTCCAGGCGCAGATTCTGAACCTGCTTGCGGACTGCAGGAAGAGATGGGCCTCACCTATGTGTTCATCTCTCACGACCTGTCGGTGGTGCGCTACATCGCAGACAAGGTAATGGTGATGTATTTCGGTGAAGTGGTGGAATACGGCACGCGGGACGAGGTTTTCGAGAACCCGCAGCACGATTACACCAAGACACTGTTCGCCGCGACGCCGAATGCGGACGTGGAAAGCATCAGGAAACGACTGGCTGCAAAGGCTGCCTGAACCGGCAGTTCTGTCAGACGCTGAAACAAGACCCTCGCTCTTTCCAGAGCGGGGGTCTTTTGCTTTCGGTCACGGAGGTACCGGGATTGACCTGCGCTCAGATTCCGGCCCGGTCGCAGCTTCGGTTTGCAACTTCTCGCAACGCAGCAATTTTTGGGTTGCATAGTTCCATATTTCGAGTATTCTCGAAATATGAAAAAAGAAGACGCCCTGAATGCATTGGCAGCTCTTGGTCAGGAAACCCGCCTCGACGTCTTTCGCCTGTTGGTGAAGGCCGGAAAGAAGGCATGACCGCCGGTGCCATCTCAGATGCACTCGATGTGCGTCCGAATACCCTGTCGACCCACCTGGGCGCCTTGTCCCGATCCGGCCTTGTGCACGCCGAACGGGACGGGCGCTCGATTTGTTATCGGGCGAGCCTGGAAGCGATGCAGGGCCTCGTGACCTACCTGTTGCAGGATTGCTGCGGCGGCAACCCGGAACTCTGCGCACCGATCGCATCGCTTGTGGCCGGTGGCGGCTGTGAACCAGGTGGGAAGTGCTGACATTCAGGAAACAGATTCGCCCGGATGCCGGAAGGTTCCTTTCGGCAGCAAGACAAGTTGCGTGACCGGTTCTGAGCGATTTGATGTTGAGACACCTCGGGCAGGTTTTCCACGCTGCTCCCTGGTTTGCTGAAATGCCGATGTGAGAGAGAGTTGGAATGACACAGGAAACGTCACCCATGGGGCTCTTCGAGCGCTTCTTGTCGCTCTGGGTTGCCTTGTGCATTGCCGCCGGGGTCGGGCTCGGCGCCCTCTTTCCCGGGGTCTTCGAGGCGATCGCCTTTCTGGAATATGCGAGCGTCAATCTGGTTGTGGCCGTACTCATCTGGGTGATGATCTACCCGATGATGGTCAACGTCGATTTTGCCTCGCTGAAGGATGTCGGCCGCAAGCCCAAGGGGCTCTGCATCACGATCGTCGTCAACTGGCTGGTCAAGCCCTTCACGATGGCGGCACTCGGCATCCTGTTCTTCGAACACGTATTCGCGGGGCTGGTGGATCCGCAGACTGCAAAAGAGTACATCGCCGGCATGATCCTGCTCGGGGTCGCGCCGTGCACGGCCATGGTCTTCGTCTGGAGCCAGCTGGTGCGCGGCGATGCCAACTACACGCTTGTCCAGGTCTCCATCAACGACATCATCATGGTGTTTGCCTTCGCACCCATCGCGGCGCTGCTGCTTGGTGTGACCGACATTGTCGTACCGTGGCAGACCTTGCTGCTGTCGGTGATCCTTTATGTGATCATTCCGCTGGTGGCCGGCTATTTTACCCGCAAGGCGCTGGATGGATCGGGGAGCGATGAGCGCATCGCGGAGTTCACGGGAAAGGTCAAACCCTTCTCCGTCATGGGTCTTCTGGCAACCGTTGTCCTGCTGTTCGGATTTCAGGCGCAGACCATCCTGGAAAGCCGCTGGTGATCGTGTTGATTGCCGTGCCCCTGCTGATCCAGAGCTATGGCATTTTCTTCGTCGCCTACGCCTGGGGGTATCTGTGGCGGGTGCCGTTCAACACCGCCGCGCCGGCAGCGCTGATCGGGACGTCCAACTTCTTCGAGCTTGCCGTTGCCGTTGCCATCAGCCTGTTCGGTCTGAACTCGGGCGCTGCCCTTGCGACGGTTGTCGGTGTTCTTGTGGAAGTGCCGGTAATGCTGTCTCTGGTCGCTTTTGCAAACCGGACACGGTCTCACTTTCCGGCGGCTGCCTAACCGGAGCCGCTGACCAGGGTCGTTGCCTGACGGCGCAGGTACAGCATCAGGTTTTCCGCGTGATCCATCGCGGCGGCCTCGTCTCCGGCAGCAACGGCGCGCATGACCTCCATGTGGCTCCAGGCTGCCGGGGTGAGATCTTCCTCACCAAAATGGCGGTACCAGAACCGGCGGCTCTGCGTCTGCAAAGGGGCCAGAGCCTTTGCTGCAAAGGGGTTGCAGGCAGCGGCCGAGACGACTTCGTCGAAGGTTTGTCCAGGCGCAGATAGTCCGCCACGTCCGGCTTCGCAGCGCCTCGCGCATGTCTAGTGCAATCGCTTCAAGGGTTCTGCGGTCGTCCTTGCTGGCAAGCCGCGCTGCCAGCCCTGCAACGAGACGTTCCAGGGCGTGGCGGGCCTCAAGGACCTTCAGAAAATCGGACGGGTTCATTTCCGCAACGACAATGCCAAGCCGCGGACGGATGTTCAAAAGGCCTTCCCAGGACAGCCGCTGAATGGCTTCGCGTATGGGTGTTCTGCCAAAACCCAGTCTCTGTGTAAGCGCGGCTTCCGTTACGGTTGCCCCTGGTTTCAGTTTCAGGGTCACGATTTCTTCTTCCAGCAGGCGGTAGGCCTGAGTGGATCGGCTGAAATCTGCGGACATGAAAGTCTGAGCCTTTATATGTTTCAGATGTGCGAGTGATATATCAGAAGGTCAGCCGCTAGACGAGCCTTGCCGGTTCTGGCAGGACGGTGAACCTGAAAACAGACTGTTGGTCCGGTCGGTGGATCCTTGCGACACCGCATTGTTTCGCCGAACAGGTCGTTGATCGCGAACGAGAAAAGACACGCCGAATGAGCAAGGGACATGTCCATGTGATTGGTGCGGGCATCGTCGGGCTGGCGACTGCTGCCAGCCTGGTGCAACGCGGTTACGGCGTGACGGTGCTGGACCGCGAAGGCCCTGCGGCAGGCGCAAGCCAGGGCAACGCGGCTGCCATCGCCTGGACAGACGTTGCGCCTCTTGCTTCGCCTGGTCTTTGGAAACAGGCCTTCAAATGGATGCTGGATCCCCTGGGTCCCTTGTCGGTCCGTCCGGCTTATGCGCTCAAGATCCTGCCGTGGATGCTGCGTTTCATGGCGGCTTCAAACCCCGCAAAGGTGGCGCAGAGCACGAAGCGTTGGCGGATCTGAATGGAGGCGCTCTTCCGGCGTGGAAACAGACGTTGCGCCTCTTGCTTCGCCTGGTCTTTGGAAACAGGCCTTCAAATGGATGCTGGATCCCCTGGGTCCCTTGTCGGTCCGTCCGGCTTATGCG
>LZQR01000230.1_pt1 | contig 14675 bp, 18 predicted proteins | sample 768601 | NCBI WGS metagenome assembly LZQR01 (sample SAMN05207299, study PRJNA324521) | oil field metagenome | isolation source: sample BH-FW-24 from oil reservoir | place: India: Bombay High | collected 2015-12-04
ACTTTTGCAACATTGAACCCATCAAGGATATTTATGTCGAATGAATAAAGGTATTCTTCATCATTCAAGCGACGTACTTCAATCGTACTCAAACAGTCAACAACTTTGTCTTTGTACTTGAGACCAACAGTTTTTCCATCTTTGTTCTTTCTTGTTGATACTAGCTCTTTGTACTTACCAGTTGCTTCGCACAAGTCGAAGTTGCGCTTTGCTGGAAATTCGTCAATTCCAACAACCAAACTAAAGTTCTCAGTACCATCTTTGCTATCAATGTCAAAATGGAATAAAGCAATATTATCTTTACTGAGATTAATTGAGTGCTCATTTTGAACAGGAACAAATACTGGAGCTTCGTTATCAATTACAGTTTTAGTGCGTGAACTTATTTTAGCTAAACGATCCTCAATGTATTTTAACCTGTCCGTTTGTTCTTTTAACCCAGTACCTGTTTGCGAAAAAGGCTACTTAGATCTGAAGTTAAGTTTCTAACCTCATTTGCATCCTTGAGTACTTTAGCTTTTTCTTGGAACACGACTTTTGCGTCACCAATACCGAGTTCTTTTACATTGTTATCTCGAGCTATTTCAAAAGTCGTTAATTGTTCCCGATGGTATTACTAACCAAAGAGCAAATACCAAAGTGGCCATTTCAATATAGGTACGAATGACAACACTACATCGTGCCAAAACTTCCTTGGCTGCTGTTCTTCCATTGATATCTCCGAAATCGAATTAAATATAACGCCGCATTAAGGTGTGAGCAACGCTACCACCAAACCTTAACCATACCACCGTAAACACAAAACCCAACCTTGAACTGAAAATGCCAAGCGTTGGGAATCACTCTTAAATGCTTTGTTAGCTTTCTTTATGACTTCTGTTTGGGAATGTAGCTACCAATATCAATGCCCTCTTTAGTCAAAGCTTCAATTTGTCGGTTACACACTATCTGTATGCCAATCACTTGAAACCCAAGGATGGTGATCTATGTAATACTGCCCCATACTAGCTAAGAGGATCATTTCGAATCGCGTTAGCTGCCCTTGTCTTGTTCCATAGATAACACGATTTATTTCATCTGCATCGTAACCAACAAAGCACTCTTGAAGCTGTTCGAAAGAACTAAATCCAAGCCTCTTGAGCATGTTAGCTGTAAACTCATAACCATAAGGACTTATTCGACTATCACGACCAAAATTCTTGTCCAAGTATGCTTTTAAAGCATCGGGTGTAATTTCGATACCCTTCACCTCACCCTTCTTCAATGACTTTCTTGCGGATTCTCTAAGCTTCAAGTCTTCTTTTTGTATAGCTTGGAACTCCCTGTCGGCGACTTCTAACATACCAGCTAACGCCATGAATCTTCGCTTAATGGATGAAGGAATTGTTGCTACTGACTTATATTGGATATCGTGTTCTATTTCAGCCCATGAGTGTTGCAAAATTGTTCGAATTTGAATTTCACATACCAAGTCATTACAAAGCCGATATTCTGGCAAGCTGGCTCTATTTGACTTCAACTTAACCAAAAATGCACACTTTGATAACCAAACTTTTCCTCTTCCTGCAAGATACTCGATTTATCAATGCGTTCAATTATGTCAAATTCTCGTTCAAGCACTACTTGAATATCTTCAACGGTTTTCAAGAAGAAGGTAATAATCCGTACACCTGATAAATCTGTTATTTGTTCTAGTGGATTATCATATTTGGTTTTCTGGATCAGTTTTGCTCGGTTTCAGACACTTCTTTTCAAAACTATCAAGATCTTTGGCTCTGCTTTCGATTGAGTGAATTAGCAATTTTTCATGTTCAAGAGCATTTTCGATAATCAGTTTGATTGCGGTAGCTAGACCCTCATACTGATTACGGATTTTAGAAAAATCTTCCCTTGCATTTCTTCCATGCTCAACAAAATCGAATTTTTGAACTTCAGTCATATAGAAACCAATACCTCTTTGTTATCTAACTGAATTATATCGAAATAAAATCTAGTGTATACCATGCACTATTGATAATTTTGAATAGTTGCCGCTTGTTCGTGCCATGAAAGCTAACGCCGCATTAAGGTGTGAGTAACGCTACACCGATGCTACTGCATACCACCTTAATCACTTAAACCAAGGCACAGTAAAAATGTCACGCGTTACGAATCGCTCTTAAATGCTTTGTTATGTTTTGATGTGCACCTATGAACTAACAACGCTCCCACCCCAATTCCGCCAACTAGAATCAAAAGGAAAAACTTAAAGTTACGAGCGGACTCGTCTTCTGAATTGTATAGCGGTCCAAATAGGCTGCCGATTAAGTACCCCGCCAGAATTACAAATACTGCACCAAGTAACCCACCGGCTATAATTTTTATTAATCGATTCACTTTAAACACCTCCAGAATATTATTTCCTTCGATTTTTCAAAGTCCGACCAGACCCCTTCGATTGACAAACCAGTAGTAACACGTATCCATGAACTCCAATCTGTCAATCGCGAACCATTCCAAAGATCGATATGATCTCCCGTTGGATTGTTTATTGGGTCTGAGTTTCGCAGCCAATAATCTTTGAAGAAAATTATTCCTTTTTGACCAGATATGTGTTTCTTGAAATCTTTAATCGGAATTGATTTACCCGCTGAAAACTCTGATGGCCTATTTCTTTTCAATGCATCAGCTAATTGTTGAGCGCGTAAAATATGTCCTTCAGATTTAGCGTGGTGCCAACAGTGCTCGGCACCAAGTAATTTAGACGTATCATACCCGCACTTTGCTAATGCATTACCTACTCGAATTGCACATTGATTAGAAAAAGCAGGTTCATTATTCACAACACAAGGATTATCTACACCACTGACCGTAGCATGTGCTTCCCAAAGGTCATCAAACTTTATCATTGCACTTCTCATAATTAAGCTAAAGAAAGAAGAACCTAACATGAGAAACAATGATGAAAAACGCTGTTACTTCCCTTTGCGATTAATAGCATCATACCGTTGAAACAAGTTGTAATCTGTATCGGAAACATAACGCCCTGTTAAGGTGTGAGCAACGCAATACCGATGCTCCCGCATACCACCTTAAACACAATACGTAACGCATAGCAAAAATGCCAAGCGTTGCGAATCACTCTTAAACAGATTGTTATATGCCTGTTTTCGAGTAAACTGCCGTGCCACTCAATTCACCAGACGGCAATCTTCGGTCGTTACGTAAAATTCCTTCAAAAGCATACCCGCCTCGCTCTGCTACCATTCGACTTTTCAAATTCTGTTCTGCAGCTTTGATTTCAACTCGGTTAGCGTTTAGCTCATTAAACGCGTATGACTCTATTGCTTTCACTGCTTCAGAAATGAAACCATTGCCAACACTTGAACTACGCATCCAATAACCAATTTCAAAAAACGGTACTGATTTATCGCGAATAATTAACCCTATTGCACCAAGAAAGCGCCCTGTACTTTTTTCTATGATTGAATAACGCAACTCACCTTCAAAATTCTCAAAGTTATTGATGGCTTGTTGCGTGTTTTCAATTGATTCAGCTTCTGTTAACGCATATGGAACCCAAGGAAGGTAGACACTAAGTTCATCTCGACTTTCCAGTATCGCTTCAAGCATTAGAGGTTGATGCTCCATTGAAGGAGGTAGTAGTTTAAGTCTATCTGTTTCCATATTTACCAATATCCAATTAAGGCTTATAACGCTTTCTATACGGCCTTTTGCCACCTTTCAGGCAGCTACCGCCTTCTTTCATTCCAAAAGAAAGTATGCATGCTAGCACTTATCTTTATGAAACAAATAGAAAATCAGTATTAATCTGTGTGCTCACACACGCAATTAGATGGCGAAGTGACGCCTAATTCTTAATGAGAGGCTAAGTTTATAAAACTGTATAAACAACCAGTCAAATTAGAAAATGAAAAGTCAGTTTTTACTTAGCGTCAAAGAGCATATGATCTCGCGTCACTATGCGAAGAAAACCATTGAAACCTACCTGTTTTGGATCAAGCGTTACATTGTCTTCCACCAGCTAACTCACCCTTCCAAACTTTGTGAAGACGATGTTGAACGCTTTCTAAGTCATCTTGCCATTGATGAAAAGGTAGCAGTGAAAACGCAGGCACTTGCATTAAACGCCATCTCATTTTTATATCGAGAGTACTTCCAGATGCCACTTTCATTGAATATGAGATTTCAAAAATCACTCACTGAGAAAAAACTGCCCGTTGTGTTAACAAGAGACGAAGTGAGACGCTTTGTTCAGCATATTGACCCCAAATACAAACTCCATATCCAACTATTGTACGGTTCTGGCCTGCGAATCATGGAATGCTTACGACTAAGAATTCAAGATATTGATTACGACTACGGTGCGCTTAGAGTCTGGCAGGGAAAAGGTGGTAAGAATAGAACGGTCACATTAGCGAAAGAGCTACATGAACCACTAAAAGCACAGGTCAACCTAACGAGAGATTATTACCAGAAGGACCGTCATATGGGCGGTTATGCTGGTGTTTATATCTCTGATGGACTTCGAAGGAAGTACCCTGGCGCAGAATTGGATTTCAACTGGCACTTTCTCTTCCCATCAACCAAATTAAGTATAGATGCAGATACTGGTGAGTTTAGGCGGCATCATGTCAATGAGAGTGCGATACAAAGGGCTGTCAAACGAGCGGCAAAAGACGCGGGAATAGAAAAGTCTGTCACTTGCCATACGCTTAGGCACAGCTTTGCTACCCACCTTCTTGAGTCAGGAGCCGACATAAGAACCGTCCAGGAGCAACTTGGGCATACCGATGTGAAAACGACTCAGATCTACACCCACGTGATCGAACGCGGTGCTGGAGGTGTATTGAGTCCCTTATCAAACCTATAGAGACACAAAAGCCACCGAGTTATTAGACGTAACTCGGTGGCTTTAACAATATAACGTCTTAGTGACGCTCGCCCAGTTTGACGTTACCTTTAGAATCAAACCAAAGTGCTTGAGCGCGACGTCGACCGATTAGAATTGGCCCATCGTCATAGAACAGGAAGTTCTTCCAGTGTTTCTTGAAGGTAGACCACTTTGTCTCGATCACGTTGTACTTCTCATAACAAAAGTACACCGTCACATCGTCTTGCCAATCAATAAACGCTGCGACCTCTTCCGGTAGCTCAGGTTCATCGGCTTCCCAAGCCGCCATCCAATCGACTTCTTCGGACCAGTTCGACTCTTTCATCGGCCAGTCTGACGAGCTCAAACGGTCCATATCCGGACTTTGGGCACTAATATTCTCTTTCCAGAACTGCGCAGCACGGGCTTGGCTCATCGGCTTGATAAACTCGAGCTCATCCTCTGGCATTGGCATTGACTGGTGAGTAAAAATCCATTTTCTTTGGTATTCGTCCAAAGGCAAATAAGACATTCAGTCTCCTTTCTTACGACTTCAGCCAACCTTTCTCGGTGGCTTCTTCAATCAGTTCTTTGGCTTTGTCCCATAGCGTGACAGAACCAAATTCAATTCTTTTATTGATGGTTAACGCTTGTTCTCGCGTGACACCATGTTCTTTCCAACTTTGACCATCGTTATGGTAGTTGAGTAGCATCGGGATAAGGCGATCTAACGCTTTAGCGTACTTCGCATCATCACTTTGTGCCGCCTCAAACTCTTTCCACAGAGCAAACAGTTCATCACCTTGATCGCTCGGCAACATACCAAACAAACGCTCTGCGGCTTTTAATTCTTTTTCTTCTTGCTCTTTTGAAGCTGCGACATCATAAACAAAGGTATCGCCTGCGTCGATCTCTACGACATCATGGATAAGCAGCATTTTCATAACTCGAGCAATATCGACGGGTGCATTTGCATGTTCTTGCATCAATACCGCCATCAATGCAACGTGCCAACTGTGCTCGCCGCTATTCTCTAAGCGTCGGTCTGCACTCTTTACCCGAGTACGACGAAGTACGCTTTCAGTTGGTCCAGTTCAATAATAAGCGCTAACTGCTTTCCAATCTTTCCATTATCGATCCTCTGCGGTCCAGTTTGGGTTAGTCAACGATGTCAGCACGTGGTCTCGCATTCACCGTCGATCAACAAATAATCCTTTGCATACCCTTCTCTTTCAAACCCGGCATGTTGTAGCACCGCCTCACTACGCTTGTTATGTGGCATATAGCCCGCCTGAATACGGTGTATCTTTTGCACATCAAACATGTAATCACAGGCCATTTTTAACGCGCGGCGCATATAGCCATTGCCCTGCGCGTCTTCTGCAAGGGAGTAACCAACATTGCAGGCATAGAACGGAAAACGACTCAGATTACTGAAAGAGAGCGTGCCAAGCATTTTACCAGATTCGGCATGAACAAGTAGGCAATAGTAACCAAGCCCTAGGCGGTGAAGTTCATTTAACTTAATCAGTTTTTGCAACCAACCATTGACGGTGTAGAACGCCTCTTCTCGTTTTGGCTCGAATGGTGCCAAGTACGCTCGATTCGTCTGAAAATACTCTGCGATCATATCGGCATCGCCAATTTCCGCAGTACGTAGAAGCAAGTCGCCGTCCAACTTGTGAACGGCGATTGAGGAACTCTTATCTTCCATTATAAATAACAACGTCCATTTAATTTCGGATTCATTTACGGATAGTCCGTTTGTACGGAGACCTTAACTTTACGACGAATGTCCTAACTTTTACGAATACCATAATCGCGCAATTTGTTTGCAATAGACGTATGAGACACATTCAAACGCTTAGCGAGCTTACGGCTTGATGGGAATGATTGATACAAACGCTCTAAAATCTGCGATTCGTAATCACGCATGATCTCATCAAGCGAGCCATCAAGGTTCAATGTCGCGCTACCACCGCCCATAGCTTGTGGCTGAGGTAAGTTGAAGTTATCGGCCTTGAGGACATGTCCATCCATCTCGGTCAACGCACGCAGAACCATGTTGTCTAACTGACGCATGTTACCCGGCCATTGGTAGTTCGCTAAGGCATCCACTAGCTCTTCATCTAACTCTGGCTTATCGATACCAAGCTGCTGTGCGTGCTTCATGACGAATAAGTCTAGTAGCGGTGCGATATCGTTCGAGCGCTTACGCAGAGGCGGAATATTTAAGGTTAGAACATTTAGGCGATAATATAAGTCTTCACGGAACTTGCCGGCTTCAGCAAGCTCTGCCAAGTTATGTTTAGTCGAAGCGATAATACGAACATCAACGTGCATTTCATCTTCCGCGCCCACGCGACGGAAATTACCGTCCTGTAAGAAGCGCAGCAGCTTGATTTGCAGATGCGAACTCATCTCACCGATTTCATCAAGGAAAACCGTACCGCCGTTGGCTTGTTCAAAAATGCCTTTGTGACCTTGTTCATGATTAAACGAACCTGGCGCATGACCAAACAATTCGGTTTCAGCCACATCATCCGGCATGGAAGCACAGCTCAATACAAGGAACGGCTTGCTCGCACGGCCAGAACGACTATGACAAGCTTTGGCCAACATCTCTTTACCAGTACCTGTTTCACCTTCAATCAATAACGGTTGATCGAGAACGGACAATTTCTTCGCTTGATTCATTAACGCTTTGTGGCGGTTGGATAATCCAACAAAGTGCTCAAAGCCTAACTGGTTGTTGAGCGGCAAGATCTCTTCGATTTGCGCACCATGTTGGCTAGAACGAATCGTCATCAGCGTGCTGGCTAAAGTGGAGTTTTGTGCTTCGTCTTTGATGTATACCGGCATCAACTCAAGGATGTAGTCCAAGCCATCAATCACTAGGCTTTCGCGAGTGCGTGCATTAACGCCTTCAGACCAACGAGAGAAGCGCACACTCGGCAACAACATACCAATTTGCGTACCGATCACATCTTGTTTGTGCTGACCAAGCAGAGACAGTGCCGCCATGTTCGCCATATCGACCGCACCTTTAAGGTCGATAGCAAACACAGGATCAGGAAGATTATCCACCAAAGAAAGCAGCTCTGTATTATGGCGCTCCATTGGCATAAATTGGATTTTACGTACGTCTTTGACCCCCGGAATACGGCGGATCTCAGCCATCAACTCACTGAAGGTATCAAAATCGATATCTGGGCAGTTTAGGTAAATGATGCCACTGATATCAATTTCGATACCACGTAAGTCGATGCTTTTAGACGCTAAAATATCGAGCAGTTCTCGGGTAAGACCGAGTCTATCTTCACAAAAGACTTCAAGACGCACTGAAAATATCCCAATTCACAACTGTCAGGAAAAGTTGACAGTAGTTTCTCCCAAGCTTGGAATGGCGTCAAGCAATCCTCACCGTCAAAGGTGATATTGGTTACGGTTTCATCGTGATTGATGCAACTTTCGCCACAACCTCTTTGCGAATCGCACCGAGTTTCACTTGGCGCTCTGGATACCAAGGTAAAGGACGAAGCAACGCCATGGATTTTAGACCAAGACGAGCGGTTAAGATCCCTACACCGAGTCCCTGCCCTGCTCGTGCGGAGATTTTTCCGGCGAGATCCATCGACATCAAATCCATGCTGGCATCAATAGCGAGCTCACTCGCACCCGCTGCCGCCATATTCACGAACACAGAGCGGAGCAGTTTAATTCGAGAAGCGTAGCCAAGCTCCACGCCATATACTTTAGAAAGATTGTCGATCATTTTGAAGTTACGCCATGCCACTAGCAACATGTCAGCGGCTGCAACGGGCTAACGGCTACCAAAGCTGCGGATTCGGTAGCGTGCTGCGAAACAATTTTGGTTGCGAGCTTATCTTGCTGGCTAACGACCATGGAATCGTACATCTCTAGAATTTCAGCGTCACTGTGAGCTGGGTTTACGCTGTTTTCCAACGATCAAAACCTGGGTTCTCTGCCAGTACACCACTTTGCTCCGCGACTTTTTTCACAAAATGCTTTGCCCTTGCCGACGCTTTGGCTATCGATAAGCGCTTCACTCTCTTCTTGCACACTAAAGTGATTACGCAGTTTGCGCAGCTTCCATAACTCTTTGCCTAACGCGCCTAAACCAAAAGAAGCGATGGTAGTGATAAAGCCAACCCAACCAAGCGCTAGCCAATCAGCAGTTTGTATAGCGGTAATCACAGAATCAACCGCTTGCCAGACAACTAAACCAGCGAAGGTGGCAAAGAGACCCGTTGTCAGCCATTTGCGACCAGATTTGGGGCGAATGACTTGTTCGAGCTGCAACTCTTGCTCTGTCTCTTTCTGTTGCTCTTCAATCTCAACGGGTATGAAGGTCTCTTTTTCAGAGAACGTCTTCTGCGCATTCAACTCTGGGGATACGTCCTCTTCCTCACTGTGCATCACTTTTTCTTTGAAGACTTGTTTTTGTTTTAGTTCGCTCATTTCAATTTGTCTCCCAATAGGTATTCCAATGCTTTGTCGAGGCGAATGTGTTTCATTGGCTCATCCGTTTCTGAAGGCATTGGACGGAAAGAAGTAAAATCAAAGCCACTATTTTGCCAATAGGCCGCATTAGGTAACTTCTTCGGCACTTCACCGGGGAACATTGTCATCGACTCGCCATCGAGCGTCGTCCCTTTGAGTGCGGGCACGCTTTTATCTCCCGACGCAATAAAACCCGAAGTCGTCGCTTGAATCGAAGCAATGCTCATGCAGCTCATTTCAATATTCTCATACGCCGCGGTCTGCCATGCTGGATGCACCATTTGTTGAAGTAAGGAGATCAAATGCGGATGTTGATCCGGTGTCACGTGGTCGGCTTTTGTCGCAGCGAACAATACTCTGTCGATTTTTGGTGAGAACAAGCGACGCAAAAAGCTGCTTCTACCATATCGGAAGCTGTGCATGATTTGTTCAAGCGCTTGGCGCATATCGTAAAAGGCTTCATCACCGGCATTTAGCGGTTGTAAGCAATCTACCAACACGATTTGGCGGTCAAAGGTAGCAAAGTGATGCTTGTAGAACGCCTTAACCACCTTCTGCTGATATTCGTGATAACGCGCTTCAAGCATTGCTAAGTTACTACCTTTAACTGGCTTCGTATCTGCGTCAAATCGACACGGGAAGAACTGCAATACTGGCGCACCTTCAAGCTCACCCGGCAAGACGAAACGACCCGGCTGAACCCAATGTAAACCGCTGTCTTTGCATGCATGCAAATAGTCAGTGTAACTTTTAGCGACTTTTTCTAGCTGCTTTTCATTCAATTCCGCAGCTAAATCCAATGCATCTAGCTCTGCCAGCCAGTCGGCAGCAAGCTCACTACGCTGCCCTTTTAACGCGTCAAATTGGGTCTGTGACCACGTCGCGAAATCCGTATCGAGCAAAGGCAGATCCAATAGCCACTCACCCGGATAGTCGATGATGTCGACATTCAACACGGAAGTTTTACTCAACAGCTTTTGGTGGTTTTGTTCGGCTTGTATTTCAGCGCAAGTCGAATCTCACTTACGTCGCGCGTCGGTACTGGCCATTGTGGTGGCATAGCATGAATTTGGCTCATCGCATCATCATAGGCAAAACGCGGTACCATCATGTTGGTTTGCGGCTCACGTTTGGCGCCAATTAAGCGTTTGTCTCGAGCGGCATTGAGTAGCGGCAAGTTGTCATGAGTGGCGGTATGCAGTAATTGATTAACCAGAGAAGTAATGAAAGCAGTCTTACCTGCACGCGATAACCCCGTTACGGCAATACGAACGTTGGAGTCCATGCCACGGCTGATAAAGTCATTCACTTCTTGCGTTATTCTTTTCATACTTTTTATTTATCTCATCAATTCTTGCTACGCAGTGTAATTTTACCAACCTTAATCAAAGATGAACAAAGTATTCACTGCAAAACCTTTTTCCAAAAACGAAAAAGCCCCTGAGAATTTCAGAGGCTTAGAGATCTTAACGACTTTCTGTCCAGTCTAATCGTCTTCAATCAACTTGTAGATCACGAACAAGGCGATTTCTAGGATCAGCCATAATACACAAGTGATGGTGACGTATTTTCATCGAAGATGCTGATGCCGTGAAGAATCAAGTCGTAGCCAACAAAGCTACCAATCACAACAGCAAGAACTATTTGTAGAATTTGAATAAAACGAGGCATGCCGTCTCCTAATTATGGTCAGCATAACAACGAGATTTGCTATGCCTATTAGTTTATATCTGAATATATAGACAAAAAGTGCAGCTTTCGCTGCACTTTTGTCAAATGTTTGCTAGGTAAATCAGCACTTTGTCACATTCTCTCAATTGAGACGTTCGCCTTATGTTCAATAATGCAAAGCTCATAGTAAGCCTAGTGACGAAACACTGTAACCTGACAGGGCAGCAGCTTACGCTTCCATTTCTTGGATTTTTACTTTCCAAGTATCTGGACCAATTTGGTGAGCGTTCGCGCCATTTGAATCCACAGCAACCGTTACTGGCATATCTTCAACTTCAAACTCGTAGATTGCTTCCATGCCTAGGTCTTCGAATGCCACCACGCGAGCTTTCTTAATCGCTTTTGCAACGAGGTACGCCGCGCCGCCAACTGCCATTAAGTAAACCGCTTTGTGGTTCTTGATAGATTCAACTGTTGCAGGACCGCGCTCTGCTTTACCGATCATGCCCATAATGCCTGTTTCTTCTAACATCATGTCTGTGAACTTATCCATACGTGTTGAGGTTGTTGGACCTGCAGGACCTACGGCCTCATCACCGACGGCATCAACCGGGCCAACGTAATAAATGAACTTACCCTTGAAATCAACGCCAGCAGGTAAACCTTCACCCGCTTCTAGCATGCCTTGAATGCGTTTATGCGCAGCATCACGACCAGTTAGAATTTTGCCCGACAGCAGAACCGTTTCACCGGTTTTCCACTCTTGAACTTCTTCTTTGGTCACGGTATCTAAGTTCACGCGACGTGTGTTCTCGCCCGCTTCCCAAGTAATATCTGGCCAATCTTCTAGCTTCGGTGGCGTTAGCTCAGCAGGACCGTTGCCATCTAGTGTGAAATGCACGTGACGAGTCGCTGCACAGTTCGGAATCAAGCACACAGGCTTAGACGCGGCATGGTTGGCGCGGTTTTGATTTTACGTCAACAACTGTTGTTAAACCACCTAGGCCTTGCGCACCAATACCCAGCTTGTTTACACGGTTGAAGATATCAAGACGAAGCTCTTCTTCCGCATTTTGAGGACCACGATCGATCAGTTCTTGAATGTCAACGTGCCCCATCAGAGATTCTTTGCCAAGACCGCAGCTTTTCAGCGGTACCGCTATACCAATGCCAAGCATGCCCGGTGGACACCAGCCTGCGCCCATTGCTGGTAGGGTTTCTCTACCATTCTGCAATGTCGTCAGATGGGTTTAGCATCACCATCTTGGTTTTGTTTTCAGAGCCGCCGCCTTTCGCCGCGATTTGAATTTCAACTTTATCGCCTGGCACCATATTGATATGTACAACCGCTGGCGTGTTGTCTTTGGTATTGATTCGCTTGCCCGCAGGGTCCATCAGAACCGAGGCACGCAATGGGTTGTCCGGATTCGTGTAAGCTTGTCTAACGCCTTCATCCACCATCTGTTGAACCGTCATGTCGGTTGAGTCCCATTGAACGCCCATACCGATATTGACGAAACAAGTCACGATACCTGTGTCCTGACAAATCGGTCGATGGCCTTCTGCCGACATACGGGAGTTAATTAGGATCTGAGCGATAGCGTCTTTCGCAGCTTGGCTCTCTTCACGATGGTAGGCTTTTTCAAGGGCTTGAACAAAGTCTAGCGGGTGGTAGTAAGAAATATACTGTAGCGCATCAGCAACACTGCTGATGACATCCTGCGTGCGTATTACCGTCATTGCATGCCTCATTATTGTTATGCTTTGCTTCCATTATCGGCTTGGCTTCTATCGTGTTTGTTGAGCTTATTGCTCATAGATGAGCTTCGTTTTATGTGAACAAATTGTCGAACGGCTGATATCGACACACGAGTAACTGAAGTCGCCTTCTTCTATAGTAAAACCACCTCCAAGCCTTTGTATAGAGGTAGTTTGGCTATACAGGCGAATATGATACTCTTGCTGCCCATGACATGCCATGCAGTGAACGAACTCTTTGTCACAATTTAAACAAATGAACAACATGGATACGCAATTGCTTGATTTTAAGGCATTGGAATACGCCAACGACCTCGCTATTACTCTATTTTTCGTATCGAGAGCCAACCTTGGGCGATGCTTTTGCGTTCGGCTTCCAATACGCATATCGACAGCCGCTTTGATGTGCTGGTCGCCAATCCAATCGCAACGCTGGAGACCGTCGCTGGCGATACGCGCATTAAAACAGAATCGCAACAATACCTTTCCCAACAAGATCCGTTCTTGCTATTGGACGAACTTCAACAACAGCTTTTGCCAAACCTTGAGTTGGACTCAGAGTGGGACCTGCCGTTTGTCGGCGGCGCGCTGGGCTATTTTAGTTACGATTTAGGGCGCCGCGTAGAGTCCATGCCAGAACTGGCGACCAAAGACCTTCAAACGCCCGACATGGCTGTTGGGTTATATGAATGGGCATTAGTGATCGATCACAAGTTGAAGAAAGCGTGTATGGTAGGCCAAAACATTGAGCAAGCTTGGCAATGGCTTAATTCACAATCTCCAGCAGATGGTGAAGACTTCAAGCTGATTGGCGATTGGCGATCGAATATGACGCAAGACTCTTACGCTTCGCGTTTTGATCGCGTTCAAGAATATTTGTTGAGTGGTGACTGTTACCAAATCAACTTAGCGCAGCGCTTTAATGCTTCTTATCAAGGAAGCGAGTGGCAAGCTTACACAAAACTAGAAGCGGCTAACCAAGCCCCTTTTCTGCGTTTATTCGCATGCCTAATTCAGCAATCATAAGCGTGTCACCAGAGCGCTTTTTGGAACTGAAAGACAACGTCATTGAAACCAAGCCAATCAAAGGTACACGTCCACGTAGTCAAAATACGGAGCTCGACCAAGCCAACGCACATAACTTGCAAACGGCAGACAAAGATCAGGCCGAAAACCTGATGATTGTCGACTTATTGCGTAACGATATTGGCCGTGTTGCTTCACCGGGTAGCGTTCACGTACCAAAGCTGTTTGATATCGAGAGCTTCCCAGCGGTTCATCACCTAGTTAGCACCATTCGCGCAGATCTGGATACCCAGTACAGCGCCGCAGACTTGCTCCGAGCGTGCTTCCCGGGCGGCTCAATTACTGGTGCACCTAAAGTTCGTGCGATGCAAATTATTGAAGAGCTCGAGCACATCGTCGTAGCGCTTATTGTGGCAGCATCGGTTATATCTCGCGTCATGGCCGAATGGATACCAGTATCACAATTCGTACTCTGGTCGCAGAAGATAACAAGCTCTACGCTTGGGCTGGCGGCGGCGTTGTAGCAGACAGTGATTGCGCAGCAGAGTATCAAGAGACGCTAGATAAGCTATCTAAGATCTTACCAGCTCTGAAGTAACTTAAATCGCTTTTTAGCATATAGAAAAACGGCTCTGCAGTAATGACAGAGCCGTTTTTGGTTATCGCTAGTTTTGTTAATCATTGTTTTTTGATGATCGTTTTTTGCTAATCATTGCTTTTTGCTCAGAGTATCAAGAGACGCTAGATAAGCTATCTAAGATCTTACCAGCTCTGAAGTAACTTAAATCGCTTTTTAGCATATAGAAAAACGGCTCTGCAGTAA
>LZQR01000231.1_pt1 | contig 14674 bp, 22 predicted proteins | sample 768601 | NCBI WGS metagenome assembly LZQR01 (sample SAMN05207299, study PRJNA324521) | oil field metagenome | isolation source: sample BH-FW-24 from oil reservoir | place: India: Bombay High | collected 2015-12-04
CGCCATATAGCCTTCAAGCTGTTCTTGGCCGATTTGAAGATGCTGAGCAGCACGTTCTAGCGCATCTAGGTGTCGACGACGAGCCATAAAGCCGCCTTCCGTATTGCCTGAGAAGCCCATACACTCTTTTAAGTGAGTACGCAAAGCATCCACACCTGCGCCTGTTTTTGCAGAAAGGCGAATCAGAGTCGGATCGTTTACATGGCAGATCCCCATTTCTTCACCTGTTTGATCCGCTTTGTTACGGATCACCGTCATGCCAATACTGTTTGGCAAGCGATCAACGAAGTCTGGCCAAATGTCTTTTGGATCCGTTGCGTCGGTTGTGGTGCCATCTACCATAAACAGAACACGGTCTGCTTGGGCGATTTCATCCCATGCACGCTCGATACCGATTTCTCTACTTCATCAGAAGCATCACGCAGACCAGCGGTATCGATGATGTGTAAAGGCATACCATCGATATGGATGTGTTCACGCAATACATCACGAGTGGTACCGGCGATATCGGTAACGATAGCGGATTCTTTGCCAGATAGGGCATTCAGAAGGCTAGATTTACCCGCATTAGGACGGCCAGCAATCACGACTTTCATGCCTTCACGCATGATCGCGCCTTGGTTGGCTTCTTTACGTACTGCATCGAGGTTATCGATGATCGCTTGAAGGTCACCAGATACTTTACCATCGGCCAAGAAGTCGATTTCTTCTTCTGGGAAGTCAATTGCCGCTTCCACGTAGATACGTAAGTGGATCAGCGATTCCACCAGCGTTTGGATGCGTTGTGAGAACTGACCTTGCAGTGATTGTAGTGCGGATTTTGCCGCTTCTTCTGAGCTGGCATCAATCAGGTCGCAATCGCTTCTGCTTGAGTGAGGTCCATCTTGTCGTTTAGGAAAGCGCGTTCTGAGAACTCACCTGGTCGAGCGGCACGCACACCGTCAATACCCAAGATACGCTTAATCAGCATATCCATTACAACAGGGCCACCATGACCTTGCAGTTCAAGTACGTCTTCGCCAGTAAACGAATGTGGGTTAGGGAAGTACAGGGCAATGCCTTGGTCTAGCACGGTACCATCTTCCGCTTGGAATGGCAGATACTCTGCGTAGCGAGGCTTTAGCGTTTTACCTGTGACTTCTAGCGCCACTTGATTGGCCTTAGGGCCAGAAACACGAATAATGCCGACACCACCACGACCGGGTGCGGTAGCCTGAGCGACAATCGTATCTGTAGTCATAATCTTGCCTTTTGAGCTGGGCTATAGGGTTACACCCCTAGGGAGCCAGAACCAATTAATTAGCTGAATTGTAATCAGCCAAAACAAAAAGGCGACCTTTTGGCCGCCTTTCTTATGCTTTTCTATCAAGGTTACTTAGTGTGTAAGCCTTTTTTCTCCAGTGCTTTGTAAATCAAAGTTTGCTGGATAAGCGTAACGATGTTCGACACCAACCAGTATAGAACTAGGCCTGATGGGAAGAACAAGAAGAAGAAGGTAAACATAACCGGCATAAAGGTCATGATCTTCTGCTGCATTGGATCCGTTACTGTTGTTGGGCTCATCTTCTGGATTAGGAACATTGACGCACCCATCAGTAGAGGCAGGATGTAGTAGGGGTCCTGCGCTGAAAGGTCATGAATCCAACCGAAGAATGGAGAGTGACGTAGCTCAACCGACTCCATTAGTGCCCAGTATAGTGCGATGAAGATAGCATCTGTAGGATAAGAGGTAGACAGCCACCCAGTGGGTTCACTTTCTCTTTCTTGTACAGTTCCATCATCTCTTGGCTCATGCGCTGACGGTCATCACCGATGCGCTCACGCATTGCTTGCAGCTTAGGCTGTAGCATACGCATTTTCGCCATAGACGTGTATTGCGCTTTCGTTAGTGGGTACATTGCACCACGAACGATGAAGGTCAAACAGATGATTGCCACACCCCAGTTACCCACGAAGCTTTGGATGAAAGCAAGCAGTGAGTGAAGTGGTTTAGCGATGAACCATAGCCAGCCGTAGTCCACTACTAGGTCTAGATTTTCTGCTACTGCTGCCATTTCGTTTTGTAGCTTAGGACCAACCATAGTGTTGCTTCAAACTTCGCTTGGTCGCCCGTTGCGATAGTTTTGTTTGGCATACGTACGCCGATATCACCTAGGTTACCAATTACGCGAGTGTACAGGTTAGTACCTGGTTCGTTACGTGGGATCCAAGCTGCAGCGAAGTAGTGTTGGATCATTGCTGCCCAACCTTGGCCATCTGCTAGGTTGATAGACAGGTTACGATCCTGCATATCTTCAAAGCTGTATTTCTTGTAGCGAACATCTTCTGTTGAGTAAGCACCGCCGCGGTAAGTAGGCATTGTGATGCTACCACCAGCGTCCATTAGGTTTTGACGCAAGTGAGCGTACATACCAAATGTCGCGTTGTTACCAGAGTTGTTCACGACATCGTATTCTACGTTTAGCGCGTAGCTGCCGCGTTTGAATACGTAAGTCTTGATGTATTCGATACCGTTCGCAGTGAATGTCATTGGAACGCGCAGTTCGTCTTGACCGTCAGCTAGAGTAAAGCTGTCTGCGCTCACGTTGTAGTGAGGACGGTTAGTGCTGCTTAGGTCGATACCTTGAGGGCCCACTAGACCGCTTTGCGCGATGAACTGGTGACCTTTAGTGTCTTTTAGCAGAACGAATGGGTCTGATGAATCAAGTTCAGCAGAGTATTTGTTTAGGTCGGCATGTACCACATCGCCACCAACGGTGTCGATCGACAGAGTTAAAACATCAGTCGTTACTGTGATAGTTTTTGCAGAAGCTTGCTGTTGACCAGGAACTGGGTCTAGCTCGTCAGCAAAAGATGGTGCAGGTAGAGTACTGCTTGATTGAGCCTGTTCAACTGCTTGAGGTGCTGGGTTCTTTGCGACTTGCCACTGTTGGAACAGCAAGAAAGAAACCAGTGCCAGAGCAATGAGCAGGATATTACGTTGAGAATCCATCGTTAGTTATCTCTGTCTTGTTTTTGGACTGGTGGAACGGGGTCATACCCCCCTTCATTCAAAGGGTGGCATTTTAATAGACGTTTGCCTGATAACCAACATCCTTTTACAAAACCGTGAGCTCTCAAAGCTTCTAGCGCGTAAGTGGAACAAGTTGGTGTGAACCGGCAGCGAGGACCAATCAGAGGGCTGATAAACCAGCGATAAAGATTAACGAGCCCAATGGCTATCCACGTGAAGGGCGAGACAGGCGATGCCATAGCTTATCAAACAACTTAAATAATTCCTCATTGCTTAAATCTTGCGCGCTTTTCTTCGCGATCACAACAAAATCTTTATTTGGAAGCTGATGTTGATTGTTACGAAAGCTTTCACGAGCCAAACGCTTAAAACGGTTACGACCGACAGCAGTTTTGATTTGCTTTTTCGGAACAGCTAAACCTAATCGTGGGTGAGAAAGTTTGTTATTGCGAGCAATGATGGTGAAATGAGGCGAGCCAGCTCGATGAGCTTGCTGGAAGACGTTTTGATAATGCTCGGGAGTTAACAAGCGTAACTCCCGATTAAACGCGTACGTGTTCAAAATAAACTAGCGATTATTTTGATAGGCGCGCACGGCCTTTTGCACGACGTGCGTTGATAACTTTACGACCGTTCTTAGTTGCCATGCGAGCACGGAAGCCGTGAGTACGCTTGCGCTTTAGAACTGTAGGTTGAAAAGTGCGTTTCATGATAATTACCTTTACTGATCAGTAGTTTTAGGTTCTTGTTAAACCCGGCGTGGGCATTTTGCTTTCTTTATATAAAGAAGCTCTTTATTAAAGAAGAACAACCGACGCCTCTCAACAAAGAGGCGGAATTGTAATCACACTCACATAATGTGTCAATGACTCATGAGTACGAAATTCCGGCCGGGCGATTATACGTAGTGTGAGTAAAATCTCAAGGATCGATTGATCTTGATGCTTGATCTTTACTCTATTCCAACTTGGTTAAGGAATTTTTTCAAACGAAGATCTTGTGGATTATCGAAGATATCTTGTGGAGAACCTTGTTCAACAATGTTGCCTTCGGCCATAAAGATCACTCTATCCGCCACTTCTTTGGCAAATTGCATCTCGTGTGTAACCACCAACATAGTCTGATGTTGATTGGCTAACTTCTTCATTAATGAGAGAACTTCTCCGACCCATTCCGGATCCAGCGCAGACGTTGGCTCATCAAAAGCAGCAGTTCCGGTTGTAGCGCCATCGCTCGGCCGATACCCACACGTTGTTGTTGTCCACCAGACAGAGCCGCTGGATAACTTTCTCCTTTATCGCCAAGACCGATGTCATCCAGAATTTCTTGAGCACGCTTGAGAGCGTCTTCTTTTTTCCAACCGCGTACCGTGATCAAGCCTTCTGCGATGTTCTGACGCGCGTTCATATGAGTAAATAGGGCATAGTTTTGAAAAACAAACCCAGTTCGGCGGCGTAGAGCCAATACTTCGGCTTTGGTATGTTTTTGTGTATCTACGGAGATGTCATCGATGGTAATGCGACCTTCATCCGCTTGCTCTAAGAAGTTAACGGTGCGCAATAGGGTCGATTTACCCGTACCACTTGAGCCAATAATAACGATGATCTCACCTTGTTTGATATCGAGATCAATACCTTTGAGGACTTCTGTTTCGCCAAAGCGTTTGTGGATATTTTCTAATTTGATCATCGTACGTACGCCTTATTCAATTTTGCCTCTGCCCAAATTTGTACTCGAGTCAGAATCACCACCACACCCCAGTAAATAAGAGCGACGGCAAGGAAAGCTTCGAAGAAGCGGAAGCTAGAAGAGGCTTCCATTTGCGCTTTAGCCATAATTTCAGCCACACCCAACGTGAAGGCGAGGGAAGTGGACTTAATCATATCGATGAAGTAGTTCATCAATGAAGGCAGTGCGACGCGCGTTGCTTGTGGCAAATAACCCGACGCATCGCTTGAGGTGTTGTCATCCCACTGACAAGCTCGCTTCCATTTGACTGCGATCAATACCAATGATGGCGGCACGAATGCTCTCTGCCATGTAGGCGGCAAAGTGCAATGTCAAACCAATCACTGCCGCGGAAAAGGCATCAATGCCCACCATGAACGGGAAGATTTGCGGTAAGCCGTAGTAAAGCAAAAACAGTTGTACTAGAAGTGGGGTACCACGGAAGAAACTGATATAAAGTTGGCTCAATTGATCGAGAACTGGCAGCTTAAATACGCGAATGTTCGCTAAAATGACGGCTAGAATCAGTGAAAAGACCAATCCCCATGTGGCCATTTCCATGGTTGTGCCAAGATACTTGAGCAGTATCGGCAACAGTTCCAACATGTAATTAAAATCAAATCCCATACGACTTACCTTGAGAAAAGAAAAGGTGGAATACGAAGTTCCACCTTGTCATTGAGTTAAAAAGGACGCGAGATAAAGCTCTGCGTCCTAAAAGAAGAGAAGTTTTACTTAGTGATGTCGGCACCAAACCATTTCACTGAAATCTTCTCTACTGTTCCGTCGGCACGCATCTCTTCAAGTGCTTTATTCACTTCTGCCTGTAACTTACGACCTTTTTCGTTATCAACGAATGGCCAAGCGTTTTGAATGGTTTCAAATGGTTCACCCGCCAGTTGCAGCGGTAGACCTGTTTCTTAATCAGTTCTAGTGCAGACAAACGGTCCATGATGAAGGCATCAGCACGGCCCAGCGCTACATCATGTTCAATACCCGTATCGTAAGTCTTGATGTTGATCTTACCGTCTTTACTCGTAGCTGCGAAGCAACTGCTCAAAGTTAGAGCCTAGGTTAACTGCAACGGTTTTGCCTGCTAGATCTTCGACACCTTGGATGCTGTCGTTGCCTTTACGCACGGTAATTTGCGCACCGTCTACAACGTATGGGTCAGCAAATAGGTATTTCGCTTTACGCGCATCTGTCATGGTGATCTGGTTCGAGATGGTATCAATACGGCCCGTTTCTAGTAGGCCAAATAAACCAGAAAAGTTCGCTGTGACGTATTCGATCTTGTAATCGTTACGTTTACCGATCTCATCCCACATATCCACTTCAAAGCCTTGCAGTTTATCTTGCTTCACAAAGGTGAATGGGAAGTAGCGGCCAGACATGCCTACTTTTACTTCAGTAGCCGCTTGAACGGTCGCAGCAGACAAAGCGATGGCTGCAACGGCAACCTTAATCCAGTTTTTCATAATACATCTCCATACTTTTATGGTTGGAAATACTACTGTCAGTTAGCTCAATTAAATAAATAACCAAGTGCAATAACCTAGACCTCAGAGTAATAAGATCTTATTTGGTATAGATAGTAGCAAGATATAGGGATAAATGATGAAAAAACGATCGGAAAGAGTGGAAATGACGATCGAAAAATATCAGTGAACAGAAATTCATACACAGAGTTATCACCAATCGCTCGATCTGGCCTATTTTGCCCAAATGTGGATCGTTGTGTGGGCAAATTTGGGGCAAGATGTGTTGATCTCTCTAAGTTGAGCGAAAATATTGTGAATAACTTAGATCTTATTCACTGGATCGTCGATCAATTGCTGGCGATCTTGGTTATCAACAGGTAAAATTGCCAGTCTTTTCCGATAATTCAAATACTCAGTGGGGGCACCGTGTCATCTTCGCTTTGGTTGCAATGTTTGCAGCAGCTTCAAGAAGAGCTACCAGCTACAGAATTCAGCATGTGGGTTCGTCCGTTACAAGCGGAGCTCAATGACAATACTCTCACTCTGTTCGCACCTAACCGCTTCGTGTTGGATTGGGTTCGCGACAAGTACCTGAACAGCATCAATCGTTTACTGCAAGAATACTGTGGTAACGACGTACCTAGCCTGCGCTTTGAAGTGGGCAGTCGCCCAGTTGCAGCACCAAAACCGGCACCGACACGTACGCCGGCAGACGTGGCTGCAGAATCTTCAGCGCCTGCTCAACTGCAAGCACGTAAGCCTGTGCATAAAACGTGGGATGACGACGCGCAAGCGATCGCTGACATCAACCACCGTTCAAACGTGAACCCAAACACAAGTTCAACAACTTCGTAGAAGGTAAGTCGAACCAATTGGGTCTTGCTGCTGCTCGTCAAGTTTCGGATAACCCAGGCGCAGCTATAACCCACTATTCTTATACGGTGGTACAGGTTTGGGTAAAACCCACCTTTTGCACGCGGTAGGTAACGCGATTGTGGATAACAATCCCAACGCAAAAGTGGTGTACATGCACTCTGAGCGTTTTGTGCAAGATATGGTGAAAGCACTGCAAAACAACGCGATTGAAGAATTCAAACGCTACTACCGCAGTGTTGATGCGCTACTTATCGATGACATCCAATTCTTTGCTAATAAAGAGCGCTCACAAGAAGAATTCTTCCATACCTTCAATGCACTATTAGAAGGTAACCAACAGATCATCCTGACATCTGACCGTTATCCAAAAGAGATCAGCGGCGTAGAAGATCGTCTGAAATCACGTTTCGGTTGGGTCTAACCGTCGCGATCGAGCCGCCTGAGTTAGAAACTCGTGTGGCGATCTTGATGAAGAAAGCGGAAGACCACCAAATCCACTTAGCGGATGAAGTGGCGTTCTTTATTGCTAAGCGCCTACGCTCTAACGTTCGTGAACTGGAAGGTGCACTGAACCGCGTAATCGCAAACGCAAACTTCACTGGTCGTCCAATTACGATTGATTTTGTTCGTGAAGCGCTGCGCGATCTGCTTGCTCTACAAGAGAAGCTCGTAACGATCGACAACATTCAAAAGACGGTCGCTGAATATTACAAGATTAAGGTTGCTGACCTACTATCTAACGTCGCTCTCGCTCGGTTGCTCGTCCTCGTCAGTTGGCGATGGCGTTGGCAAAAGAGCTGACCAATCACAGCTTGCCAGAAATTGGTGATGCGTTTGGTGGTCGTGACCACACCACGGTACTGCATGCATGTCGCAAGATTGAGCAGCTGCGTGAAGAGAGCCACGATATTAAAGAAGATTACTCTAACTTGATTCGCACCCTGTCTTCGTAATCGGTTAGAATGACAGTATTCTAAGCAAATCATTAATTGAGCTGACAGCGTAAAGAGCCAAGCATGAAATTTACCATTGAACGTAGTCATTTAATCAAACCGCTACAACAGGTTTCGGGCGCACTAGGTGGCCGACCAACCCTACCAATTCTGGGTAACCTACTGCTTAAAGTAGAAGAGAACGTGTTATCCATGACCGCGACCGATTTGGAAGTGGAATTGGTGAGCAAAGTGACTCTAGAAGGGGATTTCGAAGCGGGCAGCATTACCGTTCCTTCTCGTAAGTTTCTTGATATCTGCCGTGGTCTGCCGGATGACTCTATCATCACCTTCGTACTAGAAGGCGATCGCGTGCAAGTTCGTTCTGGCCGTAGCCGTTTCTCATTGGCAACACTTCCAGCGAACGATTTCCCGAACATCGAAGATTGGCAGAGTGAAGTGGAAGTATCACTGACTCAGTCTGATCTGCGTACGCTGATCGAAAAACGCAATTCTCAATGGCGAACCAAGACGTTCGTTACTACCTAAACGGCATGTTGTTTGAAATCGATGGTACGACGCTACGCAGCGTAGCTACTGACGGTCACCGTATGGCGGTATCTCAAACTCAGCTCGGTGCGGATTTTGCGCAGAAGCAAATCATCGTGCCACGTAAAGGTGTACAAGAGTTGGTTAAACTGATGGACGCACCAGAGCAACCTGTTGTACTACAAATCGGTAGCTCAAATGTGCGTGCAGAAGTGAACAACTTTATTTTCACTTCTAAGCTTGTTGATGGTCGTTTCCCTGACTATCGCCGCGTATTGCCACAAAGTACCAACAAAACGTTGGAAACCGGTTGTGATGAACTGCGTCAGGCTTTCTCACGTGCCGCGATTCTTTCTAACGAAAAATTCCGTGGTGTTCGTGTAAATCTTGCGGGCAGTGAAATGCGCATTACTGCTAACAACCCAGAGCAAGAAGAAGCGGAAGAAATGCTCGACGTGACCTTTGAAGGTGACGCTATCGAGATCGGCTTCAACGTAAGCTACGTGCTTGATGTACTTAATACCCTGCGTTGCGACAACGTGCGTGTGTCGATGTCGGATGCCAACGCCAGTGCGTTGATTGAAAACGCAGACGACGACAGTGCAATGTACGTGGTGATGCCAATCCGTCTATAAGCCATCTGAATGCCACTTTCTCGCCTCATCATTCAGCAGTTTCGAAACATTAAAGCCTGTGATATTGACCTATCAGCAGGCTTTAACTTTCTTATTGGGCCGAACGGCAGCGGTAAAACCAGTGTTCTAGAAGCAATTTACTTGCTCGGACACGGACGCTCTTTCAAAAGTTCGCTGACGGGTCGAGTTATCCAAAATGAGTGTGACGAACTGTTTGTTCATGGTCGTTTTTTGAACTCGGATCAATTTGAGCTACCTATCGGCATTAATAAGCAGCGTGATGGCTCAACAGAGGTTAAAATAGGCGGTCAATCTGGACAAAAACTGGCGCAACTTGCACAAGTTTTGCCTTTGCAGTTGATACATCCGGAAGGGTTTGATCTACTAACGGATGGTCCAAAACATGTCGTGCATTCATCGACTGGGGAGTCTTTCATACCGAGCCAGCTTTCTATGATGCATGGGGACGTTTCAAGCGTCTTAACAAGCAACGTAATGCACTGCTTAAAACCGCCAGAAGTTATCGCGAACTCAGTTATTGGGATCAAGAGATGGCGCGTTTGGCTGAAAACATCAGTCAATGGCGAGCGCTGTACATCGAACAGATGAAAACCGTAGCGGAAACCATCTGTCAGACGTTTTTGCCAGAATTTGAGATCCAATTAAAGTATTATCGTGGTTGGGACAAAGACACCCCTTATCATGAGATACTAGAAAAGAATTTCGAGCGTGATCAGTCATTGGGTTACACCTTTAGTGGTCCAAATAAAGCTGATTTGCGCATTAAAGTGAACGGAACGCCAGTTGAAGACGTTTTGTCACGCGGTCAATTAAAACTCATGGTGTGTGCTTTGCGTGTCGCGCAGGGGCAACACCTTACCGAAATGACCGGCAAACAATGTATTTACCTAATTGACGACTTTGCGTCGGAATTAGACAGCCAACGTCGCAAGCGTCTTGCTGACTGCTTGAAAGAGACGGGCGCACAAGTATTTGTAAGCTCTATCACTGAAAGCCAAATCGCCGATATGTTGGACGATACGGGCAAATTGTTTCATGTGGAACATGGCAGGATAGAGTAAAACTAGAAGAGAGAAACTCATGTCTGAAAATTACGATTCATCGAGTATTAAGGTACTGAAGGGTCTGGATGCGGTACGTAAGCGTCCAGGTATGTACATCGGCGACACGGACGACGGCACTGGTCTTCACCACATGGTCTTCGAGGTGGTGGATAACTCAATTGATGAAGCGTTGGCAGGTCACTGTAAAGACATCGTTGTGACAATTCATGAGGACAACTCGGTTTCAGTTACGGATGATGGTCGTGGCATTCCAACAGAAATGCACCCAGAAGAAAAAGTATCTGCTGCAGAAGTTATCATGACGGTACTTCACGCTGGTGGTAAGTTCGATGATAACTCATACAAAGTATCAGGCGGTCTACACGGCGTAGGTGTTTCAGTGGTAAACGCACTGTCTGAGAAAGTGGTTCTGACTATCCACCGCGGCGGTCATATCCATACGCAAACTTACCATCATGGTGAGCCTCAAGCGCCACTAGCAGTAATTGGTGATACTGACCAAACTGGTACACAAATCCGTTTCTGGCCAAGTGCAGAAACATTCTCGAACACAGAATTTCACTACGACATCCTAGCGAAGCGTCTACGTGAACTTTCTTTCCTGAACTCTGGTGTTTCAATCAAACTGGTTGATGAGCGTGAAGCAGACAAGAGCGACCACTTCATGTTTGAAGGTGGTATCCAAGCGTTTGTTGAGCACCTAAACACCAACAAAACACCAATCATCGAGAAAATCTTCCACTTCGACTTTGAGCGCGAAGATGGTATCTCGGTAGAAGTGGCGATGCAGTGGAATGACGGTTTCCAAGAGAACATCTACTGTTTCACTAACAACATCCCACAACGCGACGGTGGTACTCACCTTGCCGGTTTCCGTGCAGCGCTAACGCGTACACTGAACTCTTTCATGGACAAAGAAGGCTTCTCCAAGAAAGCGAAAACAGCAACTTCTGGTGATGATGCGCGTGAAGGTCTAACTGCGGTTGTTTCGGTTAAAGTGCCTGATCCTAAGTTCTCAAGCCAAACTAAAGACAAACTGGTTTCTTCTGAAGTGAAGTCAGCGGTTGAATCAGCAATGGGTGAGAAACTGTCTGAGTTCCTGATTGAAAACCCGACAGAAGCGAAGATGGTTTGTTCGAAAATCATCGATGCAGCTCGTGCTCGTGAAGCAGCGCGTAAAGCTCGTGAAATGACTCGTCGTAAAGGCGCACTAGACCTAGCTGGTCTACCTGGCAAACTTGCAGACTGTCAGGAAAAAGATCCAGCACTCTCTGAACTGTACATAGTGGAGGGTGATTCGGCAGGCGGCTCCGCAAAACAAGGCCGTAACCGTAAGAACCAAGCAATCCTACCGCTAAAAGGTAAGATTCTTAACGTAGAAAAGCGCGTTTCGACAAGATGCTTTCTTCTCAAGAAGTAGCAACGCTGATCACTGCACTAGGCTGTGGTATCGGTCGTGATGAGTACAACCCGGATAAACTGCGTTACCACAACATCATCATCATGACCGATGCTGACGTCGATGGTTCGCACATCCGTACGCTACTGTTGACCTTCTTCTACCGTCAAATGCCAGAGCTTATTGAGCGTGGCTACGTGTACATCGCTCAGCCACCGCTTTACAAAGTGAAGAAAGGTAAGCAAGAGCAGTACATCAAAGATGAAGACGCGATGAACCAATACCAAGTTGCTTTGGCACTTGATAACGCATCGCTACACGTAAATGCAGAAGCGCCAGCATTGGCAGGCGAAGCGCTAGAGAAGCTAGTTCAGCAATACAACGCAGGTATCAAGCTAGCGGATCGCATGAGCCGCCGTTACCCAAGCGCGCTAGTTCATGAGCTAATCTACACGCCGCGTCTAACGGCAGAGCAATGTCACGATGCAGCAGCAGTAGAAGCGTGGACAAAACAGCTAGTTGAACAGCTAACGCGAAAGAAGTAGGCGCAAGCAATACAGCTTCGAAGTTGAGCAACACGAAGAGCTAAGTCTAAACCTACCTAAGATCATCGTACGTACTCACGGTGTGACTCACGACTACGCACTAAGCATCGACCTACTGAACTCGAAAGAGTACGGCAAGCTAGCGGATCTATCTGAAGCGTTAGACGGTCTGCTAGAAGAAGGCGCTTACATCAAGCGTGGTGAGCGTACTCAGCCGGTATCAAGCTTTGCATCGGCACTTGAGTGGCTAATCAAAGAGTCGCGTCGTGGTCTAAGCCTACAGCGCTACAAAGGTCTAGGTGAGATGAACCCAGATCAGCTTTGGGAAACCACAATGGACCCAGAGACACGTCGCATGATGCAAGTAACCATTGAAGATGCGGTAGGCGCAGACCAATTGTTCACAACGCTAATGGGTGACCAAGTTGAGCCGCGTCGTAACTTCATTGAAGAGAACGCGCTTAAAGTAGCAAACCTAGACGTGTAGTCGTACAGACTCAGTCAAATCATACTAAAAACGCCATCTCGCAAGAGGTGGCGTTTTTTTATTGGGCAGAAACGAGATAAAAGAGTCGAGATACGAGAACGGCCGCGCCCTATAAATATGGGAACGCTTCGAGAGGGAGGGGCGACCGAGTCGGGGATCTAAAAATATTTTCATCGGAGCCCTTGAAAGCCCATTTTTCGACCTTATATCTAGTTATGAAGAGGGATAGCTAACTTGCTCAACAAGAGAAGAACAGCGCCTCTGGAATCGCTAAACGAGATCGCTCAGGAGAGGATACTCAGTATTAGCACACAACTTGACCCTAGATTCGACATCATGTCCCCGCACCTAAAGAGTAGGTCAGAGGAATGAATCATCGGATCTCTTAGCTCGGCGTTTTCTTGCATAAATGCGCCACGTGGATGACCCTCATCTGGGCTAAGACTATTGCTTAAAAGAGGATAGATTATGCGTAATGTAGATTTCTCACCACTATACCGTAATGCAATTGGCTTCGACCGTCTGTTCAACCTGATGGAAGCAAGCTCTGCGAAGAACACTTCTGGCGGTTACCCTCCATACAACATCGAGCAAAAAGACGAGCACAACTACCGTATACTATGCAGTCGCTGGCTTTGCTGAAGATCAGCTCGATTTAACTCAAAACGAAAACATGTTGATTGTGAAGGGCGAGCGTAAAGCCGAAGAAGGTAAAAACTACGTTTACCAAGGCATCGCAGAACGCGATTTGAGCGTAAATTCCAACTTGCGGATTACGTAAAAGTCGTTGGCGCATCAATGGAAAATGGTCTACTTCATGTTGATTTAGTTCGTGAAATTCCAGAAGCGATGCAACCGCGTAAGATTGCTATCGGTGGTAACAACCTGATTGAAAACAGCTAATCAGCTGATGACACTTCAGTTAACCACACGGTTATAGAATGAGAAAGAGCGCCTTCCATTATGGAAAAGGGCGCTCTTTTTAGTTTGAGGCTTTCAAAGCCACTATTGCAAGGCCGCAATTTCAAAGAGAAGCGGCTGAGTTTAATCGGTTTATTTACCTTCGCGGTAAGCCTTTTCCACTTCTTCTGCGATAATCGCAATGCCTTTTTGCATCATCTCATCGTCTTGAACGTAGTTCATACGCAAACATTGGTGCGCATGATCCCACTCGTCCTTTTGGCCAATAAAGAAGTATTCACCCGGAACAATCAAAACCCCACGCGCTTTCAAGCGTTGGTACAGTTCCATTGTCGTAATTGGCAGTTCATCGAACCATAACCACAAGAAGATAGCGCCTTCCGGTTTGTGAATACGAAAGCGCTCATCGGTAATCGCTTCTTGGAGCAGTTCAACCGCACGTTGCGACTTCTGCTTATAAAACGGCTTAATCACCTCTGAGCTCAGTTTAAGCAGATCGCCTTTACCAATGATGTGGTTTGCCAGCGCTGGACCAACACTGCCTGGAGCTAAGCTGATGATGCCGTTCATATTGGTCAACGCTTGCGTGATTTCCTCACTCGCAATCACAATGCCACAACGCACGCCCGGCAAGCCAAGTTTAGATAGGCTCATGCAAAGGATGGTATTTTCATTCCAGAACGGTTCGACATCTTCAAAAATGATATTCGGGAACGGCAGACCGTAGGCGTTATCAATGATCAGCGGAATGTTGTTCTCACGTGCCAACTTGTCCAGCTTACGTACTTCTTCATCTGTCAGTACATTACCCGTTGGTTGGTTGGGCGAGACGCGCAGATTGCCGCAACAGAGTCATCTACGGTGAGCTGCTCAAAATCGACATGGTATTTAAACAGACCGTTATCTAGCAGATCGATCTCTGGGTGGTTGGGCGAGACGCGCAGATTGCCGCAACAGAGTCATCTACGGTGAGCTGCTCAAAATCGACATGGTATTTAAACAGACCGTTATCTAGCAGATCGA
>LZQR01000232.1_pt1 | contig 14647 bp, 23 predicted proteins | sample 768601 | NCBI WGS metagenome assembly LZQR01 (sample SAMN05207299, study PRJNA324521) | oil field metagenome | isolation source: sample BH-FW-24 from oil reservoir | place: India: Bombay High | collected 2015-12-04
GTAGCTGTACATCGATCGATGCAGAGTAGTAGTGTACACGACGATTTCTTTTAGCTCGTCAAACTCTGAAGGTGGAACGTAACGCTGTACATCGATCGATGCAGAGTAGTAGTGTACACGACGATTTCTTTTAGCTCGTCAAACTCTGAAGGTGGAACGTAACGTTCTACTGGCAAGTGGTGACGGCTTGGCGCTAGGTACTGACCAAGAGTCAGCATAGTTACGCCATGTGCACGAAGGTCTTTCAGTACTTCGACGATCTCTTCTTTCGTTTCACCAAGGCCCATCATTAGACCTGATTTCGTCGGTACATTTGGATGCTGCTCTTTGAATTTTTGCAGCAATTGTAGTGACCATTTGTAGTTCGCGCCTGGGCGAGCTTTACGGTACAGACGAGGTGCCGTTTCTAGGTTGTGGTTGAAGACATCTGGCGGGTTGTCTTTCATAAGATCAAGTGCCACATCCATACGACCACGGAAGTCAGGAACCAGCGTTTCAATCTTGATGTGTGGGTTTAGTTCGCGAATCTCGCGGTTACAGTTAGCAAAGTGCTCTGCACCGCCATCACGCAAGTCATCACGGTCAACTGAAGTGATTACAACATACTTCAATTTCATGTCTGCGATGGTTTTCGCTAGCTTTTTAGGCTCTTCAGCTTCAACAGGAAGCGGGCGACCATGGGCAACGTCACAGAAAGGGCAACGGCGAGTACAAATCGCGCCAAGGATCATGAAAGTGGCCGTACCGTGGTTAAAACACTCAGCTAGGTTAGGGCAAGATGCTTCTTCACATACAGAGTGAAGGTTGTTCTTACGCATCGCTGATTTGATGTCTTGAATACGTTGCTGTCGGCTGGTAGCTTGATCTTCATCCAATCAGGCTTACGTAGCACTTCTTTCTGCTCTGAAGGCATGTTCTTTACGGGAATCAATGCCATCTTGTCGGCGTCGCGGTATTTAACGCCTTTTTCCATCTGGATTGGTTTGCTCATGCTTTGTTACCTTGAGAAGGTGCTTCTGTGCTGAATTCTACTTGCTCGTAATCAAGCAAAGTAACGAGTTCTTGTATTAGTTGTTTTTCCACGGCTTCGATGTCTTCTGGTCCACCAACTTGGCTAACCTGAACCATCTCCATTCCTTCATAGCCACATGGGTTTATACGTAAAAACGGACCTAAGTCCATATTGACGTTCAACGCTAGGCCGTGGAATGAGCATCCTTTTCGAATGCGAAGTCCGAGAGAACATATTTTTTTACCGTCGACATAAACGCCCGGAGCGTCAGGTCGCGCAGCAGAATCGATATTGTATGCTTTAAGAGTGTTAATAACGAGGTTCTCGATGTGTGTAACGAGATCTCGCACTCCTAATTTTTTACGACGTAGGTTGATCAGGAAGTATGCGACTAATTGACCAGGGCCATGATAAGTCACTTGACCACCACGATCGCTTTGAACAACAGGAATATCACCAGTGTTAATCAGGTGCTCGGCTTTACCCGCTTGACCTTGTGTAATACTGGGTTGTGTTCTACCAACCAAACTTCATCAGGCGTGTCGTCTGTGCGTTGGTCAGTGAACTCATGCATCGCCTTCCAAACAGGCTCATAATCTTGGCGTCCAAGTCGTTTCACAACAAGTTGGTGTTGCATGGGAATTCCTGTCGCTAATATATAAAGTTTTTGGATTATAAACCGGATGAACCTGATGCTCTACAGCTGAGTAACAGATTTTTAACTGAAAGACTCACTGTTTTGCATTATCTACATGATAAATAAAAAGAAAGCAGCCGAAGCTGCTTTCAAAAAAAATTTAATTTATCAAAAAATTATAGAACCATGCGTACGATGTCGATTTCACCCAGTTCTTTGTATAGGGTTTCAACTTGCTCGATAGAGGTTGCAGTGATGTTGATAGACACCGAGTGGTAGTTGCCCTTAGCACTTGGTTTACTGTTGGGCTGTAGTCACCTGGAGCATGGCGCTGGATAACTTCTAGAACTAGCTCTGGAAGCTCAGGCTTTGCATGACCCATTACCTTGTATGTAAATGAACAAGGGAACTCAAGCAGGTCTTTCAATTTTGCATCAGAGTTGATGGTTAGCATATCGGTAACTCCAGTTGGTATTCGTTGCGGTGCGAAATAGTACAGTCAAATTAGGGTGAACTCAAGATTAACAAAGCCGCCCTAGTTGGCGGCTTTGCAGACTTGTTTGTTGGTCAGAAGCGACTGTTAGAAGAAGCTCTTAAACAACAATACGATGTAGTCCCACATGCGGCTAAATAGGCTGCCTTGGTCCACTGTTTCCAGTGCCATTAGTGGGTACTCAGCAATATCTTCACCATCAATTTGATAGTATAGCTTACCAACTACATCACCTTTCTTAATTGGGGCTTCTAGCTCTTTTTCAAGTACGAAGCTTGCTTTTAGGTTCTTTGCTTCACCGCGAGGCAGCGTCACGTAAGTATCTTGGTCAAGACCCAGTGCTACAGTGTCTTTGTTACCCATCCATACTTTTTCTTCTACGAAAGTTTCACCCGCTTTGTGTGGTGCCACTGTTTCGAAGAAACGGAAACCGTAGCTCAGTAGCTTCTTGCTCTCTGATTTACGTGCGTTTGCATCTTTTGTACCCATTACAACAGCAACCAGACGCATCTGACCTTCTGTTGCAGAACTTACTAGGCTGTAACCTGCATTGCTCGTGTGACCAGTTTTGATACCGTCAACGTTCATGCTCTTGTCCCACAGTAGACCGTTACGGTTGTACTGAGTGATGCCGTTGTAAGTGAATTTCTTATCAGAGTAGATACGGTATTCGTCTGGCACGTCACGGATCAGTGCTTTACCAAGTAGTGCCATATCGTAAGGCGTTGAGTATAGGTTCGGGTTGTCTAGGCCGTGAACGTTCGCGAAATGCGTGTTCTTCATGCCCAGCGTGTTTGCCCATGCGTTCATTAGATCAACGAATGCGTCTTCAGAGCCAGCAATGTGCTCAGCCATTGCCACACAAGCATCGTTACCTGATTGAATGATGATGCCGCGGTTTAGGTCATGAACCTTAACCGTTGTACCGACTTCGATGAACATTTTGAAGAATCAGGGAAGTTTTTCGCCCAAGCATTCTTACTGATGGTCACATCATCGTCTTCTGAAATATTACCACGAGCTAGCTCTTGGCCAATTACGTAGCTGGTCATCATCTTTGTCAGACTAGCAGGAGACAACTTTGTGTTCATCTCTTTCTCAGCCAGAACTTTACCTGAGTTGTAATCCATCAAGACGTAGCCTTTGGCAGCGATTTGAGGTGCATCTGGGACAACAACTGGTGAAGCAAAAGCAGATTGAGCGATGGTTGCAGATAGTGCAACCGTAGAAACGAGAATAGATTTCACAAACTTATTTTTATTCATGGTAATTCAAATTTTTTGGTTAACTGCCGATATCTTAACAGAATCCCCACTTATGTAAGAGGGCTCTGCATAGAAATCATGACACCAAGGTCATTTGTCAGTTTTGTGTTTTTAATAAATGCGGTCGAATAGCCGAGCAACTTTACTTTATCCAGAGTGGCTTGCGTCAGGGAATAGTCAGTATATGGGCCTAGCAGCAAGCGATACGTATCTTTCGAGGACTCCAAGAAAGTTTCCGTATCTAGCTTTTGACCAAGCTCTTGGCCTAAAGTTCGCGCTCGATCTTCATATTTTGATGACGCAACCTGAATCACGTATCTCGGGTGTGCAGCGAGCGACTTCTCATCGGTCGGTTTATCTACCGTGATGACTTCAATCTCTACGTTTGCGGTACCAGTTTTCACGACATCTAGCTTATGTGCCGCTGCGTAACTCAAGTCAATGATACGGCCATCATGGAAAGGGCCACGGTCATTCACTCGGACTACGGTTGACTTGCCATTGTCGGTATTGGTTACCTTCACGTAGCTCGGCAGTGGCAGGGTTTTATGCGCCGCTGTCATTGAGTACATGTCGTAGATTTCGCCGTTCGAGGTTAAATGGCCTTGGAACTTTTTGCCATACCATGAGGCACGACCTTTTTCCGTAAAGCCTTTTGCGTCACGAACGATTTTGTAGTCCGAACCGCGCAGGTTGTAATCGCTGTTACCACCTAAGTATAAGGTTCTATTTAGGATGCGCATCCTCAATGTGCTCGACCGATAGTGGTTTATCAGGAGCTACATCGGATTCAAGCTCATAACGGCCTTCCTGTGTTTTTTGGTCGGTAGAAGAACAGCCCGCCAAAATCACAGCAGAAAAAACTAAGGAATATAAAGCGCGTTTTTGCATGGTCTAGGTCGCCTTAGAGAATGCTTTTCGGTGCGTGTGGATCGACATCAGAATGCCAAAACCAGCCATCAGTGTCACCATTGAGGTACCACCATAACTGATCAACGGTAAAGGTACGCCTACTACAGGTAGGATGCCACTTACCATGCCGATATTTACAAAAATATACACGAAGAAGCTGAGTACAATACTGCCTGCCATCATTCGACCAAACGCGGTTTGCGCTTGGCTCGCGAGGTAGAGACCACGGCCAATAATGAATAGATAGATGGCTAATAGGCAAAGGAAGCCAATCATACCCCATTCTTCTGCAATTACTGCAAAGATAAAGTCAGTGTGTCGCTCTGGAAGAAATTCCAATTGTGATTGCGTGCCTTGTAACCAACCTTTGCCGGAAATACCACCAGAACCAATCGCAATCTTACTTTGGATGATGTGGTAGCCAGCGCCAAGTGGGTCCGATTCAGGGTTAAACAGCGTTCGTACGCGAACCTTTTGGTATTCACGCATCAAGAAGAACCACAGGATTGGGATAAATCCACCGAGTGCCACTGCCGCGGCAGCAATGATTTTCCAACTGATACCAGCAAGGAAGATAACGAAAATACCGGAGGCCGCGATCAGGATAGAGGTACCCAAATCAGGCTGTTTGGCGATAAGAATGGTCGGTAAACAGACCATAATCAGCGCCACAATCAGGGTTTTGAATGTCGGTGGGAGAGGCTGGCGGCCGATGTAGCGAGCGACCATCAAAGGCACGGCAAGCTTGAGAAGTTCAGATGGTTGGAATCGGACGAAGCCAAGGTTTAGCCAGCGTTGGGCGCCTTTGGATGCTTCACCAAAGAACAGCACCCCCAAAGAGGAGTATGACCCCGCCAACGAACATCAGTGGAGCGAGGCTCTCATACGTTCTTGGTGAGATTTGCGCCAAAACGATCATGACTACTAAAGACAGCACCATACGCATCGCTTGGCGATCCATCATTGCCAAGCTTTGGCCACTTGCGCTGTACATAATGACTAGGCCAAAGCCCATCAATGCAAAGATGCCGAGCAATAACGCAAGTCGATATGGAAGCGTTCAAACAGGACGCGGTTTTTGCCTGTAGAGGGATCCATTTTCATCACTGCGTTACCTCTTTCTTCGCGTTGTTTTGCTCTTCTTCAGGTTCAATTTTTCAGGGCCGATAATGACTCGGTCGAAGATCTTTCTCGCTACTGGCGCACCATTACTTGAACCACCACCGGCGTTTTCTAGCACCACAGATACCACCACTTCAGGGTCATCAAAGGGTGCAAAGCCAGTAAACAAGGCGTGGTCACGTAAGTGCTCTGCGACTTCATCTGCGTTGTATTCTTCATCTTCACCAAGGCCAAAGACCTGTGCGGTACCGGATTTACCACCAGTTTGGTAATCCATGTTGTAGAAAGAGCGACGAGCGGTGCCTTTCGTTCCATGGTTTACTAAACGCATGCCTTCTTTCGCCATATTCCAGTACTTGTCTGGCACATTTTGAATCGGTGGGTAGGTGACGTATTCCGAATTTTCTTGCTCTTCGAAATCACCGCCATTATCGATGGTGGCTTTCAATAAATGAGGAGCTGTCACTGCACCTTCGTTGACCAGTACTGAGGTTGCTTTGGCAATCTGCATTGGCGTTGCCGTCCAGTAACCTTGACCAATACCAACCGGAATCGTGTCACCCTTGTACCAAGGCGTCTTATGACGAGCCATCTTCCACTCACGAGTCGGCATGTTGGCCTTACTTTCCTCGTAAATGTCGATGCCTGTGTAATCGCCAAAGCCAAACATCATCATCCAATTTGATAGCCGATCAATGCCCATGTCGTAGGCAATTTGGTAGAAGAAGGTATCGACCGATTCTTCAATCGACTTAATGATGTCTACGCGGCCATGCCCCAACGCAGCCAATCCCGGAATGGGCGAGTGTCGGAGTTTGGAATACGCCAGTATCCAGGGTCATTACGTGTGGTTTTGGAGTAATGACTCCTTCTTCCAGCGCTGCTACAGCAATGAAGGGTTTGATGGTCGAAGCTGGTGGGTAAATACCTAGCGTTGTACGGTTCACCAATGGACGGTTCTTGTCGTTCAGTAGTGCGCGGTACGCTTTACCGGAGATACCGTGTACGAATGCGTTCGGGTCGTAACTTGGGCTTGAAACCATCGCAAGTACGCCGTTATCACGAGGATCAAGCACAACAGCACTACCACGTCGGCCATCAAGCAGTTGGTGCACGTAAAGCTGTAGGTTGATATCAAGGTTTAAGACGATGTCTTTCCCCGCAATAGGCGGAACGTATTTCAGGTACGAATGACGCGACCACGACTGTTGACTTCAACCTCTTGGTAGCCCGCTGTGCCGTGCAGCAAGTCTTCGTAATACTTTTCGATGCCTAACTTACCAATGTCGCGTTGTCGCTTGGTAGTTGGCGTCTTTTTCTTCACGGATTAGGCGCTGCATATCGCGGTCATTGATTCGTGACACGTAGCCAATGAGTGAGTCAGGACTTCGCTGAATGGGTAGTAGCGTTTCAATGTCGCACTGATTTCAACACCAGGAAAACGGTATTGATTCACTGAGAAAACAGCGACTTGGTTTTCATTCAATTGAGTTAACAGTGGCACAGACTTGAAGCGACGAGTGCGCTTACGTTCACGGTGGAAACGCTCAACTTGTTCTGGCGTGATCTCAAGGATGGTTTGCAGCGCTTCAATGGTACTGTCGATGTCTTTGATTTTCTCTGGAGTCAGCTCCAAGTTGAAGACTGGACGGTTTTCCGCGAGCAATACACCGTTGCGGTCATAGATAAGACCACGGTTAGGAGCGATTGGAACCACTTTAATGCGGTTATCATTAGAGCGGGTTTTATAGTCTTGAAACTGGTTTACCTGAATGTTGTACATATTGGCAACCAGCAAGCCCATCAAAATGACGATACCTAAAAATGCAACAATAGCGCGGCTAGAAAATAGACGCGCTTCTGCTTGGTAATCTCGAATTTGACTGCGGCGTTTACGAATCATTAACGCTTGTCTCTACAGCTAAGTAGCGATTATTCGCGGTGGTAAGGGTGGTTAGCAGTAATGCTCCACGCTCGGTATAAGCTCTCTGCCATCACGATGCGCACAAGTGGGTGCGGCAGTGTCAATGCAGACAGTGACCAGCTTTGGTCTGCTGCGGCTTTACAAGCTGGCGCTAAACCTTCAGGGCCACCGATCAGAATCGACACATCACGACCATCGAGCTTCCACGCTTCTAGCTGCTCGGCCAGTTGCGGGGTATCCCACTTTTTGCCTGGGATATCGAGAGTGACGATACGAGCACCTTTAGGTACGGCTGCCAACATCGCTTCGCCTTCTTTTTGCAAGATACGCGCGATGTCTGCATTTTTGCCGCGTTTACCCGCAGGGATTTCAACCAACTCAAGTGGCATATCATGTGGGAAACGACGACGGTATTCTTGAAAACCTTCTTCGACCCATTTTGGCATTTTTGTGCCGACGGCAATTAGTTGAATTTTCAAACGATTAACCCCAGAGTTTTTCTAGTTGGTATAGCTCGCGGTGCTCTTCTTGCATCACGTGAAGCATTGCGTCGCCCATGTCGAGGACAACCCATTCGCCTTCATTTTCGCCTTCCATACCTAGCGGCTCTAGACCTGCCTTCTTCACTTCAGATGCGACGTGATCAGCGATAGATGAAACGTGACGCTTAGATGTGCCAGTACAAATGATCATGTAATCTGTCACGCTTGATTTGCCTTCTACATCTAGAATAACAATCTCTTCCGCTTTCATGTCGTCGGCTTTATCGGCTAAAAAGTCTTTAAGTTCTTCGCGAAGCACTCGGTTTCCTCGGTATTTTCTTTTCTGTCTGTGGGTGTTTTAACTTAGCTGGGTTAAAACTGGTCGCGCACTATATCACGCTTTAAAAGCTAAATTGCCAGCTTAATATCAGGAGAGCAGGTTTCTAGGCTCAATTGATGGATAGTTGGCCACACAGACTCATCATATTGGGTTTTGGCTTTTATCTCGGCGTGCGCCAAAAGAGACAAAAGTGCACAAATTCGGGAGGCTGACAGACGAGTCAGCGCTGCATTATAGAATGGGCGTTTGTTTTGCCACACTCGATGTTTTTCAAACACCTGACTCATGCCCATTTGAGTAAGGTCTCGGTGCATGTTTAGTAGTTGGTTGAACTCTTTCTGTACGCTTCGGATCAGAATGATGGTTTCGATGCCTTCCGCCTCTAGCTGTCGCAGAATGCGTTGCGCGCGGTTTGCTTTACCTGCTAGTAGAGCGTCAATCCAATGGAATGTCGTAAAGTGATTGTGGCGGCTCAGCGCTTCTTCAAGACGCACTACCGTCAGCTCGCCATCTGGGTAGAGTAAAGCTAGCTTTTCTAAACTTTGCGATAGCGCGAACAAATTACCTTCGTGCCATTGTGCCAACATTTGCAGAGATTGCTGATCCGCTTTTAATCCCAACGCTCGGCAACGTGCCTGCACGAACATTGGCAGTCGCTGCAAATCAGGTGTTAGACAACTTACCCAGTCACCCTTGGCACTCAGTGCTTTGAACCATTTAGCGTTTTCTTGTGCTTTAGTCAGTTTGCTGCCAACCACCACTAACATGATGTCGTCATGGAGCATTTCGCACAGATTGACCAGTTCTTTACTGATGGCTGCGTTTGCACCAGCCTCTGGTAGTTCAAGCTCAATCAGTTGACGGCTAGAGAATAGGCTTAGCGCTTGGAAGCAGTCATAGACTTGATTCCAATCTAAGCTGGCGTCGACGGCAAAACGGTGTCTTTCTTCAAAGCCTTGTTGGCGAGCCATGTTTTGGATCGCTTGACGGCTTTCTTGAATTAACAGCGGTTCGTTACCAAAGATCAGGTAAACCTGCTTGATGTGTTTCGCTAGGTGATCAGCCAGCTTGTCGGCAAAAATTCGCATTCTGATTAAGAGTTTGTGTTCGTAGAGTTAGCGTTTGTCGCTTCAGGAGCAACGTGGCCTTGTTCGTATTCAGCACGAACTCGACCTAGTTGGCGCATCATTTGGCCAGCCGCTTGTTGACGCATTTCATCTTCGATAACGTCACGTTCTACTGATTTCGCTAGTGCAGTTAGCGGGTTATCTAGGTAGTTACGGTTAACGGTGGTCGTGAAATCTTTTGCACCGAAGCCAGGGATCGTCACACGGTATTTCACCACGTAAGTCAGTTCTTTTTCTGCTGCTCGGCTGTTTTGGTAAAGCGATAGCGTACGCTCGTCAATGGTCGCTTCACTAAGGTGTAGGTTCGGAGTATTTGATGACGGTTTTACTAAATCGACCTTGTTCAATTCAAGTTGAGCGCGGATGTAACGCGTCAATGGGCTGTATTCATCATAGCTAGTGAAAGACATGGTGTGGAGCTCTTCCGGAACGGAGTACTCGCCACGAAGGTGAAAACCACAGGCAGAAAGAAGCCCCGCTAATACCAAAACCACTGGTAGTTTAATCAAAGAGAAAAAGCGCATTGATTGTATTCATCCTAAATTGAAGGGGTTATTTACCTTAAACCACTCGGCATGAATGGTTTGAGGTAAATAAACAGGGTAGCGAACTACCCTGTTTAATGACTCCTAGCATGCGAATTGGTTCGCGTTGCTTTGAGTTATTGCAAGCTGCGTTTCGTTTTTAGCGAAAGACTAGTTTGCAACGATGTTCAACAGTTTACCTGGTACGTAAATTACTTTACGGATAGTTAGGCCATCTGTGAACTTAGTAACGTTTTCGTCGTTTAGACCAAGCTCTTCTACTTGTTCTTTCGTTGCGTCTGCAGCAACAGTCAGTTTCGCACGTAGCTTACCGTTTACTTGAACAACGATCGTTTTCTCGTCTTCAACCAGTGCTTTCTCGTCGAACGTTGGCCATGCTGCATTATCGATGTCAGCTTCACCTAGCGCAGCCCATAGTTCGTATGAGATGTGCGGAGTGATTGGGTAAAGCATGGCAACAACAGCTTTTAGCGCTTCATCAAGGATTGCACGATCTTGTGCAGATTCTTGAGGCGCTTTCGCTAGCTTGTTCATCAGTTCCATGATTGCAGCGATTGCTGTGTTGAACGTTTGACGGCGAGCGATATCATCAGTCACTTTCGCGATAGTTTTGTGAACATCACGACGAAGAGCTTTTTGGTCACCAGAAAGTGCTGCTGCATCTACTGCTTCTGCTGCACCTTTTGATGTGTGCTCGTTTACTAGTTTCCAAACACGTTTCAGGAAGCGGTTAGCACCTTCTACGCCAGACTCTTGCCATTCAAGTGTCATGTCTGCAGGAGACGCGAACATCATGAATAGACGTACTGTGTCTGCGCCGTACTTATCTACCATCTCTTGAGGTCGATACCGTTGTTTTTCGACTTAGACATTTTGATCATGCCTGAGTGTGTAACATCGCGGCCTTCAGTGTCTTTCGCAGAGTGATGCGGCCTTTACCGTCACGCTCAACAGCAACATCTGTTGGTGCAACCACTCTTACCGCCTTTCTCGTTCTCGAAGTAGAACGCGTCTGCTAGTACCATGCCTTGACACAGTAGTTGCTTGAACGGTTCGTCAGACGTTACGTAGCCAGCATCACGTAGTAGTTTGTGGAAGAAGCGAGAGTACAGTAGGTGCATACAAGCGTGCTCGATACCACCGATGTACTGGTCTACTGGTAGCCAGTAGTTTGCTTTTTCTGGATCTAGGATGTCGTCAGCTTGTGGTGAACAGTAACGTGCGTAGTACCAAGAAGACTCCATGAACGTGTCGAACGTATCTGTCTCACGTAGAGCAGGTTCGCCGTTGAAAGTTGTCTTCGCCCATTCTTTGTCTGCTTTGATTGGGCTAGTTACGCCGTCCATTACCACGTCTTCTGGAAGGATTACTGGTAGTTGGTCAGCTGGTACTGGGTGAACTTCACCGTCTTCAGTGGTTACCATAGGGATTGGCGCACCCCAGTAACGTTGAGAGATACACCCCAGTCACGTAGACGGAAGTTAACTGTCTTAGTACCTTTGCCTTCTGCTTCTAGCTTCGCTGCGATTGCATCGAACGCCGCTTGGAATTCTAGACCGTCGAATTCACCTGAATCGAACAGTACACCTTTCTCTGTGTATGCCGCTTCAGAGATGTCTAGCTCACTGCCATCAACTGGCTTGATAACAGGCACGATGTCTAGACCGTACTTAGTTGCGAACTCGAAGTCACGTTGGTCGTGCGCAGGTACTGCCATTACAGCGCCTGTACCGTAGTCCATCAATACGAAGTTTGCTACGTAAACAGGAACTTCACGGCCGTTCAATGGGTGAATAGCAGTAAGGCCAGTCGCCATACCTTTCTTCTCCATTGTCGCAAGCTCAGCTTCTGCAACTTTGGTGTTCTTACACTCTTCGATGAACGCTGCTAGTTCTGGGTTGTTCTCAGCTGCGATAGTTGCTAGAGGGTGACCTGCTGCGATACCAACGTAAGTCACACCCATTAGAGTGTCTGGACGAGTTGTGTAAACTTCTAGGTCTTGTTGACCTTTCACTTCAAACTTAAGTTCAACACCTTCAGAACGACCGATCCAGTTGCGCTGCATGGTTTTCACCATTTCTGGCCAACCTTCAAGCTTGTCTAGATCGTCAAGCAGTTCTTGAGCGTATTCTGTGATCTTGATGAACCACTGAGGAATTTCTTTTTGCTCTACAGGCGTGTCACAACGCCAGCAGCAGCCGTCTTCAACCTGTTCGTTTGCAAGAACAGTTTGGTCGTTTGGACACCAGTTAACAGAAGAAGTCTTCTTGTAAACCAGACCTTTCTCGTAAAGCTTCGTGAAGAACTCTTGTTCCCAACGGTAGTACTCAGGTGTACATGTTGCGAATTCACGGTTCCAATCGTAACCAAAGCCTAGAAGCTTAAGTTGGTTCTTCATGTATTCGATGTTTTCGTAAGTCCAAGGTGCAGGCGCGGTGTTGTTTTAACCGCTGCGTTTTCTGCAGGTAGACCAAACGCATCCCAACCGATTGGTTGCATTACGTTTTTGCCTTGTAGGCGTTGGAAACGAGATACTACGTCACCGATGGTGTAGTTACGCACGTGACCCATGTGCAGTCGACCACTTGGGTATGGGAACATGGATAGACAGTAGAATTTTTCTTTGTTTGGGTCTTCACTTACAACAAAGGTCTTGTTGTCATCCCAGTGCTTTTGAACTTTCTGTTCAAGGTCTTGTGGATTGTATTGTTCTTGCATCGATGGTATCCGGTTATCTTGGAATTTGTGAGTTCGGTTAGAACAGACTTAAATAGATCGTCATAGAATACCTAAAGCTAGGGATCACAACAATAGCCAATCTATACCCATGCGTCTGAAGTGACGCTTGGTAGTGGAAAGATGGAGGTCAGTTATGCCTAAACGTAAAGCAGGTTATGAGGAAATGCTCGAGGATGTGATTGAAACCTTGAAGCACAGTCCGGATGAAGTTAACAAAGTATTCGAAACGTCGGGCAAAGTGGTGGATGCTGCCAACGACATGACCAAAGACGAACTCTCACTGATATCAGCTTATGTAAAAGCGGATTTAAAAGAGTTCTCGGACAATTATGAAGAAGGTAAGAGTGGGCCTTTCTATCTCACGATTGCTGATTCGATTTGGCAAGGTCTGCTCGATATTACCGACAGAACCAAAGTGGAGTGGGTAGAGCTATTTGATGACTTAGAGCATCAAGGGCTTTATGAAGCGGGCGAGGTGATTGGCCTTGGTACTTTAGTCTGTGACGAATGTGGTCACAAGACGACATATAACCACCCAACCGTGATCATTCCATGCATTAAGTGCAATCATACTGGCTTTAGTCGTCAGTCACTGAAACCATAGTGAGACGTTAAAACGTGATGGAATAAAAAAGAGGCTCTAGAGCCTCTTTTTTGCGTTTATGACTTTTTCTTTCTTGGTAACCACCAAGCCAACATCAAACTCAATCCAGCCCAAATGTAGAGCGGCCATGTGCCCACGATACGATACGGAGTTTGTCCGTCGGTAGGTACAAGCTCTGCACGAAGTACTGCGGTTTCAAATTGAGGGATTTGCTCAATGATTTTACCTTTATGGTCGGTTACCGCTGTTACGCCGTTATTGGTCGAACGAATAAGTGGCTTACCAAGCTCAAGAGCACGCATTCGAGCGATTTCCATGTGTTGCAATGGACCAATCGAATGACCAAACCACGCATCATTAGACAGCGTTAGAATGAAATCAGTATCGTCGGTAACATTCTGGCGCACTTGTTCGCTGAATATAATTTCATAACACAGTGCTGGGTCCATATGCTTACCGTTCGCCACGATGTTTGGCTGAACAAAGTCGCCACGACTGAACGATGACATCGGTAAGTTAAAGAATGGTGCTAGTGGACGCAGTACATCTTCAAACGGCACAAACTCACCAAATGGTAATAGGTGGTGTTTGTGGTAGCGCTTATCCATATCAAAGCTGTAATCGCCGTATGGGTTCACACCGAGCGATAGAATGCTGTTGTAGAACTGACCGTCTTCACCTTGGTTAACGACACCAGTAATGATGGCGCTGTTATTCATCTTCGCGGCAGCATCAATGTTTCTTAGGAACGATGGTACTTCAATTTCAAATGCAGGGATCGCGGCTTCTGGCCATACGATGATGTCAGCATCCCAGTTCTCACGAGTGAGGTCTGCGTATTTCATGATGGTTGGCCAGCGTTGGCTCGGTAGCCATTTTAGGTTCTGGTCAACGTTACCTTGGATCAGTGCAACTTTGGTGGTGTCTTCCACACGTGGAGTGACCCAATCGTACTGACGGATACCAAAGCCCGCACTTAATAGCACGGCAGATGATGATCATTAACCATTGCTTATGGATCCATGCGTACGCCAATGCGCCAGCACTGATCATGATAAACAGGGTTAATAGCTCTACACCACCAATAGGCGCAAAGCTAGCAAATGGCGCATCAATTTGGCTGTAGCCAAGCCATAGCCAAGGGAAGCCTGTCATTACCCAGCCGCGTAGCCAGTCGGTGACTAGCCATAATGCAGGGGCAGCAAGCAGCGCTTTGCTTAGGGTAAATTCTGGGAAGAACTTGTTGCTGAGCCATGCAAACAGGCCGGTGTAAACCGACAGGTAAGCGATCAGTAAGCCCATAAGGAAGAGGTTTGCAATTAGCGGCATGCCGCCAAAGCCAGCAATGCTGACGTAAACCCAACTTACACCCGTCGCAAATTGACCTAGCCCCCAGGCATAACCGATCCAAAGCGCGCGCCTTAGGCGATTGGTTTGCAAGAAGA
>LZQR01000233.1_pt1 | contig 14602 bp, 17 predicted proteins | sample 768601 | NCBI WGS metagenome assembly LZQR01 (sample SAMN05207299, study PRJNA324521) | oil field metagenome | isolation source: sample BH-FW-24 from oil reservoir | place: India: Bombay High | collected 2015-12-04
GTGAGCAAGTGCCATTGCTAGAGCAAAACCTATCACCGTTTGAGTTTGAGCACATCACGTCTCAACCATCACAACTGGTGTTAGCCGTTATCATGATGCTAGCTGCTATCGCGCTGGTGCTTGGTTTAGAGAAGTTTGCAGATTCAAACAAGTAGCGCGAAATCACTGTTTAAACATTTAGGAAGCGGAGCCATTGGCTCCGCTTTTTTTGTTTACGCTTTACAAACGATAAGTTTCAAATAGATCGGGATAGTGCACAATTTGTTGACGTTACGAGTTTTCCTACATCCCATCTGTGCTAGGATGCTGGCAATGTTAAGTGATAAATACTGAATCTTAATGAAAGTGTTACAAATCGCAGGGATAGCCGTTGCACTGGTTGCTGGCTTTTACGCGCCTACCCTGTTCAAAACTTCTCTTCAGCGCCCGAGCCTAAGTCGCTCGATGAATACTGTTTCCTCTCTACTGAACCTTGCATCCAACATGATGTTGCGATGACGCTTAGCGTCGATACTGCTCAACCTCTGATCCCAGCTCAGCTCAAAGTCGAATGGGCAAGACAGCGAAGCGGATCAGCTTGTATTAAGTTTGGTTGGTCGAGAAATGGAAATGGGCGAGCCAAAATTCATGCTGAAAAAAGTGGCGCCGGGTAAATTTGTGGGCGATGTGACATTGCCCGTTTGTACACAAGATTCAATGACGTGGGTTGGTGAGCTTTCCGACGGTAAAGACACCATCTACCAGCCCTCAAAATGCAAAGATAAGGAATAACTATGAGCCGTAATTGGTCTCTTTTTCTCGTGGTTGCTTTCGTTCTCGCTTTGGTACTAAAACGTATCTAGACGGCCAAAAAGAGGTAGAGAAAAAACCGCAACAAGTCGCTACCGAACAAAGCGTGCTGTTTGGCGAAGGCGATAAACCTGTCGATATCTTCGACACTAGCGATAACCGAATTCGTATTGTTTACTTTGGCTTTACGCGCTGCCCAGATGTGTGTCCAACCTCATTGGCCATGCTAGCAGGCGCTCTCAACCAAATCGACGATGCACAAAAAGCACAGTTGCGTCCGATGTTCATCTCACTTGATCCGGAACGCGACGAAGCAGATGCATCCGCTAAGTACGCCCATTACTTCCACCCAATGATTGAAGGTCTGTCAGCGCCACTTGATGTGACCACCCCACTTGCTCATAAGTACGGTGTCATTTTCCGTAAAACAGAGCTTGAAGGCTCGGAGCTGAAATACACTCTCGACCACAGCTCTTACTTCTATTTCTTGAAGCCTGATGGCACACTCATCACTAAAGTGCCGCATACCTTAACGCCTGCGCCAATTGTCGAGGCAATAACCAAACTGACTGCAGAAGGAAAAACCAATGAAAGCTAAGCATGCAATCAAAACGTTGGCACTCTCCGCCCTACTTCTAAGCCCTTTTGCGCAAGCAAATCTCAACGTGATGCCACATGAGCCCTATGCACGAGCAATGGCGCCAGGTGCGGTCACTAGCGCCGTGTTTGTGACCTTTGCTAACCGAAGCAAGAAGACATCAATATCGTTGCAGCGGAAACCCCAGCGGCAGGAAAAGTCGAGCTACACGATGTGATTAAAGAAGGCGATGTGATGAAGATGCGTCAAGTAGACCACATCACACTAGCTGCAAAAGGGACCACCGAGCTAAAACCGGGCAGCCTACACATCATGTTATTCGACCTTAAAAAGCCGCTTAATGAAGGCGACGACATCGAAGTCACCGTGACTTACGACAACGGTCAGAAACAAAGCTTTACCGCACCGGTCAAAAAAGTCATGGCGGGAATGAAAAAGCACGAACATCACCATTAATTGTTGATCGGAAAATCAATTCAAAGCTCCTCCAACGTGAGGAGCTTTTTTATACCTCTATCTTTTCCCTAAACAGCTATCGGAAACCATCTCCCAAGTACTCATGCAAAGTTTTATGTCCTAAATCATCGCGAAGCAGCCTCCGCTGAGATATAAACAAGGCTTTGCTGCCAAACGAGTTTCTCGCCATGTTAAAAGCCTTTTCTCGCGTCTTCAAAATGCTGACGCAAGTGAATCCAAATCTAGTACAAGATGTCGATACTATCATTAACGCTATCGGTGGCATGGAGAATTTGGTGGAAACCGGTGCTTGCGCGACAAGATTACGCCTCACACTAAAAGACACTGCAATCGTGAATCAAAAAGCATTGAAAGCACACGGGGCACATGGCGTGGTGATCATCGATGAGCGGCATATTCAAATCATCTACGGCGTAAAAGCCAACACCTATTCACAAGAGATGGAAGAACGTCGAATAAAGCACGTATCGCTCTAAAAAAGCGCAAAGGAGTTGTAAGAATCGAATCACAGCCGCTATACTCCGGCCGTTAACTCACCAACTAAGAGGAAATATGATGATTGTAATGAATAACACTAACTGGGCAGTGAAAGGGTAAACGTCCAACTTTTTTCTCGTGGCTGAGCCACAAACTCCTCCTTCTTTGCCCGGTTTTCACCGGGGTCAGCTCTATGCGAATTAGACCCTAATGCGATTTGTATTAAGGCGCTTTGTTGCGTCTGGGATAATTCAACAATGAATAAAACACATTCTTTTTGTGAAACACTACTAACTCAACCTAACCCATTAAAGCTATTAGGTTGGAAACCCTTTTTCAACAACAACTGACGTTAGACGATTACCAAGACACGCTTTTCGCGCGAGTGATTGCTCACCATCGTAGTGGTTACGTTGTGGTTAGCGAACAAGGTGAAACTCACTTACCTATCCAAACATCACTACCCAGCATGACCGTTGGCGATTGGGTAATATTAAACCACCAGCAGCAGTTCTCTCGTTTACTCGAGCGTCGCAGCTTATTTAGCCGTAAAGCCGCAGGTAGCAAAGTCGCTGAGCAGCTTATCGCCGCCAACATAGACACAGTATTTATCGTTTGTTCACTCAACCACGACTTTAACCTGAGCCGAATTGAACGTTACTTATCACTCGTTAATGAAGCCGACGTCGAGCCTGTTATTGTGCTAACGAAAGCAGACTTATGCGAGGATGCTGACGAACTCAAGGCTCAAGTACAAAAACTCGATCCGCTGCTTATGGTGAAAAGCGTGAATGGTCTGGACGAATCGAGCGTTGCTACGTTGATGAGTTGGTGCGGCGAAGGTCAAACCGTCGCGTTCATCGGCTCTTCAGGAGTAGGAAAGTCCACCTTGGTGAACACTCTACTTGGCGAGCAAGAACAAGCGACAGGTGGTATTCGTGAAGATGACAGCAAAGGTCGACACACTACGACCTCTCGTTCAATCCATCTACTGCCCTCTGGTGCAATCCTCATGGATACACCAGGAATGCGTGAGATCCAGTTGGCCGATAGTGAAACAGGGGTCAGCGAAACCTTTGCTGATATTGAAGCGCTAGCAGAAAACTGCCAATTCAATGATTGCCAACATCAAACCGAACCTGGATGTGCGGTTCAAGACGCGATTGAAGGTGGTTCATTGGAGTCGCGCCGCTTTACTAACTATCAAAAGTTATTACGCGAGCAAGCTCATAACGGTGCAACACTTGCAAAACAGCGAGCGCAGAACAAACAGTTTGGCAAAATGGTACGTAGCGTGGTCGGCGAAAAGCGCAAACGACAACAAGGTTACTAGTTTGTTATCAGTACGTAATCAATAGAACAAAGGAGGCTAAACGTCTCCTTTTTTAATAACTTACTGAAAAATCATCATTCATACTTTGCCATACAAAGCAACACAAAAGACCAATAACGATAACATTGAGCAAACATTTAAACTAAGAACAAACTAAAACTAGACACAAAATATTACCAAGCTAAGATATGTGATATTCAGCAAGAAAATAGCTGAATTTATAAATACAGGATAATTGATAATCAGGACGTCTTAGCAACGCAATAACAAGATTCAGCCCCTTAACGCAAGGGAATATTACGCCGTGTGATGACTGAATTTGCGCTGTTGCTGAGGCAAAAATTGCAGGAATGATGTATGCAAATGCAACACAACAGTCTCGTTGCCCGATACGCTCGCGGTAACCTCGTTCTCCAAATCCTTGTCGGTATCGTCTTTGGTATCTTGCTTGCAACGATCTCACCAAGCCACGCTGAAAGCGTTGGTATGCTGGGTAGTCTATTTGTAGGTGCGCTAAAAGCGATTGCTCCAATATTGGTATTCATCTTGGTTGCTGCGTCTATCGCGAACCAAAAGAAAAACCAACACACTTACATGCGTCCAATCGTAGTTCTTTACCTAGCGGGCACTTTCTTTGCAGCATTAACCGCAGTGTTACTAAGCTTCCTTTTCCCGACCAATCTAACGCTAGTAACAGGCGCTGAAGGTGCAACGCCACCACAAGGTATCGCAGAAGTTCTACAAACCTTGCTGTTCAAACTGGTTGATAACCCAGTAAACGCGCTAGTAGAAGCTAACTACATCGGTATTCTTGCTTGGGGCGTGGGTCTGGGTCTTGCACTTCACCACGCATCAGCAACCACAAAAGCGGTATTCGAAGATCTAAGCCACAGTGTTTCTCACATTGTTCGCTTCATCATTCGTCTTGCGCCTTTCGGTATCTTTGGTTTGGTTGCATCAACGTTTGCTACAACAGGCTTCGGCGCACTAGCAAGCTACGCTCACCTCCTAGCGGTACTACTAGGCTCAATGATGATCATCGCGCTAGTAGTTAACCCAGCGATCGTGTACTTCAAAACCAAAGAAAACCCATACCCATTGGTGTTCCAATGTCTACGTGAAAGTGGCGTAACAGCATTCTTCACTCGTTCAAGTGCTGCGAACATTCCAGTGAACATGAACCTATGTAAGAAGCTAGACCTAGACGAAGATACGTACTCAGTGTCTATCCCACTAGGTGCAACTATCAATATGGCAGGTGCAGCAATCACTATCACAACCCTAACGCTAGCAGCAGTACACACTATGGGTATCGAAGTTGATCTAATGACGGCAGTACTACTAAGTGTTGTTGCAGCGGTATCAGCGTGCGGCGCATCTGGTGTTGCAGGTGGCTCTCTACTGCTTATCCCACTGGCGTGTGGTCTGTTTGGTATCTCAAACGACGTAGCAATGCAGGTTGTAGCGGTTGGCTTTATCATCGGTGTGATTCAAGACTCGGCTGAAACAGCGCTAAACAGCTCAACAGACGTTATCTTCACTGCCGCTGTTTGCAAATCAGAACAGAAGAAAGCTCAGTAAGGCTTAAGCATCTGTAATATGTAAAAATAGAAAGGGGAGCCAACGAGGCTCCCCTTTTTGTGTAAATGCCAATTAATACCGCCACACCAAACGAATTCTAAATGCAAGAGGAGCAATATGCTCCTCTACTCATACTTTGATCATACTTCAACTTTGCGTCAGGATTTTCTGAAATACGCAACTTGCCCTTAAATTTTCGAAAATCGATGCGTAGAATCCCGCCCTGTTATGCGTATGGTTGAGTTGTACATAGGGTAAAAACCAATGAGATTGTTGTCTGGATTCTCGTCAAAAGAATGGCTGTTAACGGCTGTAATGCTCGGAGGCTTAACCGCGTATGCTGTTTATCACTCCAAGCAACGTACTTCTGATGCTCGCACAGCCGCCATTCAAGTGATCTTCGCCGACATGCAGTATCACGTCTCTATTCTCAATCAGAATGCGAAAGCTTTTAAGCAAGACCACGGGGCCGACCAGTGCGTCTTAACTGCTGTTGGGTATCAAGAGTTTTACAATGGCTACCCAGAAACCCAAAGTGAGTGCGGTGAGCAAGTCAGCTTCTTCGATAACCTAACCATTACCGATGAGATGAAACAGACAGATTTAGTCTTCATCGAGAACAACCAATACTCCATGGTTGGGTATGGCAATGACGAATCACCAGAAGCGCTGATGGCAGGCAAATGCTACGCCTACTACCGAATGGATGGAAAGGCATTGATGGACACAGCTTTAAGGTTGATACCTCTCGCTGTTAGGGCAGGCTTAACGCTGTGTAGAACAGGTTATGGATATCAAAAAGGGAGCTAAGTGCTCCCTTTTTACTGCTTACAGCCTGAAATTACGCTTGGCTGAGTGTCACTTCTTCCAATGGGAAGTGCGCGCTAGGCTCAACGAACTCTTGCTGTGCTGCGATGGTTTGCAGTTCCCATTCGCCCGCTTGGTAAGTCGCGTTAAGTACGCCATAGCAAGCATCGTGGCAGTGTTGGAACGCTTGTTTTGGTGTCCAACCTTTCAATAGACCAGCGGTAGAAATCGCCGAAATCAAGTCGCCAGCGCCTACGGGTGCTTTAGCAAATTCAAAATGTGGACGCTTCGCTAGGTAAGTGCCTTCTGACGTTGCAAGTAGCATGTTGAAGCTATCATCTGACAGGCAGTAAAGGTGCTTCACCAACACCACTTTAGGACCTTTTGCTAGCGCACGCTGACAAGCGTTAATCGCGTCATCCAACGTGTGAATTTCCATCTCTGCAAATTGGCTTAGTTCGAACTGGTTAGGTACGATCACATCCGCCATTGGCATGAGACGATTCAACAAGTTTTCTGCGATACCCGGCGCCACAATACAGCCTTTGTCTGGCGCGCCCATCACTGGGTCACACACGTAAAGCGCTTCTGGATTCGCTTGTTTAACTTTAGTAACGGTATCTTCCACTGCCAGACATTGCTCAGCACTGCTTGGTAACCAGTCAGAACGGCTTGGCACTTTTCTAGCGCACCAATATTGCCAAGACCACGAACTAATTCGCTGATGTCATCAGCCGAAAACGCGCGACCCGTCCAGCCTTCTTGATACTGGGTGTGGTTAGAAAATTGAACCGTGTGAATAGGCCACACTTCGAAACCCATGCGTTGCATTGGGAAAACGGCACTGCTGTTACCAGCGTGACCAAAAGAAACATGAGATTGTATAGAGAGGATACCTTGCATAGTACCAGACCTCTTCTTGTTGTTATCAATAGTTCAAAGACAGCGGCGAGCGCCAGATTTGCTAAACCAGTAGTGTATCCGACAAACCAAGATTCTCTAACTCAATTCTAGTCTTCTTCGCTGGAATCGCTTGGAGAGCTGGTTTTCAGAACCATTTTCTTAATTTCCATTTTGTCTTTATTGAGCGCAATTTCGAGGGTGTCCCCTTCCCTTATCCCGAGTTCATTCAGGATCACGCTTGGAATGACTACGACGGTATCGTCACCGAGTTTAACAGGTTGGCTAATCATCTTTCGTCCCCCAATTGTCGAAAATGAGTTTTCACATCTTAAGTGGCTTTTTTTGTGTCCTCAATTTACCGGATGGATAAAAGCAAAAGAGCCTTCCACACCGCGTATGGGAAGGCTCGATTGAAAAACTAGTTCACGAGAGGTTCATGCTTAGAAGCAATCAGACCGTACGCACTCCAACCTAGGAAGGTAACGATTGATCCCCACATCATGGCTTCGTAGCCAGAGCCGTACAATGCGTAGAAGCTGTATAGAGAACCGACTAGCGCAATGATATTCGTGGTCTTCATTTCGCGCTCAGGCACGTGCGCCACTTTCTGCATGATGAAGATTGCTCCCATACATAGGATGTAAGGAATAACGTTCGTCACTACGGCTAGGTTAACCAGCGCTTCAAATTGCTCGTTCAATGTTGGCGAGATAGTCATTAAAGAAAGCACAGATTGGATAACCGTGATAGCCACCATACCTTTGATTGGTGTGCCGCGTTTATCAACTTGTGAGAACAGTTTCGGGAAGAAGCCTGCGTCTGAAGATGATTTGAATACGGACGCGATAGTGAACTGCCAACCCAGTAGTGAACCTGCACAAGCAAGAACCGCCATGCCCGCAACTACTTTACCAGCCGTAGAACCTAGCATCACTGTCCATACTGTTGAGAATGGCGCTGTAGAGGCAGCAAGTTCAGAGTTCGCTACGATACCAGAACAGATGTTGGTTGAAACAATGTAAACCACTGCCGCAATCAGCGTACCGCCCAATACTGCGATTGGTACGTTCTTCTCTGGGTTTTCTACCGCTTCTGAGTTCGCACAAGCCGATTCAAGACCTAGGAATGCCCAAAGTGTCATCGCGATCGACGCACTTACCGCTTCACCAAATGGTAGGTGGTGTGGGTTCCACGCTTCTACGTACATGGTTGGGCTAAAGTAGAACCAACCAACGATACCCAAAGAACATACAGGAAGGATAACGCCCCAGACTGTAAACGAGCCGATTTGACCAGTAATCTTCGCACCACCAAAGTTAGCAAGGTACAAATCCAAAGGATAGCGATGGTGTACAGACAGGTCTCTACTGGCGACAAGGTCACTTCAAAAACGCAGATCCATAGCCAACACAGGTAATCGCAATTGCGATGTTGGCAATCAACAATGACAAGCCGTAGGTCCAACCCGCCATAAACGCACCCGATTTACCAAACGCGTACGACGCATAACCGTTCATACCACCGTCACGTTTACTAAAGCGACCACACTTCGCAAAGACATAGGCAAGAGCCAATGAACCCGCCGCAGTAATCAGCCAAGATAGAATCGAAATCGTGCCCACTTGCGCCAGCTTACTTGGCAGCATGATGATGCCCGAGCCAGCCATGTTAATGAATGTCAGAATGGTGAGCTGCACCACCGACATTTTTTGGTTTCAGTACTCATAAATTATTCTCCACGAATAAACGGTTCGCACCGCGACAACCAAGTCACGATGCGAACGGGGTAGATTAATCTTTAAGGGCGTAGCAATGGGCGGTGGTGCGACCATTGACGTCTTCTAGGTACACACCTTGAATCTCTGGTGCGAAGCCTGGGAATCGGTTGATGCCTTCTTCTAGAGATAAGAAGTAATCGACCACTTGTTGAGTCCAGATTTCGCCCGTGATCACACAGATAATGCCTGGAGGGTAAGGAAGCGCACCTTCTGCTGCGACACGACCTACCGCTTCTTTCAGAGGTAAGTAATCACACTCGCCGCGGAAGTATTTGCGTGTTGCCACATCTGGTTTGTGCACCATGGTTGGGAAGTATTCGCTACGGAACATCGCTTTTTGTAGCTGTTTCACGTTCAGCTCTTTGTACATGTCATGCATTTCCTGACATAGCTGACGGATGGTGTAGCCGCGGTAGCGTTTCTTTGTTCGCTTCATAAACGCGAGGAAGCACGATGTTTAGCGGCGCATCATCACGAATGAATTTCTCGAAGCGGTTAATTTGCGCCACAAGATGACGGATCTTACCCATGTCCTCTGCTGGAGTGAGAAGGAACAAGATAGAGTTCAAGTCACACTTCTCAGGGATGATGCCGTTTTCACGTAGGAAGTTAGCCAATAACGTTGCAGGAATACCAAAGTCTGCGTAGCTACCATCTTCAGCAATACCTGCTGTGGTGAGTAGCAATTTACAAGGGTCAACGAAGTACTGACCTTCGCCGTAGCCTTCAAATTTATGCCAGCTTGCGTCTGGTCGAACATGAAGAATTTCTTATTGGTTGCGATAAGATCGGTGTCGTAACTGCCCCATGGTTGACCATCAACTTGGTCAGGAATGAACGGACGAATCAGCTCACAACTTTTCAGGATTTCTTTACGTGCTTCGATACCCGTCTTAACCGCATCACGCCATAGGCGTAGACCCGCTTCACCATCGTGGATCTTCGCGTTCACATCCAATGCCGAGAACAGCGCGTAGAATGGTGAAGTGGACGCGTGCATCATAAACGCGTTGTTGAAGCGTTTGTGGTTACAGTAGCGAGCCTGACCTTTGATGTGGTGGTCTTTTTTGTGGATTTGCGAGGTTTGAGAGAAACCTGCTTGTTGCTTGTGAACAGACTGAGTCACGATCACACCCGCATCTTCTGGTTTCAGATCCAGTAGCAGTGGAGAACAGTCTTTCATCATAGGAATGAACTGCTCGTAGCCTACCCATGCCGAGTCAAATAGGATGTAGTCACATAGATGACCAATCTTATCCATCACGTAACGTGCGTTGTAGATAGTACCGTCGTAAGTACCCAATTGGATGATCGCAAGACGGAATGGACGTTCATCACGAGCACGCTCTGGTGACACTTTCGCGATTTGAGCACGGATGTATTCTTCATCAAAACAGTGCTCATCCATACCACCGATAAAGCCCCAAGGGTTACGTGCCGTTTCTAGGTAAACTGGCATACCACCCGCTTGGATCAATGCACCGTGGTGGTTTGATTTGTGGTTGTTACGGTCAAACATCACCAAGTCACCTTCGGTCACTAACGCGTTACAAACCACTTTGTTTGAAGCCGAAGTGCCGTTAAGTACGAAGTAGGTTTTGTCTGAGTTGAACACTTTTGCTGCGTGTGCTTGAGCTTGGTGAGCAGAACCTTCGTGGATCAGCAAGTCACCTAAATCAACGTCCGCGTTACACAAGTCACTACGGAATAGATTTTCACCGAAGAAATCGTAGAACTGTTTACCTGCTGGGTGTTTTTTGAAGAACTGACCGCCTTGGTGTCCTGGACAGTCGAATGCAGAGTTGCCCATTTCCACGTAGTGAGTCAATTGTTTGAAGAAAGGTGGAAGTAGGCGACATTCGTATTTGGTGACAGCCTCATTGATTTGGCGACCGTAGTATTCAATTGACTGTCTTTCCAAATCGATAACGCCGGTTAACCATACGTAATCTTCTGCTGAAACTGGGTTTTCATCTGTGACTAAGAAAACCGGAATGCCATAACCCGTTTCAGAAATAATTTTGTGTAGACCAGCCTTAATATCTGCAGAAGTAATAATTGCAGCGCCAACGTCGGTTAATTCGACGTGCTCAAGTGGTTTTAAAGTTCGGTTAAATTGCTCATCCAAAGATTCAGATAATAAACTGAAGTCTTCTGGCATGTAATTACTAACACCGATAATTAAACGTTTCATTTGAAATATCTCTTATTTGTTCTGTAAAGACGACAAGCACAGATATTACAAGTGAAATTAATATTTAAAATTCAAAAACAAATTTCGTGATTATTCATTCATAATTAAAACTCTTATTTTCTCGAAATAAAATTTCGCGATCTTTATCACTTTCCTTTCGATAAGCCAATGATATTGAATTTTGGTTTAAATTGAATTCAGGTGAAGAATTATGTGACCTCACCAGTTATTATTAAAAAAGGAATCAAAAGAAAATAAAATTTTGCGATGTTCATCACTCTATATTTAACTAGATTGATTTATTAGCAATAACAAACACAATAAATACGCTTATATTTAACAATTTATAAACCATAAATAAAAAGCCATCAACATTTCTGCTGATGGCTTTTCACGTTATTGTTTTTTCTTTGGTGCTTTCTTCGATAAACGTAGAGAGCCAGTCTAATCGAACAAATGGCTATCGAGTTTAACGCCGTTATTTGACCACAATTGATACCGTTTCACCGCGTTACCAGACGAATACATGGTGTGCTTGCAGTCCATACATTCGACAAAATACAGGCCACTCATGCCAGCCATCACATGTAACCTTCGGCTGTCACATCGCTTACACGACAAGCGTTGCACCTTACTGTTTACATCAACACGGCGAGCGAAGTTAAGCGTTTCATGGGAACACAAGGCATCCATCGCACTGTCTTTAAACGGGTGCTCACTGAGCAAGTGATTGATGGCGTAATCGTACACCGGGGGAATCGATGTTTTGCCGTTCTCTATATTGGTTATCTTAGCAACGGAAACACCCAACAAAGATGCAAATTCTACTTTGCTGTATTCCAAGATAAACCTTGAAGAGATGAACTTATCTGCACTAATGATTCTCAACATACACAAATCTCTAATGGACATAAAAAGAGCATGACGTTGCCCCTTTATGTTGAAAAGGATAATAACAGTTTGCTTCTTACTGTATTTATACGCAGAGTGTGCGCTATTTTTATTTTTGGGTATATTGCGCTTAATTTAGCTAAAGATCAATAGACACTAATTGAAACCAAAAATAGAAATTAAGATTTAGTAATATAAAACTTAACACCAAATATTAGTTAAAGTAATGAGTATCATTAGAAAAACACAACTTAAGCTAACAAATTATTTTCATATCTATAGTACGAGCTAATCAATAATAACGGATTGGAGCTTAATTCATGTATTTACAGCAAGGGGGGATTTCCCTCTATTTATCGATTTATATAAGAATAGATTGGTGGCAGGTAAAATTCTGTTGAAGCTTTGCATAAAGATCACTCAACAATTATGCACACGATAGAATAAAGAAGAATTTGAGTGATAAAAAGCCTCACGAATGAGGCTTGTTGAGATTCTGTGGCTGTAAAAAGTTTTGCGTAAAATCGAGCACTTCTTTGGAAGGTTGCTTTGGTGGAGAAGCAAACTCTTGTTGAACAGGCATCTCCGTTTCAAAGTTCAACTCTGGTGTGTCACCGAGGAGGCTTGCTTCATCATGATGTTCCTCACTGAGCAGCTCGTTTAGCTCCTCTTCACCAGGGAAGTAAACTTCACGCTTGTAGACCTTGTTCAATGCACGAATGATGGAATGCTTCTTCACAGCACCAGACGCTAACTTTCTTTGTAGCGGCTTAGCAATTGATTGTAAGCCAACCACCACATCTACACCGATGTTGCTGGCAACCTCATCGCGCACAACTCTCGCGGGCTCATATCCCATGTTCGCAGAAAGGAACAACCAAACGTAAGCAATCGCGTTGCCTGTTTTTCCGGTGTCTTTCCAAGCTTCACCGGCATGATACATGGCCTCTGAACTGCCACATTCTGCTGCTCGTTCTAACCAGTAGCAGCCTTTTACCATGCTCTTTTCAGTACCAATGCCATTGAGGTAACAAAGGCCAACTTGGATTTTGCCATCCGCACTGTCTTGTTCAGCGGCTTTCATAAACCAAAATAAGGCGTCTGCTCGCTGACCTGATGTATTTTCTGGTGACAGTTGCCACTCCCCCATATACAGCATGGCAGGAATGCAGCCTTCATCAGCAGCTTCTTCGATTAATTGGTGACCTTTAGGAATGTTTTTCTCTGTGCCACGCCCAAATACGAGCGCTTTACCAGTGGCAAACTTTGCCTCAACATCCCCTTCTAAGCCCGCAATCGCCGTGCGCCAAAAGTTGGCTTGCTCTCTTAAGATCACGTCTTCACGCATGCGCTCTGCCAAACGAACGACACCGTACATGCCGGTAACGTTATCCAGTTTGGCGGCTTTATCGTACCAATACAGAGCTTGCTTGATGTTTTCTCGCTCTGCTTCTTTTGCTAAATAAAGAATGGTCGGCACATGACCCGTTTCCGCCTTAAACGCACGTTCTTTACGTTCTTGCTCTCGCGCTTTTTGCATCGCCTTACGATACGCCACCTCGCGCGCTCTCCTCTCTGCCTCGAGACGTTGCTTTCGCATCGACAACGAGATCATCCAAACAAATATCAGGATGAGTGAAAGGCCAGTTGCTGCAATAGCAATGCCCATACTACTCATAAACCGCCTCTTTTAAATCGGGCCCATAAGGATTTCCCCTTCGATAGGAAAATCTTGTAAATTCGAATTTGGGTGTCAATACGCTCACGCAATGAAGCGCACACCGTCTCTATTATATAACGACCGTGTAAGTAAAATCTGAAGTTTACAAGTCATGAATGACGTCTTTTATTCAATATCAACCAAACTTATTTTTAGTCGATAAATATCCCCCTTATTTTTATAGAAATAAGTCACAGTTTTGGGGCTTAGATATTCTCATCCCCTATCATCCCCCTTCTCCTCCTATAAAATTTACATCTTTAGGCTGTGCTGAATATCTCACTATGAGACCGTTTTATTATTTAATTTGTGAACAAAATCTACTGTGATAGAAAATTTTCACTTGTAAAAAACTTAACGGCCTGCTCTCACATTTTGCTGATAGTTCAGTGTATTAGCATCTAGTTGAACATTTCCTTTTCGGCATTTTGCCAACCTATTATCAATTCAATAACAATGGATTTGTAAACGTGGACAATAAAACATTTAAATTATCAGCGATCGCCAAAACCGTTCTGCCTTTGATTTCCGTAGCGGTTATCAGCGGTTGTGGCAGTGATAGCTCTAGCGATGACACAACGAACCCGGGCTCTGGCCTACACCTGCGGGAGAGAACGAAGTTGTCATCTATTACAAACGTGACTTAGCATCAGCTTCAACAGCAAGCGACTACGAAGGTTGGGGTCTGCACCTTTGGAATGGTGAAGGCTGTACCAGTACTGACCTAGAAGCAATGGGGATTGCTGATGGCGGTACAGACTGGGCATCACCACTTCCATTCGATGGCATCAGCGACACTTACGGTGCGTACTACGTGCTTAAAGTCGATCCAGATGCGTCTGACCCACATAACTGTATGAACTTCATCTTGCACAAAGGCGACGAAAAAGCCTTCGGTAGTGGCAATTCAAAAGTGGACCCTACGTCGTCTAGCATCGATCGATGTACAGCCTACGTATGAACTTCATCTTGCACAAAGGCGACGAAAAAGCCTTCGGTAGTGGCAATTCAAAAGTGGACCCTACGTCGTCTAGCATCGATCGATGTACAGCCT
>LZQR01000234.1_pt1 | contig 14540 bp, 18 predicted proteins | sample 768601 | NCBI WGS metagenome assembly LZQR01 (sample SAMN05207299, study PRJNA324521) | oil field metagenome | isolation source: sample BH-FW-24 from oil reservoir | place: India: Bombay High | collected 2015-12-04
GCTATCCGCAACAACGGTGGCGGCTATTACAATCACATCATTTACTGGAACTGCATGTCACCAAACGGTGGCGGTGAACCTCAAGGTGCTCTAGCGCAACCATCAACGACAAATATGGCGACTTCGAAAAGTTTAAAGATGAGTTCGCACAAGCTGCTATCAATACTTTCGGCTCTGGCTTTGCTTGGCTGGTCGTAAAAGATGGCGATATTCACATTACGTCAACGAGTAACCAAGACAACCCTCTAATGGACGTTGCCGCGGTACAAGGTGAACCAGTCCTAGCATTGGATGTGTGGGAACACGCATACTACATCAGCTACCAAAACCGTCGTCCCGAATACATCGACGCATGGTGGAATGTGGTCAACTGGCGCGCAGTGGAAGAGAACTACACTCGCGCTCTAAGTTAATCCGTAACAATTAGGGCAACACGCTGAGAGGTTGCCCTCTTCTATACCCAGTCATTGTGTTGAATCTCGCTTCTCATGGTGACTTGGGTATATACTGCTCGCCTGTTTTGACCAATCTAATTCAATACCATGTTTGATATCGCTCTATACGAACCAGAAATCGCGCCGAACACCGGCAACATCATTCGCCTGTGTGCTAACTGTGGTGCGAATCTCCACCTGATTGAGCCACTCGGTTTTGATCTAGAAGAGAAGAAAGTCCGCCGCGCAGGTTTGGATTACCACGATTTGGCTCGCGTGACGCGTCATAAAGATTATCAAGCATTCTTGGAATACTTAGAGAAAGAGAAACAAGGCAACTACCGCCTGTTTGCATGTACGACAAAGACCACAGGTCATCACGTCGATGCAAAATACCAAGAAGGCGATGTTTTGATGTTTGGTCCAGAAACACGTGGCCTGCCAGCAGACGTAATTGATAGCCTGCCAATGGAGCAACGTATCCGTATTCCAATGATGCCAGACGCTCGTAGCTTAAACCTATCTAACGCTGTTGCTATCATTGCGTTTGAAGCGTGGCGTCAAATGGGTTTTGAAGGCGCAATGTAAGCGCAGCAAACTACAGATATCAAAAAGGGCGCTATATGCGCCCTTTTGTTTTTCTTACTGAGTGAATCAGTTGAGCTTGTTACGATCATCGTCGTCTTTGCGCTCGTACTCACCTTCAAAGGTGTTGCCGTTATCCGATTGAGAATCAAATGGGTCACGACGGAACGGGTCCTGCTCAAATGGACCTTGATTTGAGTAATTTGGCATGGAAGCCTCCACCGTTCATGGTCTTCACTACCATCTTACTCATTAAGTATTTGGCAATCGCTGCTCGTGGTGCCGGCAGCAGCACTAACATGCCTAATGCATCGGTCATAAAACCTGGCGTTAATAGCAACACACCAGCAACTGCCAGCATTACGCCTTCAAAAATTTGCTGAGCCGGAATTTCACCTTGCTCTAAACGACCTTGCACTGACATCAAGGTCTGGATGCCTTGGCTGCGTACCAAAGACGCACCGACAAATGCCGTGATCAATACCAAAGCAATCGTAGGCCAGAGACCCAAAAAGCCCCCCACCTGAATAAATAGGCCGATTTCGATGATCGGGACGAAAATAAACGCCAATAATAAGATAGGAAACACATGCCCTCCTTTGTTCAATTCAGTGTAATGGCAAAGCTACTAAGCTCAAACGAATCGTTGTAAAAAGCGTGTTCACACTTAGGAGAATCCACTGATGCAAAATTGCCCTTTGAATAAAGGTGCATATATAAAAATTTGGTCGTTGAAAAGTGCTAATTTCGCACTCTTAAAATCCATGTTTGTCGAGGAAAAACACCTACCACCAAAGGGTTATTAATATCCCATTCATACTTTGCAAATTATTGACGCATTAAAAGCGAAAAAGGTGATCAAGTTACTATTTTTATGCGCTAGGTGCAGTATGATGTGCCACATAAGTCAGGACGGTTTTCCCAGCCAAAAACTCTGATGAACGGATTCTAGATTGCAGAAATGGCTAATAAATAACTTAAATATCAGAATTATTATCTAAGGATCCTGTTATGGCTACACTATCTGATGCTCCAAAGACAGCAAACCAAGCCACTCGTATTGAAGAAGATCTATTAGGCCAACGTCATGTCCCTGCAGATGCTTACTACGGCATCCACACACTTCGCGCTATCGAAAACTTCAACATTTCAAGCACTACCATCTCTGACGTACCTGAATTTGTACGCGGCATGGTAATGACTAAGAAAGCCGCAGCACTAGCAAACAAAGAGCTAGGCGCAATTCCAAAAGACGTTGCTAACTACATCCTAGAAGCGTGTGATTTGATCCTTGAAACAGGTAAGTGCATGGATCAGTTCCCTTCAGACGTATTCCAAGGCGGTGCGGGCACGTCAGTGAACATGAACACTAACGAAGTTATCGCGAACGTTGCACTTGAACTGATGGGCAAAGAAAAAGGCCAATATGAGTTCATCAACCCGAACGATCACGTTAACAAGAGCCAATCAACAAACTGTGCGTACCCAACGGGCTTCCGTATCGCGGTTTACAACAGTGTTCATCAGTTGATGGAAGCGATCGAATACCTAAAAGGCGCATTCGAGCTTAAAGCACAAGAATTTAAAGACGTGTTGAAGATGGGTCGTACTCAGCTTCAAGACGCGGTTCCAATGACTGTAGGTCAAGAGTTCCACGCATGGGCAGTAACGCTAAACGAAGAAATTCGTGCCCTAGACTACACGTCTAAGCTACTACTAGAAATCAACCTAGGTGCAACCGCAATCGGTACTGGTCTAAACGCCCCAACAGGTTACCAAGCACTAGCAGTAAAACACCTAGCAGAAGTAACTGGCGTTGAAGTGGTTGCAGCAGAAGACCTAATCGAAGCAACGTCTGACTGTGGCGCGTACGTAATGACACACGGTGCGCTGAAACGTCTAGCGGTGAAACTATCGAAGATCTGTAACGACCTTCGTCTACTTTCTTCTGGTCCACGTGCAGGCCTTAACGAACTGAACCTACCAGAAATGCAAGCAGGCTCTTCAATCATGCCAGCTAAAGTAAACCCAGTTATCCCAGAAGTTGTAAACCAAGTTTGCTTCAAAGTTTTAGGTAACGACAACACGGTTTCTTTCGCAGCAGAAGGCGGTCAGCTACAGCTTAACGTAATGGAACCAGTTATCGCACAAAGCGTGTTTGAGTCTATCTCTCTGCTACACAACGCGTGTGTGAACCTACGTGATAAATGTATCGATGGCATCACTGTGAACAAAGAAGTTTGCGAAAACTACGTTTACAACTCTATCGGTATCGTAACTTACCTAAACCCATACATCGGTCACCATGAAGGCGACATTGTTGGTAAGATCTGTGCTGAAACAGGCAAGAGCGTGCGTGATGTGGTTCTAGAACGCGGTTTATTAACTGCTGAAGAGCTAGATGACATCTTATCGGTTGAAAACTTCATGCATCCGACTTATAAAGCGAAACGCTACGAGTAATCGCTGTTGAAAGGGGTCCCAAACGGGGCCCTTTTTTAGGCTCTGATACGGTTAACCACAATTTTTATGCGCTTTTTATTGCCGTAAGCCGATCAGGTTCTGATTTTTCTGAACACTTACTCCTGTTCCTGAGTGCTCAAAAATCAGAATCATTAAAAACTAAAAGAGGTATCAATATGGTAATGGTCGAACTCTTCGTGGTTCTGCTCTTCATTTATTTGGGAGCAAGAATCGGTGGTATCGGCATTGGTTTTTCCGGTGGTGCTGGGGTAATTGCATTGTCTTTAATCCTAGGCGTACCGACAAGCCAGTCTTTCATCCCTGTCGATGTAATACTGATCATCATGTCTGTAATTACTGCTATCGCTGCAATGCAGGTAGCGGGTGGTTTGGACTGGATGGTTCAGGTTGCGGAAGACTTTTTGCGTAAACATCCCGAACGCATCACCTTTTACGCACCTATCGTGACATTCCTAATGACACTACTTGCGGGTACAGGTCACACGGCATTCTCTACTTTGCCAGTTATTGCAGAAGTAGCGAAAGGCCAAGGTGTACGTCCTTCTCGTCCGCTGTCTATCGCGGTAGTTGCCTCGCAAATCGCTATCACAGCGTCGCCTATCTCAGCGGCTGTTGTGGCGTTTGCAGCAATGTTGCACCCATTTGGCGTTGATTACCTAACGCTACTAGCGGTATGTATCCCAACTACCTTTATCGCTTGTATGATCGGTGCATTTGTTGCGAACTTCATGGGTAGCGAGCTGAAAGACGATCCTGAATACCAAGACCGTCTAGCAAAAGGCCTTATTAAGCTAAACACAGAATCGAAACGCGAAATCTTGCCAACAGCGAAGAAAGCAACTTTCATCTTCCTAGGCGCAATCGCATTCGTAGTGTGTTACGCAGCAGCAATCTCTGGCTCTGTTGGTCTTATCGAGAACCCTGCTCTAGGTCGTAACGAAGCAATCATGACGGTTATGCTAGCAGCAGCGGCAGCTATCGTAATGAGCTGTAAAATCGACGCAGGCAAAATCCCAGCAGCAGCAACATTCCGCTCTGGTATGACAGCATGTGTATGTGTTCTTGGTGTGGCGTGGCTGGGTTCTACATTCGTTAACGCGCACGTTGATGGCATCAAAGAAGTGGCTGGTGCTCTACTAGCAGATTACCCATGGATGCTAGCACTTGTTCTATTCTTCGCTTCAATGCTGCTTTACTCTCAAGGTGCAACGACTGTTGCGCTTATGCCAGCAGCACTAGCAATCGGCGTGGCGCCACTTACTGCAGTTGCGTCTTTCGCAGCAGTAAGTGCGCTATTCGTATTGCCAACTTACCCAACGCTTCTAGCAGCGGTTGAGATGGACGACACGGGTTCAACTCGTATCGGTAAGTACGTATTCAACCACCCATTCTTTGTACCAGGTGTCGCAACCATCGCTTCAGCGGTTGCACTTGGCTTTGCATTCGGTGGTCTACTGATCTAGTAGAAACAGAGTCTTACTCGGGGAGCTTCGGCTCCCTTTTTTATTGCCTGAGACTCACGTTTTTGCTTAACAAATCTTCACTTCCATGAAACTTATTGGCTAGCCAGCGGGTCTGATTGAGTTACACTAACGGCAATTATCTAAGATGAATTGAACCTTTTATGCGTGCATTACTCTCCGTCTTACTCTTAGGGCTTATTACTTTTTCTGCGCCGTCCATGGCCTTGTTTGGTAACGACCAGTTTGGTAATAACCAAAACAACGCTTTTGGCAGCAGCAACGATTCTTTTGTGCCTGTCGATCAGGCTTTCCCGTTCAACTACTACCAGCAAGACGGCAAACTGATGCTCGATTGGCAGGTACGTGATGGTTACTACCTGTATCAAGAACGTTTGTCAGTCGCGGGCGAGAAGGTGTCACTAGGCGAACTGCAAATGGAAGAAGGCACGCCGCATAAAGATGAATTCTTTGGTGATGTGCATATCTACACTCAGCCTTTGTTCGTCAACGTACCAATGCATGATTGGCAAGACGGTGCACGCGTGGTGGTGCAATACCAAGGCTGTGCCAAAGCAGGCTTCTGTTACCCACCAGAAACTCGCGTGATTCCTATCAGTGCGTTTACTTCATCGAACTCAGATTCAACAGCGGCGACAACTGCACCAAAGCAGAGCAAGCACCAACAGTAACGCCACCAGCGGCGCAATCATCTACGTCTAGCAATACATTATCGGCGCCAGTAACACAGCAAGATAACCTTGCCGCAAACTTAGCAGATAACTGGTGGACGCCATTATTGTTCCTAGCACTTGGTGTGGGCTTGGCATTTACGCCATGTGTCCTGCCTATGTACCCGATCCTGACTAGCATCGTGCTTGGCAGTGGCAAACTAAGCCAGCGCCGCGCGTTAGGCTTGTCGTTTGTTTATGTGCAAGGCATGGCGCTGACTTACACCTTACTCGGTCTTGTCGTCGCGTCTGCGGGCATGCAGTTCCAAGCAGCGATGCAGCACCCTTATGTGTTGATTGGTTTGAGTGTGCTGTTCGTGGCACTCGCACTGTCTATGTTTGGCGTTTATAACTTGCAATTGCCAAGCGGCGTGCAAACATGGTTAAACAACCTCAGCAACAAACAACAAGGCGGTAGTAGCGCTGGCGTATTCGCCATGGGTGCGATTTCCGGCCTGGTGTGTTCGCCGTGTACCACGGCACCTCTATCTGGTGCGCTACTTTACGTGGCACAAAGTGGTGACTTGCTGACGGGTGGTATCGCGCTTTACGCACTGGCAATGGGTATGGGTATTCCACTGATTCTTGTTGCTGTATTCGGCAACAAACTTCTGCCAAAAGCAGGGGGCTGGATGGATCGCGTTAAGACCCTATTCGGCTTCATTCTGCTGGCTGCACCTATCTTCTTACTTGAGCGCATCATGCCAGAAACGTGGGCAACGGCATTGTGGTCTGCACTGGGCATCGCGGCTTTTGGTTGGCTATACCACATCAAAACAGTCTAGAGTTTGGTGGCTGGAAACAAGCGCAGTGGGCATCATCGCAGTACTAGGTCTGTTTGCTTCTGCTCAACCAGCATTGAACTACTGGTTTGGCGGTAACACCACTACGCAAACTCAACAAGCAACGGTGAGCTTTACTCGCATTGCTAACGTGGCAGAGCTTGAGGCTGCACTTGCTCAAGCGAAGCAAGCTGGCAAACCAGTAATGCTGGATTTCTACGCCGACTGGTGTGTGGCATGTAAAGAGTTTGAGAAGTACACCTTCCATGACCCAAGTGTCGAAGCCAAGCTGCAAGACTTCGTTCTTCTGCAAGCGGACGTGACCAAGAACCAAGTGCAAGACATCGAGCTGCTTAAGCATATGAATGTACTTGGTTTACCAACGATTGAGTTCTGGGATGCCAATGGCGAACACGTTTCAAACGCTCGTTTGACGGCTTTATGCAAGCCGAGCCTTTCTTAGAGCATATTAATCGATTCTGATGATGAATCATTCAAACGCCAGTGATTGTTCACTGGCGTTTTTTGTTGTTCCAATAAAACCGCGAAAGTTGCGTTTATATGCAATTTTTCTAATAAAAGTCGATTTAGTTCAGACTTTTAGCGGATAAATATTGTCCACCTTCTTAAAGGTGGACAATAATTCCATTAACTAAATAGTCAAAAGTGTTTAACGTCATGGATTCGACCTACACCATTATCATCGCTGATGATCACCCCCTGTTCCGCAATGCCTTGTTCCAATCGGTACACATGGCAGTGAGTGGTGCCAACCTACTCGAAGCGGATACGCTGGATGCTCTACTCGCGTTGCTGGAAAAAGAAGAAGAGCCAGATTTGGTGTTATTGGATCTCAAAATGCCCGGCGCAAATGGCATGTCGGGGTTGATTCACCTTCGCGCTGAATACCCAGACATCCCGGTGGTAGTGGTATCTGCCAGCGAAGAGTCAAGCGTGGTCACGCAAGTGAAAAGCCACGGTGCATTTGGCTTTATTCCAAAATCGAGTGACATGCGTGAGCTGGTCAATGCCCTCAACCAAGTTCTTAATGGCGATCCATACTTCCCAGAGGTTTGATCACCAAATAACGCAGCCTGTAATGATTTGGCAGAGAAAATTGCCGCACTTACCCCTCAGCAATACAAAGTGTTGGGTATGCTTTCCGATGGCTTACTCAACAAGCAAATCGCATACGAGCTCAATGTCTCTGAAGCAACCATCAAAGCGCACATGACGGCAATTTTCCGCAAACTGGGCGTGAAGAATCGAACTCAAGCCGTCATCCTACTGCAGCAAATGGAACCCGAGCAGTAATGTGTTAGTAAATATATCTAATTCACATTTATATGACGCAAAAAGAACAACAAACGTTAAAATAATAAGGCTGCACCACGCAGTCTTTTTCATCCCTCTGTTAAACCGCTAACTCTGGGAGGTCATACTTTGCTAAGTATTCTCGTCACTCAATTCGTCGTTCTCTGGGCTGTCATTGACCCGATTGGTTCAGTACCCGTTTACCTATCACAAACTCAACACCTCACGCAAAACAGCGTCGTCTCGTCGCGTTAAAAGCCATTGCCATTTCGATGGGTGTATTGCTGTTCTTTCTTATTGCCGGTCAGTTGTTACTGGAAGCAATGCAAATCCCATTACCTGCTTTCAAGCCGCTGGTGGTTTAGTGCTATTGCTGTTTGCACTGTCGATGATCTTTGGTGAGAGCAAACCAGAACAAGAACAAAAGCTGGGTGAAGAAGTCAGCCACTCTGATCTTGCTGACTTAGCCGTTTACCCTCTTGCTATCCCTTCGATTGCATCACCGGGAGCAATGATGGCCATCGTGATGCTCACCGATAACAACCGCTACTCTTTTGTCGACCAGGCGATGACCGCAGGCGTCATGATGGCAGTCCTTCTGGTTACCCTCTTCTTGTTGCTAGGTGCAAACACAATTCAAAAAGTGATTGGTAACGTTTGGCGCAGCCATCATCAGCCGCGTGATGGGACTTATCCTTGCTGCCGTGGCACTGAATAATTTGCTGCTTGGTATAAAAGATTTCTATGTTAATTGATAAAACTCTTAGACCTTTGGCTAATTTAACATCAAGTTAACATCACACTTTTATCTCCACCTCCTCTCAAACGCCCTAAAAATGGGCGTTTTTGCTTTTTGGCGTCCCGACTAAAGTTGAAAAGAGTTCTTGCCAGCACCTTGCTAATGTTCATGTTGAAACATTTTTTAACAACAATACCAATCGTAAGGAGACGGCAATGGCATTTGAAAGCGAAGAAAGAGCCAAAGCTACTGGGACAAAAACGTGAAGCTCATGATTACCCTGATGGTCATCTGGTTCGTGGTGTCTTTCGGCTGCGGCATTTTATTTGTCGACGAACTCAATCAATTTCAATTAGGTGGATACAAACTCGGATTCTGGTTTGCTCAGCAAGGCTCCATCTATGCCTTCCTAGGTATTATTTTCTACTACGCGTGGAAGATGCGCCAAATCGACCGTGAATTCGGCGTAGATGAGTAAGGAGTAACTCAGATGGATTTGAAAACTATTACCTATCTAGTGGTTGGCGCGACATTCGTCCTCTACATCGGTATTGCAATTTGGGCTCGTGCGGGCTCAACCAAAGAATTCTATGTAGCAGGTGGCGGTGTCAACCCGATCGCTAACGGCATGGCGACCGCAGCAGACTGGATGTCAGCAGCATCGTTCATCTCAATGGCGGGCTTGATTGCTTCATGGGTTACGGCGGCTCTGTATTCCTAATGGGCTGGACAGGCGGTTACGTACTGCTTGCACTCCTGCTTGCCCCGTACCTACGTAAGTTCGGTAAGTTTACCGTGCCAGAGTTCGTAGGTGAGCGTTTCTACTCTAACGCAGCGCGTATCGTAGCGGTTGTGTGTCTTATCATCGCATCGGTGACTTACGTTATCGGTCAGATGAAAGGCGTGGGCGTGGCGTTTGGTCGTTTCCTAGAAGTGGATTACTCAACGGGTCTACTGATCGGTATGTGTATCGTATTCATGTACGCGGTTATGGGCGGCATGAAAGGCATTACCTACACGCAGATTGCTCAATATTGCGTACTCATTTTGGCTTACACTATTCCTGCAATATTTATCTCTCTGCAACTAACAGGTCACCCACTACCACAGGTCGGTCTGGGTAGTACCATCCAAGGCACCGATGTCTATCTGCTCGATAGGCTCGACCAAGTGGTCACCGAGCTCGGCTTTAGTGAATACACCACCCAAGTTCGTGGCGACACACTAAACATGTTCGTGTACACCATGTCACTGATGATCGGTACTGCGGGTCTACCACACGTAATCATCCGTTTCTTTACTGTACCTAAGGTTCGTGATGCTCGTACATCAGCAGGTTGGGCACTTGTGTTCATCGCTATCCTTTACACTACAGCACCTGCAGTATCTGCAATGGCGCGTCTAAACCTAATGGATACCGTTAACCCAGCTCCTGGTCAGCACCTTGCTTACGATGAGCGTCCTGACTGGTTCAAGAACTGGGAGAAAACAGGTCTACTAGGCTTTGATGACAAGAATGGCGACGGTCTAATTGAGTACACGTCAAACCCAGCAACCAACGAGCTGAAAGTTGACCGTGACATCATGGTATTGGCAAACCCAGAGATTGCTAAACTACCTAACTGGGTAATCGCACTTGTCGCAGCAGGTGGTCTAGCGGCAGCGCTATCGACGGCGGCAGGCCTACTACTAGCCATCTCGTCCGCAATATCCCATGACTTAATCAAAGGTGTGATAAATCCGAACATATCCGAGAAGAAAGAGCTACTCGCGAGTCGAATCTCCATGCAGTCGCCATCGCAGTCGCCGGTTACTTAGCTTGAATCCGCCAGGGTTTGCCGCCGGTACGGTAGCCCTCGCCTTCGGTCTGGCAGCATCTTCCATCTTCCCTGCGTTGATGATGGGTATCTTCAGTAAGAGCATCAACAAAGAAGGCGCAATCGCAGGTATGATTGCTGGTATCAGTATCACGCTATTCTACGTGTTCCAGCACAAAGGCATCTTGTTTGTATCTGACTGGACTTACCTACAAAGCTGGGGTCAGAACTGGTTCCTAGGCATCGAGCCAAACGCATTTGGTGCAATTGGTGCGGTATTTAACTTTGTTGTGGCGTTCGCTGTATCAAGAGTAACAGCAGAAACACCACAAGAAGTAAAAGACCTTGTCGAGCACGTACGTGTACCAGCAGGCGCTGGCGGTGCGGTAGACCACTAAAATATAACCCAAACCACAAAAGCCCCGCTTGGGGCTTTTTTATTCGCTAGATTAGGTTAATTTAACCTTATGACGTTGTAGCAAGGAAGCCAACATGTTCAAAAACAAGCACTTTATTATCGCTCTGTTGATCGCCCCAATTTTGTCTTTGATCGCTTATTTCGGTACTGACATGGCTCTGAGTGAAAAGCCTCATGCCGCTAAAGAAGGGGAAAGCTACAAGCTGATCAGCAAATCGAATTGCCGTTATACCAGTGGCTTGTGTGATATGGAGAACGGTGACTTTAAAGTGAAGTTTCGCTCAGAAAAGCTGACGCAAGATAGCTTAGAGTTGTCTTTGCATGCGGCTTATCCGCTGGAAGGGGTGAAGCTGTCAGTGGTGGATAGCCAAGAGCAAAACGCACAGCCAATCGATATGACGCCAGCGAGCCAAGACGGGCAAAACTGGATCATCACTTTACCTAAGCCAGCATCAGCAGACAGTTGGCTACGTGTTGCGATTCAATCGGAAGGCACACTTTACTATGGTGAAACGCAAACCGCGTTTGTGAAATACGAGACCTTGTTTACAGAGCAGTAAGTTTATCGTCCTCTGAACAAGCACTGCTGTTTGAGGTCGGCCCTATCTCGCGAAAATACCGAGCTCAGTTGTAGGGATTGAGCTCATTTACTTCAGCCGATACTGAGTCCGAGTATCGGCTTTTTTGTTGTGTTATTTCCTTAAAAAGCTGTGGTTGCTAATCGATAATTTATTGATAATAATTATCATTATCTAGAGTATCGAGGTAACTATGGACAGCAGCCAAGCCATCTACAATGCATTTTTTAAAGCGCAAGACCGATTCCTACACGTGTATGCGCCAAGCGGTTTCGAACCCGATGTGATTCATGATTACGTCCATTGGGGAATGGTGCTGTCATCCATTTACGATCACGATGCAGAGCACCAGAATCTGTTGCTGTGTGAGCTGTATTTGCGCCGAGTCTACTTCCATCTACTGGATGCCATTCAAGACCCAACCCGTAGCCGCATCTTCCGCCGAGTCTGCCTCGACTCTATTCACACACCGTTACTTTGCCTCAAACGTTACTACTACCAATTTGAGGATGGCGACGTGAAATTTCTCTCATTACAACAACAATTACGTCTGATACAGACGCCTCTCGATTAAACAAAAGGAACCTACCATGACCACGGAATTCCGTATCGAAGCGGACAGCATGGGCGAAGTCAAAGTCCCTGCCAACGCTTTGTATCAAGCCCAAACTCAACGCGCTGTCGATAACTTTGCTTTTAGCAAACACACCATGCCGACTGGCTTTATCCAAGCACTCGCCCACATCAAACAAACCGCAGCGCTCACCAATGCCCAACTTGGCTTGCTAGAAGGTGATGTTGCCAATGCCATCGCCGATGCTGCGCAAGCCATCATTGATGATAAACACTTCGACCAATTCCCTATCGATGTATTCCAAACCGGCTCAGGCACCAGCTCAAACATGAATGCCAACGAAGTGATTGCAACATTGGCGTCTGAGCACCTAGGCGGAACGGTCAATCCAAATGATCACGTCAACATGGGTCAAAGCAGTAACGACGTAGTGCCTACTGCAATTCAAGTCAGCTCTGCAATTGCGATTGAAAAACAGCTACTGCCTGCACTGTCTCACTTAAGTGAAACACTAGAGACTAAGCAGCAAGCACTAAAAGATGTGGTGAAAACAGGTCGCACACACCTCATGGATGCGATGCCAATTACCTTCGCCCAAGAGCTTGGCGGCTGGCAGTTCCAAATTGAGCATGCTAAGCAAGCCATTGAGCAAACACTGCCAGCAGTGAAAGCGTTAGCCCAAGGTGGAACAGCGGTAGGGACAGGGATCAATGCCGATCCGCGCTTTGCTGATCTCTTTGCGGATAACCTAGCGCAATCAACGCGCATCGAGTTTGCTTCAAGCAAAAACTTCTTTTTCAATCTCAGTAGTCAGGATGCGATCGTTGCCCTATCGGGACAGCTCAAAACAGCAGCAATTGCGATCATGAAGATCGCAAACGATCTTCGCTGGATGAACTCAGGTCCACTCGCAGGCTTGGGTGAAATCGAACTGCAAGGTTTGCAACCGGGCTCTTCTATCATGCCAGGCAAAGTGAACCCAGTGATTCCAGAAGCAGCTGCTATGGCGTCTGCACAAGTGATTGGTAACGACGCGACCATTACCGTTGCCGGTCAATCGGGTAACTTCCAGCTAAACGTGATGCTGCCAGTGATTGCTCACAATGTACTAGAAAGCATTGAACTGTTGTCGAACAGCGCCGTTGCTTTAGCAGATAAAGCCATCGCGACGTTTGAAGTGCGCCAAGACAACCTTGATGTGGCACTGGCGAAGAACCCGATTCTGGTCACCGCTCTTAACCCCGTGATTGGCTACCTAAAAGCAGCCGAAGTAGCGAAGAAAGCCTACAAACAAGGTCGCGCTATCATTGATGTCGCAGAAGAAGAAACAGACTTGGATCGTGCAACATTAGAAAGACTGCTCGATCCAGCCAAACTGACTCAAGGCGGGGTGGCAGAATAAGTCACTGGCCGATTACCCCTTTAAAGCAAAAGACCTCCAATCGGAGGTCTTTTTTCTAGGCGACTCGATTGAGTACCGAGCGCAGTTTCAAAGGTTTCACCGGTTTGGCGATAAAACTGAACCCATTGGCTTTAATGCCTTCCATCATGTCATCGGTTCGATCGGCACTGATGATCACCCCTTCAAAGCGGTCCCCAAGACGCAAACGACATTGCTGCAACACTTCCAATCCCGTCCGACCATTATCTAAACGGTAATCGGAGAAAATCACATCCGGCAGCCAGTCGTCTTCCAATGTTTTAAGACTCTCGACAATATCAGTCGCAATGCGAATGTCGCAGCCCCAGCGCGAGAGTAAGTTTTCCATCCCAACAAGAATATCCGGCTCGTTATCAACACATAGGACACGAATATGGCTTAAATCGGATTGTGCACTCTTCACCGCTTTGAGCGCCGGAATGTGCACCTTCTCTGCCTTATCTAAGGTAATCGAGAACACACTGCCTTTACCGAACCAAGAACGCATCGAGATTTCATGCCCTAGTACTTGAGCAATACCTTTCGAAATAGCCAAACCTAACCCCAAACCTTGGTCTGAACGGACTTGAGTACCGCGATTAAATTCTTCGAAGATCTCTTGTTGCTTCTCTTCTTCGATGCCCATGCCGTTATCCCACACATCGATACGTACTCGGCCTTGTACGCGACGCACACCAAGCGCTACTTTACCACTCGGGCTATAACGGAATGCATTGGTAAGGAAGTTCTGTACCACGCGGCGCAGCAATTTCGGGTCGGATTTCACCATCAAAGACGATGGGATCATGGTGAACTCAATGCCTTGTTGTTTCGCCAGTGCGCTGAATTCAGCATTCAAGTTAGCTAATACATCATTGACTGCAAAGCCATGCACATTGACGTCCAACTTGCCCGATTCCAAACGTGAAATATCCAGCAAGTCACCAATCAAATCTTCCGCCGCCCCAACGCACTCTCAATGTGGTCGATAGCTTTTGGGTTTCACTGTCTTTGGCCACTTCCGACAACGAAGAAGCAAACAGTCGTGCGGCATTCAGCGGCTGCATCAAGTCATGACTCACCGCGGCTAAGAAGCGCGACTTAGATGCACATTGACGTCCAACTTGCCCGATTCCAAACGTGAAATATCCAGCAAGTCACCAATCAAATCTTCCGCCGCCCCAACGCACTCTCAATGTGGTCG
>LZQR01000235.1_pt1 | contig 14501 bp, 21 predicted proteins | sample 768601 | NCBI WGS metagenome assembly LZQR01 (sample SAMN05207299, study PRJNA324521) | oil field metagenome | isolation source: sample BH-FW-24 from oil reservoir | place: India: Bombay High | collected 2015-12-04
CCATGCTGCCTTACTCAATCGTCTTCATTGTTGGTTGGAGCGTACTGTTCTACCTATGGGTATTCGTATTTGGTTTACCAGTAGGTCCTGGTGCGGCGATGATGAGCTACTTCGGTCTTATCCTTGCGGTAGCAACACGCTACATGAAGAACTTAGGTATCGGTACGCTGATCGCGACCATGCTGCCTTACTCAATCGTCTTCATTGTTGGTTGGAGCGTACTGTTCTACCTATGGGTATTCGTATTTGGTTTACCAGTAGGTCCTGGTGCGGCGACGTACTACACGCCTTAATTGGCAACCTCACCCAGCTCAATCAAAGCCTGCGTCTATCGCAGGCTTTTTGTTTTATGGTCTAGCCTATTAGTCCGCTGATGTGAGAGAGGAAGGAGGGGCATCAACGCTTAGCAAGGATTCTATCGAGATGATTTGCGAACTCGCGACGTTCTGTTTGAGACAGAGCCGCAGGGCCGCCTGTTTGAATACCGCTTGAGCGCATGGTGTCCATAAAGTCACGAATGTTCAAACGCGCTTTGATGGTGTCTTTGGTATATAACTCGCCTCGGGAGCTTAGTGCTTGAGCACCTTTGCTGATCACTTCGTCTGCCAATGGAATATCAGACGTGATCACTAAGTCATTGGCCTCCACGCGACGGACGATTTCGTTATCGGCAATATCAAAGCCAGCGGGTACTTGCAGAGAGTGAATATTGGCACGCTTGGGTACAGGGACCACATGGTTCGCTACAAATGTGCATTCAACACCAGTTCGCTCAGCAGCACGTACAATCGTCTCTCTGATTACTTTCGGACAAGCATCCGCATCTACCCACAGTTTCATGATGTTTTCTCACTCAGCTTTGCTTCTAGTTCTTCTACTCGAGCAACCAACTTCGCCACCGTATTCTCCAGCGCAACAATGCGATCTTCTTCTTTCGGCGTTTGAACCGCCACCTCGACTTTAGGAATGCGGTTGGCGCTCTTCCAACTTTTGATGGTTGCGATTAATGCTGGCATCGGTACAGGTGTTTTCATTCGAGCTTTAACGAGAGCAACGGTCGGTTCTTTACCTTGCTGTTGCAACTGTTCCATCACGGCTTCCAGCTCTTTAGTGACGTCTTGAGTTAACATAATTTGTCCCTACTAAAATGACTTATATCATCATACTTTGCGCTACACATTTTAGCGAATAGCAATTTCGGCAGTGCCTTGTGCGAGATCTCTCACACGGGTTGTGAGAGAAAACGATTTCGTCATCAGCTAAACAGAAATTTCTATCTTTAAGTCTATGAAAAATATAATTTTAACATACTGTTAACTAAGTTTTTCAGCAAAAGATTTCCTAGGGTAGATTGTGATTTAAACGGAAAAGCGTAAATTAAACCTTGTCGGCAGGAAGCAGACATGGAACAGGAAAGCACCAAGGATTTGGTCATCGTCAGGACGACGATTTGATTATTCAGGATGAGTGATCAAGCAAGGAGCGTAGGACATTGTAAGGACACAATCATCAATAGGATGTTGATGACTAAGGAAAGACAATGGACCCCTCATAGGATTGAGGTAAGGACAGCATCAGGACGATGCAAAGGACACCGCTCAAGGAACAAGTGAAGCGCGCTAACGAGGAATGTTAGCTATCAGGATGATAAGGACACCGCTAGGACGGCGACGTAAGGACTAAGCTGAGGGAATCAGCCACTATTATGGATGATGCATGGAGCACTAATCAGTAGCCGGACTGCTGCGAGTAAGACTATGACCCCGATACGCTAGTATCGGGGTCTTTCTTATTTTGTACTTGCACAACTTACAATAATTAAAAGTGTCAGTATCACAAAGTTTATAAATTCCTCATAACACTGAATAAAAAACAATCCAGATCAATATCCTTTCCAATCAGTTGGTTTAACTTTCGGCTTCTCAAAAGGCGTTATGTGCCGCATAACAATGTCATAGCGTAACAAACTATCGTTATTGAATTTTGCTATGTGGATAAATTAAGTTTGCTGTAATCAAGGAACAGATGTGACCATAGTAACCAGAAGAATGCTTCTTCTACCCTACAATGAGTCGTTGCAACTAGAGTTCGTGATGTTAAATTGCTGCGCTAAAAACCGCGCAGAGATGAATGGACCTCATACCGTATCTTCTGCCAAACAGTTGTTTGAGAAGATCTTGGATGATGAGAATGTCCACAGTATGGCGGTGCTTGAGAGTACAAGCCGTGATTACATGGGACACGTGTTCATTTCAAACCTAGATCATGAACCAGAGCTAGGTTTTATCTTTGATAAGGCTTATTGGGGCAAAGGGTTAGCGACAGAAGCGCTAAAGGCGTTTTTCCCGAAAGCGTGCCGTGAGCTTGGGCTGCACAAAGTCAAAGCAAGTGTGAATAGCCACCACGAAGCATCCATGGCAGTACTGGAAAAACTGGGATTTACGAAGAAAAGAGAAAGCAAGGACCTTTACGGCCCTTACTTTGAAATGGAATTCACAAGCGATGTGGCGGTAGGTGAAAGTTCAGCGGCCTAAACCCGATCATTGTCAACTCACCTTGGTAGCAATCATCACCAAGGGATGAAAACTCAAATTGATACACTGTATGCCAACGCCAGATTCCGTCTGGCGTTTTCAATTTATGCGCACCAAATGCAATGCTCACCAATTGCAGATCTAACTGCTCACATTTACGTGTAATGGCCGCTTTTGCCAACTCTGATTGACGTCGTTGCTGCCAAAACAAAAACAGAAGAAGCACAGTCCTAAAATGGCTAATAGGTCACCGATCATCCCTAATCCTTTATTATCCTTTTGTTGCTTGCTGCAGTTTTACCAATGCCGTCGCTAGCTCTTCCGATGGGCTAGAGTGCAATAAAGGCAGCAATACCATTCTTAGCTCTGGTAGCATAACTAAATCGGCAAACAACTGATTAAATAGGGCTTGGTTCCCCGTTTGTGCGAGGCGCAGTAAAAATTGTTCAGCGATATCTGCATCGGCTAATAAGTGCCATGTACGGCCAGCAATACCGATCAACACTTCTTGGTGGCTCAAGCGCGGGCTTTGCAAAATCGTTTTCAAGATAGGCTGTGACACTTCGATTGGTGCGCCCGCCAGAGCTCGAATCAGAGCAGAAAGTAAGAATAGGTCTGGCTCGTTACTTTCGATTTCTTGCTGCGCTTTCTCGGCAATGCGCTCTGCTAAACGTTCTTGCAGATCAACATGTTCAAGCGCACCAAGTAGAGCGTAAAGCGGTTCATTAGGTAAATGATTCAGGGCTTTACGTAAGGTGACGGCATTTTGTTCTTTGCCTAGCGAGCGGCCATATCTGTGATGCCTTGTAGGCCTACAGTTTGCCAGTTTTCCCAACCTAAACCACCGCTAAGTAATGTTGGGTGTGTTCGTAATATTGGCTGGTGGGTAAGTCCAAGTTAGCGCGAACTTGGCTGTGGAAGACGGCCATCTTTTCTTCCGCAGGTTTGAAAGTGTATGGGTTGTTAGAAAGCTTTTGTTGTTGCTCTTCCGACATTTCATCGCTTAAACGAGTACCCATGGCTTCTACGACGTATTTAATGAAGTTACCAATATCCGCTTGCTTGAGCAGGCCACGTTCATCCAACTCGAACTTCAAGAACCAAATCCAAGGCTGCTTTTGCTCATTCCAGTAGGCAATAGCCAAATGCGCTTTGCGTTGCATTGGGAATGGGTAAGGGCATTGACCTTTTTCCACATCCGCAAAGACTTGTGGCTCGATGGTCTTGATACGACGACCAAGGTCGAAGATTTGATACTCACACTGACTGTTGTTTAACAGCTGAGTGAGGGTTTGAATGTTTTCCATTAAATACGACATCCTAATGTTCTTTTCACAAGAAATGGTATCATTCTCGGCTAATTCAAGGTTCGAGATGGAATTAATGGCAACAAACATCCAATTGGTCGACTTACTTCAACAACTTGAAGCGCAATTGCAGCACCATGAGCTGTGGCAACAAACCATGCCCTCGGCAGAAGCGCTTCAGAGCACGGAACCTTTCGCGATTGATACGCTGCATCCTCATGAGTGGTTACAGTGGATTTTTATTGCACGTATGCGTGCGTTAGTGGAAAGTAACCAACCTTTGCCACGTGGCTTTTCTATTGAGCCGTATTTCGCAGAAGCGTGGAAGCAAGAGCTGCATTATGGCGAATTGCTTGAGACTATCCGAACCATCGACGAACTATGTAAGTAACCTCAATGTCAGAACAAGAAATATCACCATCTGTTGACCCCGTTGTATTAGAGATCGTTTATCAGGACGAGTACTTTGTTGCGGTGAACAAACCTGCAGGTATGTTAGTCCATCGCAGTTGGTTGGATAAGCATGAGACTCAATTCGTGATGCAAACGCTACGCGATCAAATTGGTCAGCATGTTTTCCCATTGCACCGTTTAGATCGTCCTACTTCAGGTGTGCTTGTGTTTGCTTTATCCAGTGAAGTGGCATCGCAAGTCATGCCAATGTTTGCAGAGCACAAGATGGAGAAGACCTATCACGCGATCGTTCGTGGCTGGATCGAAGAAGAGGGCGTGCTAGATTACGCTCTGAAAGTTGAACTCGATAAGATTGCCGATAAGTTTGCTTCGCAAGAGAAAGAAGCACAAGAAGCAGTAACGGCATACAAACCGCTAGCAAAAGTGGAAGTACCTTATTCAACAGGTAAGTTCCCAACCACGCGCTACTGTTTGATGGAAATGAAGCCGAAGACAGGACGTAAGCACCAGCTGCGTCGTCACATGGCTCACCTGCGTCATCCTATTGTTGGTGATACAACACATGGTGATGGTAAGCACAACAAGTTGTATCGCACGGAATTCGACTCTCACCGACTGTTGTTGCATGCATCAGAGCTACGTTTGTACATCCATTTACCGATGAAGAAATCGTGATGAAAGCCAATATCGATGAGACTTGGCAGCAGTTGTTCACTCGATTTGAGTGGGATGAATCGTTGGTTAAATAATGCGCTTAGATTGAGCTGTGCCGGCGAAAGATAAGACGAGAAAGGGGTTGGTATGTATACCAACCCCTTTTTTAATTATTGAGGAATGAGGCGGACTATTTTAGTTTTTCCAGATCCGCCTCGATCTCTGCGATCTTGCTAGAAACGACTTTTCCAGATGGCGAAGATCAGAGAGAATTTTCTCTTTCACATCCACTTCAGTCGTTTTCGCTGGCTTGGTGATCTTATTCAGTTCATCGATAACCAGAGTGAGGTTGCGGTTGATCTCGGTGACTTCTTTGTATTTGTGACTGCCGCTGTCTACCAGCACGCTTTTGACTTGGCGAGGGTATTTGAACTTCACACTCTTAGCGAAAAATTCGCCTTTCTGCTTGTGGAAGTAGATCTTTAGGACGTCTTTATGTGCTTCTTGGCGTAGGGAATAACGTTCAATCTGTTTTGGATCGTGGATGCCCAAACCAGTGAGGTGGGATACATAGGCTACCTCTGTGTATTGAATTGGAGTCAATACAACTGTAGCAGCCCATTTATGAGCTAGATAGCTGATATTTAGCCAAATTGCTCAACTTGTGGGCAAGATCGCTATCACTTCCTGCCACCTTAGTTGTTGATGAAACTTATGTTTTACTTAGGCTGAAACTGAGTCAGACAATTTCTCTATCAGCTTCTCACGCAGTTCTGTTTGCTGCTCTTCACTTAGCCTGCCGCCTGCTTCACTGGTTAGGATAAACAAGTCTTCTGCACGCTCACCGATGGTGGTGATTTTGCTGCATGGAGGTTAATGCCCAAGTCTGCGAAGGTACGTCCAACTTTTGCCAACAGTCCCGGCGTATCGAGAGCGACAAACTCCATCAAAGTACGCTTTTTGCTCTTAGTAGGTAGGAAGTCAACTTTGGTTTTTACATTAAAGTGCTGGAGCTTATTTGGTGTACGGCGCGTTTTAATTTTTGTCGGACGACCGTCTTCCAATACGTGGGTAATGTGCTTAGTCACGGCACTATGGCGGCCCTCTTCAATCGCTTTACCGTGTTGATCCAGTACCATAAAAGTATCGAGCACATAGCCATCTTTGCTTGTCATGATCTGCGCGTCGTGTACGTTGAAGTTGCGGCGGTCAAGCTCCGCTACAACGGTAGCAAACAATGCTGGTTGGTCTGGGCTGTAGACGAACACTTCAGTGCCACCACGCGTGGCTTTTTGCTGATAAGCACCAGAGGTTTGCTCGTGTCTTCCATGCGCAGTAGGTTCTCGCAGTGCCAAGCGATTTGCTTATGAGTGTGACGTAAAAAGTAATCGGCTTTAAAGCGCTGCCAAAGAACTTCAATTTCGCGCGCAGAGAAGCCCTCTTTGCGCAGCAGGGCAGAGGCCATTTGTTGGTTGTGGCGAATACGTTCGCGTACATCCACTGGGTTCTCTAAGCCACGACGAAGCGCACGTTGGGTTGAATAGAATAATTCGGCGAGCAGGGTGCGTTTCCAGCTGTTCCAAAGCTCTGGGTTGGTCGCGCAGATATCTGCAACGGTCAGACACACAAGGTACTCAAGGTATTCTTCATCACGAACTTGCTTGGCGAACTCGGTAATCACGTCTGGATCGTAAATATCACGACGTTGTGCCGTCACAGACATCAACAGATGATGCCTTACCAGCCAGCTAACCAGTTTCGCTTCTGGCTTAGACAAGCCGTGTTCGATACAAAAGTCATACGCTTCGCCTTCGCCAATCACCGAATGGTCACCGCCGCGGCCTTTACCGATGTCGTGGAAAATCGCCGCCAGAATCAGTAGTTCTTTTTTCTGGATTCGAGGATAAACTTCGCAGCAAATTGGATGTTTGCTGTGGTTCTCTGCGTAGCTAAAGGTATTGATGTGCTTGAGTAGGCGAATACTGTGCTCATCTACGGTATACACATGGAAAAGGTCAAACTGCATCTGTCCGACAATTTGGCTCCACTGCGGTAGATACGCTGCGAGTACACCAAGTTTGTGCATTAGACTGAACGCTTTATGCAGCGCATTTGGATGACGACACAGCGCCATAAACTTTTCACGTGCTTCGGGAATGGTGTGCAAGAACTTGTTCAAACGACGACGTGCGGTACGTAACTGACGCAAAGTCGGTGGGCTGACGCCTTCAATGCTTGAATCGTTGGCGATATGCAGGAACATATCTAAAATCGTTTCTGGGCGCGCTTGGAAGAGTGCTGGTTTGCGTGCTTCGATCAGTGCGCCACGACGTTGGAAATCTTCATCGATGATTTCTGCGTCTTCGGAAGCGCCACCATTGATGATGGCTTGATCGAACAGCTTGAGTAGCATCTTATTCAACTCTGCCACACGACGAAGGGTACGGTAGAACTCCTTCATCATCATCTCGACGCCTCGGTTACCTTCTCCAACGTAGCCAAGATGCTCAGCGACTTGTGCTGATGAGCAAAAGTTAATCGGTTGTCGTAACGACGCAGCTCTATATGCAGGGCAAAACGTACACGCCATAGGAAATCCTGACATTCGACCAACTCTCGGTATTCTGCGTCGGTCAGGAAGCCGTAGCGGCTCATCTCTAGTAACGAGGTTTGCGCCAAAGTGACGACGTGCCACCCAGCTTAAAGTGTGAATATCACGCAAGCCACCCGGCGTGGACTTGATGTCGGGTTCGAGGTTGTAAGTGGTGTCATGGTAGCGCGCATGGCGTTCACGCTGCTCCTGAATCTTGGCACGGTAAAAAGTTTCGCTTGGCCAGAAAGAATCAGACAACACCACTTTCTTCAACGCTTGGAAAGTGTCTTCACTGCCACACAACAAACGCGCTTCTTGTAGGTTTGTTGCAACGGTTAAATCTGCTCGGCCTATTTCTGCACATTCATCCACAGTACGCACAGCGTGGCCCACTTCGAGGCGTAAATCCCACAACAGGGTAATGAACTCACTGATTTTGGCTTCTAGCGCGTTTGGCAGTTTGTTATTGGACAGAATCAAAATGTCGATATCAGACAGAGGGTGTAACTCACCACGCCCGTAACCACCTACGGCAACTAATGAAATATTATGGATGTCTTTGAATCCAAAGTGTTGCCATAAACGATTGAGGAGTAAATCCATGTACTCAGCACGTGACAAAACGAGGTTCGTCACTGGGTGATGTTGAAGAAATTCTTCTTTTTGGTATGAACTGAATTTTCGAGTTCTTGCTTAAGTTCGCCGATGTTGATCTGTTCATCGGTAAACGTAAGAGGAGACTGAAGGGTCATATTTGCTATCCGTGCAAGCTAAAACTATTAGCAATCTAACAAATTTGCTGCAGATAAAAAATATCCCCGCATGGGCGGGGATATGGAAAGTGATGGGCGATTAAACGTTTTTCATCATTCGTGGAATGGTATCGTCGCTACGAAGCGTTAGTACTTCACAACCTTCTTTGGTTACCACGATAGTGTGTTCCCACCTGTGCTGAGTTTTACCGTCGCCAGTGTAAACCGTCCAATCGTCTTGAGCGTCAACAGTACAACCGAACTTACCTGCGTTGATCATTGGCTCGATAGTAAAGCACATGCCTTCTTTCAGTACGCGGCGGTCTTTGTTCTTGTAGTGAACCACTTGTGCTCTTCGTGGAACTCATCGCCGATACCGTGACCACAGAAGTCTTTCACAATAGAGAATTTGTTACGAGGGTTGTTCTTATTGTTTTCTTTGATGTACTTCTCGATAGCGGTACCGATGTCACCAACCGTTGCACCAGGCTTCACTTGACGCATACCGATGTACAGAGACTCTTGAGCCACCATGCACAGACGTTTGTTTGCAGGTGATACATCACCAACTAGAAACATCTTAGAAGTGTCACCGTGGTAGCCTTGTGGACGAACGCTTAGATCTGCGTTTCATCGTTAGGAACGATAACCGTGATATCAACGTTGATGATGTCGCCATCTTTAAGTACAGCTGGCTTCATTTGGCCGTTTGCACCTTTTTCGTCTTGCGCCGCAGGAATACCGTGACAAACGATGTGGTTGATTGACGTACAGATTGATTTAGGGAATCCATGGTAATCAAGCGGTGCAGAGTAAGCGCCTCGCTCTAGAGCGTAATCGTGACAGATTTGGTTTAATTCGTCTGTCGTCACACCCGCTTTAATATGGGGTTCGATCATTTCTAGAGTATCTGCGGCTAGCTTGCCCGCAATACGCATGCGTTCGATTTCTTCAGCAGTTTTAATCTTGATTGACATTGGCTTTCTCTATTTATTCGTAAGCACGCAAACGTGCGAATGCGCGCATTCTATCAGACATCTTGCAGTTAACCCAAGCCAGTTAAGAATATGAGTCATTCTTACTTGTAGTCTAGTCATGGAATTTGAGAGAGAGTAGGGGTGAGTGTGATAGGTAAATTAGAATTGTAAGAAACAATTTTTACTAGCCATGCTGGGCTAAAATATGGTATAAAGCGCGCCGGAATCGAGGACTGTTCTCTTTACTTTTCGTTAGAGAAGTGGCGAAGCAGGCTTCTTCCGATTAACTTTTATCTTTAAATCACACACATTCCGTCACATGTTCCGGGGTGCTGAGCAGAAGCTTGGTCGGAATTATGGGGGATGTGGAGGCCTAACCCCATAGAGGATTTTAAAATGGCAACTGTATCAATGCGCGATATGCTGAAAGCTGGTGTTCACTTCGGTCACCAAACTCGTTACTGGAACCCAAAAATGAAGCCATTCATCTTTGGTGCTCGTAACCGCGTTCACATCATCAACCTAGAAAAAACTGTACCAATGTTCAACGAAGCTCTAGCTGAACTAGCTAAAGTTGGCGAGAAGAAAGGTAAAGTTCTATTCGTAGGTACTAAGCGCGCTGCATCTGAAGCTGTTAAAGAAGCTGCAATCGCAAGCAACCAATACTACGTTAACAACCGTTGGTTGGGCGGCATGCTAACGAACTACAAAACAGTTCGTCAGTCTATCAAGCGTCTAAAAGATTTCGAAGCACAAGCACAAGACGGTACTTTCGAAAAACTAACTAAGAAAGAAGCTCTAATGCGTACTCGTGAAATGGAGAAGCTAGAGAAATCTCTTGGTGGTATCAAAGATATGGGCGGCCTACCAGACGCTCTATTCGTAATCGACGCTGATCACGAGCACATTGCAATTAAAGAAGCTAACAACCTAGGTATTCCAGTATACGCTGTGGTAGATACTAACTCTAACCCAGACGGCGTTGACTACATCATCCCAGGTAACGACGACGCGATCCGCGCAGTTCAACTATACCTAAACGCTGCAGCATCTGCAGTGTCTGAAGGTCGCAACAAAGACGTTGCAGCAGTTGCTGAAAAGACGGTTTCGTAGAAGCTGAATAATAACGGCTCTGTGTCACACTTAGTCTATGTGAAACCTTGTTGTAGCACAGACTGAGTTATAGTTAGCAATGGGGGCCGACAATGTAGGCCCCTGTTTTTTACCTTATTTCGAATCAAACGAGGAATAGAGAATGGCAACTGTAACTGCTGCTCTAGTTAAAGAACTTCGCGAGCGCACTGGCGCTGGCATGATGGAATGTAAGAAAGCGCTTGTAGAAGCAAACGCTGACATCGAACTAGCAATTGAAAACATGCGTAAATCAGGCGCAGCGAAAGCAGCTAAAAAAGCTGGTAACGTTGCAGCTGAAGGCGCAATCATCATCAAAGAAGAAAACGGCGTTGCTGTTCTTCTTGAAGTTAACTGCCAAACTGACTTCGTTGCTAAAGACGGTAACTTCACTGCATTCGCAGACAAGTAGCACTTGACGCTCTAGCGACTAAAGCTACTGCTGAAGAGCTAGTTGCTAAGTTCGAAGAAGAGCGCGTAGCTCTAGTGGCTAAAATCGGCGAAAACATCAACATCCGTCGCGTTGCTTACGTTGAAGGTACTGCAATCGCTTCTTACCGTCACGGTGAGAAAATCGGTGTTGTTGTTGCTGGTGAAGGCGACGCAGAAACTCTTAAGCACGTTGCAATGCACGTTGCTGCTTCTAAGCCTGAGTTCGTTAACCCAGAAGACGTACCAGCTGACGTAGTTGCTAAAGAGAAAGAAGTTCAAGTTGAAATTGCTATGAACGAAGGCAAGCCACAAGAGATCGCTGAGAAGATGGTTATCGGCCGCATGAAGAAATTCACTGGCGAAATCTCTCTAACTGGTCAAGCTTTCATCATGGAACCTAAGAAATCTGTTGGCGAAATGCTAAAAGAGAAAGGTGCTTCTGTTGCTACATTCGTTCGCCTAGAAGTAGGTGAAGGTATCGAGAAAGCAGCTGAAATGAGCTTCGCAGAAGAAGTAGCACTAGCTCAAAAAGGTTAATCCTTAGAGACTTGTGTAAATATTAGACCGTAGCCAAGGCTGCGGTCTTTTTACGAAAAGAGCGGCAAAAACTTAGCGTGATGAATAGCTATAAGTCACCTTGTGTCTATTCATGACTGTTAATCGACAACTCTCTTTTGGAAGGTAAACTCCATGACTACGAACCCTAAACCAGCGTATCAACGTATTCTATTAAAACTGAGTGGTGAAGCTCTTCAAGGCGAAGAAGGTTTGGTATTGACCCAGCGGTTCTTGACCGTATGGCTCAAGAAGTGAAAGAGCTGGTTGAACTGGGTGTTCAAGTTGGTGTGGTAATCGGCGGTGGTAACCTGTTCCGTGGTGCTGGTCTTGCGGAAGCGGGTATGAACCGTGTAGTAGGCGACCACATGGGTATGCTTGCAACGGTAATGAACGGTCTAGCAATGCGTGATGCACTTCACCGTGCTTACGTAAACGCTCGTGTAATGTCTGCAATTCCTCTAAAAGGTGTGTGTGACGACTACAATTGGGCAGACGCTATCCGCGAACTTCGTCAAGGCCGAGTGGTAATCTTCTCTGCAGGTACTGGTAACCCATTCTTCACTACAGATTCAGCAGCGTGTCTACGCGGTATCGAAATCGAAGCTGACGTAGTGCTAAAAGCAACGAAAGTTGATGGCGTATTTACTGCTGACCCAGTAGCAAACCCAGACGCAGAGCTGTATGATAAGCTATCTTACAATGAAGTTCTGGATAAAGAACTGAAAGTAATGGATTTGGCTGCGTTCACACTTGCTCGTGACCACAAAATGCCAATCCGTGTATTTAACATGAACAAACCAGGCGCACTACGTCGCGTGGTTATGGGTGAAGCTGAAGGCACGCTGATCAACGCTGACGCATAATCCTAAACGCCATCCACGCTAGGTTGGATGCGTTTCGCTTTGCTCAACCCTTTTAGGCTTTCTTCAGGAAAGATGACATTTTTAAGGTGAAACCGTGATTAACGAAATCAATAAAGACGCGCAAGAGCGCATGGACAAAAGCGTTGAAGCGCTAAAGAACAACCTTTCTAAAGTTCGTACTGGCCGCGCGCACCCAAGCCTACTATCTGGTATCTCTGTAGAGTACTACGGTGCTCCTACTCCTCTTAACCAAGTAGCAAACGTTGTTGCAGAAGACGCTCGTACTCTAGCAATCACAGTTTTCGACAAAGAACTGACTCAAAAAGTTGAAAAAGCGATCATGATGTCTGACCTTGGCCTAAACCCAATGTCTGCTGGCACAATCATCCGCGTTCCACTTCCACCGCTAACAGAAGAGCGTCGTAAAGACCTAGTTAAGATTGTTCGTGGTGAAGCTGAAGGCGCACGTGTTGCTGTTCGTAACATCCGTCGTGACGCAAACAGCGACCTAAAAGGCCTTCTAAAAGATAAAGAAATCTCTGAAGACGAAGATCGTAAAGCACAAGACGAAATTCAAAAACTGACTGACGTAGCAGTTAAGAAGATCGACGAAGTTCTTGCTGCTAAAGAAAAAGAGTTGATGGAAGTTTAATACTCCCACCCACATCACTGTTGGAAAACGCTGTGCTCACAGTGCAGCGTTTTTTTGTGTTAGTCTATCCAACTGATGGAACTCAATTAACTCCCTATGCAAAATTCTCAAGCCTTCTCTGATTCCCTCCCTAAGCATATTGCCATCATTATGGACGGTAATGGCCGTTGGGCTAAGTCCAAAGGAAAACCTCGCGTATTCGGTCATAAAAAGGCGTTAACGCCGTTCGCAAGACCGTTGCTGCAGCTTCTAAACTCGGTATTAAAGCCATGACGTTGTTCGCTTTTAGTAGTGAAAACTGGCGTCGTCCTGAGGAAGAAGTGGGTCTGTTGATGGAGCTGTTCATTTCGGTACTTTCTAGCGAAGTGAAAAAGCTGCATAAAAACAACTTACGCCTGCGTGTCATTGGTGATACCAGCCGCTTTAGTGAGCGACTGCAAGGTAAAATTGCGGAAGCAGAAGCACTGACGGCAAACAACACGGGTATGGTGATTAACATTGCGGCTAACTATGGCGGCAAATGGGACATCACAGAGGCGGCAAAAACGTTGGCGTTAAAAGCGCGTAACGGTGAGATCCGTGTAGAGGATATCAATGAGCAGCTGATTACCCAGCATCTAACAATGGCAGACCTTCCAGAAGTGGATCTTTTGATCCGTACAAGTGGAGAGTGTCGCATTAGTAATTTCATGCTGTGGCAAATGGCGTATGCTGAAATGTACTTTACTCCGGAGTACTGGCCAGAGTTTGGCGAAGACAGCTTAGTGGAAGCTGTAACTTGGTTTATTAACCGAGAGCGTCGCTTTGGTTGTACTGGCGAGCAAGTAAAGGCATTGATGGCTGCTCAATAAGGACTAGTTAGTTTGAAACAGAGAATAATAACAGCACTAATTTTAGCTCCCCTTGTAATTTTAGGTATTTTTAAATTACCCCTAATCGGCTTCATCATCGCTTTGACGGCGATTACGCTATTAGGTTTTTGGGAGTGGACCCAGTTTACAGAAAGCAAATCACGCATCGCTGCCTCGTACCAGCCGTTGTCGTAACCGGACTCAGTTTCTATTCATTTCGCCTGATGCAGTAAGCCTTAACCAACTGGCAGCACCGCATTACACAGTTTTAGCGCTCGGTTTTGTCTGGTGGATTATCGCCAGCACAATGGCCATTACTTACCCTAAAACCACCAACCTATGGCAAGGCAGCAAAGCGCTTCGTCATGTGTTTGGTTTTCTGACTTTGATCCCATTCCTTTGGAGCGTGATCATTCTTAGAGCTTCCGATATTTCAGTAGATCCATACCACGGCGCAAAACTTGTGCTGTATGTTTGCTTCTTGGTATGGGCTGCAGACAGTGGCGCTTACTTTGCTGGTAAAAGCATGGGTAAACGTAAAATGGCGCCGCATGTGAGTCCAAACAAGACTATCGAAGGTTTGATTGGCGGCATCATCGCAGCATTGATTGTTGGTTGGTTGTTCGCAGGTTGGTTTGATATCCATTCACCAGCCAGTTCACATGGTGATCATTACATTGATTATTGGTATGGGCTGCAGACAGTGGCGCTTACTTTGCTGGTAAAAGCATGGGTAAACGTAAAATGGCGCCGCATGTGAGTCCAAACAAGACTATCGAAGGT
>LZQR01000236.1_pt1 | contig 14487 bp, 17 predicted proteins | sample 768601 | NCBI WGS metagenome assembly LZQR01 (sample SAMN05207299, study PRJNA324521) | oil field metagenome | isolation source: sample BH-FW-24 from oil reservoir | place: India: Bombay High | collected 2015-12-04
CTCGCCCTGTCGCCCGCCGCCTCCGCCGTCTTCAAGGAATGGGCGCCGGAGCGCTTTTCCGAACTGGCCTTGCGCCTGACCGCCGAGGACGGGCTGCTGCCCGGCGCCGCCATCGCGATCTTCGGCGGTCCCGGCGATGAAGCGCGGGCGCAGGCCGTAAAGGCCGGGCTGGGAGCGCGCTCCGTGATCGACCTCACTGGCCAGCTTGATCTGGTCGAGGCGGCCGCCTGTCTCAAACGTGCGGCGCTGTTTGTCGGCAATGACAGCGGCTTGATGCACATGGCGGCGGCGGCCGGAACGCCGACGCTGGGGCTCTTCGGCCCGACCGATGAGCGCCTGTATGCGCCCTGGGGGGAGAAGGCCCGCATCGTGCGCGCCGGCGACAGGTTTGACGAGCGCGAGCGCCGCGCCCTGGCCGACACCTCGCGCGAATCCCCTAATGGGCGCCTTGCAGGTGGATGCGGTGGAGCGCGCCGCCGCCGAGCTCATGGCGGAGAGCGCGAAGGCCTGACCTTATTGCAGATACGTCCGGCGCAGCTGTTCGCTCAGCGCTTCGCCTTCGATGGCGAGGGTCTGGCGCACCATCTCCTCTTCGGCGCCGCAGCGCGGGGAGCGGCGCTCCTGGATCCGGAAACCTTCATTGAAGCGGTCCACGAGACGCTGGCGATATCCGCCGCGGGTCGGGGCTTCGTGATCGAGCAGTTCAACCATCGCGTCGCGCCAGGCCTGGGACTGCGACCCTTGCAGGCGAAATCGAGATAATGCATCTCGCCCATGACCCGGGCGAGGGATTCCACCGGGTAGGGGTCTTGATACTCAGGCGGACGAACAAGCTTTTGCGCTTCGCCGAGCGGGGCGAAGGCGAGCATCAGCCCGAAGGCCAGGATCAGGGGTCTCATACGCATGCCCTGTTCCTGTACGTCGAACAGGGCGAATTCAAGGCTTTTGACCTTTAGGCCGCCCTGACGGTGCTCAGGAAGCGTTCGACCTCCAGCCGGAGGTTCTCGGAATTGGACTTCAGCACGCCGGCCGCCGTGTTCACTTCGTCCGATACCGTCGAGGTGGTCTGGACCGACCCCTGAATGCCGGTGATGTCGCTGGTCACCGATCGCGCGCCTTCCGCCGCTTGCTGGGCGTTGGCCGAGATCTCGCCGGTCGCGGCGCTTTGCTCCTCGACAGCCGAGGCCAGGGCCTGGGTCGTGCGGTCGATTTCCTGGACCTGGCCAATGATGTCACGCGTGGCCGAGATGGCGTCATTGGAGGTTGAGCCGATCTCGCTGAGGCGCTCAGCGATCTGTTCGGTCAGTTTCTGGGTCTGTGTGGCGAGCTGCTTGACCTCGCTGGCTACGACCGCAAAGCCCTTGCCGGCCTCGCCGGCGCGCGCGGCCTCGATGGTGGCGTTCAGCGCCAGAAGATTGGTCTGGTCGGCCACCGCATTGATCGCCTGCACGATCTCGTCCACGCCGGCGACCGCGGTGTTGAGCCGGTCGAGTTGCTGGCTGCTGATCTCGGCGCGGGCGTTGGAGGCCTGAACCGCGCTGGCGGAGGTGGCGACCTGGCCTGCAATCTCCCGGATCGAGGCGGTCAGCTCCTCTGCTGCGGATGCGACGGCCTCCACATTCCCCGAAGCCTGTTCGGCGGCGGCGGCCACGGACGCCGCGCGCGCATTGGTGCTGTCCACATTGGTGTTCAGGGTGTGCGAGCGGGACTGCATTTCACTCGCCGCATCAGAGAGGGCGCGGATGACGGATCCGACCTGGGTTTCGAACTGGTCCGCAAGCTCCATCATGCCGGCCTTGCGTTCCTTGGCCGCGCGGGCTTCGGCCTGCGCCTGTTCGGTCTGCAATCGATCAACCTCCAGCGCCTGGTCGCGGAACACCACCAGCGCACGCGCCATGTCGCCGATCTCGTCGCGTCGGTCTGCGCCTGCGACGTCGACGGACTTGTCGCCCCCTGCCAGATCGGTCATCGCCTGGGTGATCTTGCGGATCATGCCGGAAAGGTTGCCGGAGACGAACAGACCCATGGCGATGGACAGCACCAGGATGAGACCGGATGCGATCAGCACCATCATCTCCGTCTGACGGACTTCAGAGGCTGCACGCGGGCCCAGCTCGTTCTGGTGATTGACGCTCTCAAGGCGCGCCTCTTCGGCGACCTCTTCCATGACGGGGCCGATCCGGTCGAGTTCTGAGAGGGAAGCGTTGCGGGCGAAAATGGCGTCAGCAGCAGCGCCAAACGCCGTTTCGAACGCAGTCAGGTCCTCAAGGATGGAGGCGGTCTGCTCCCGGCGGTCCGGGGATTCCAGTTGCTGGAACAGGCCATCCAGTTCGGATCGGGCGATCTCGAACTCGGACACGGCCCGGTCAGAGTCGCTGGCGGCGTTGGTGCGCAGGAAGCGCTCGGCATAATATCGACCCAGCATCAGATGCTCCTGGGCGACGCCGGCCCGGTAGGCCGCTTCCACATCACCCTCCTGATAGGCCGAACGCATGACCTGGCTGAGTTGCATGCGGATCTGGGGGCCTAGCGCCGTCTGGATGGTGTAATGCCCGTCCCGGACCTGTTGATGTCCGAAAGCCTCCTGGAAAGACGCGCGATACGCGTCTGCATATTCGTGCTCTTCCGCCATGCCCTGCAGATCGGCGTCGTGAATGAAAATCTCGATCTGCTCGTCAAAGCGCCGGGCATGCTCGGGGCTCTGGGTGGTGCGCCAGATGAAGGCGGAGCGCCGGGCGGCCTCCAGGCGGAGTTTCATGTCATTGTAGATCAGACTCGCCTGGGCGGTCTGGTGGTAGTCGGTGAAAATCTGACCCAGGGTGCGGGCCCCAAGGGAGCCGAAGGCGCCTACGACAAGAACCAGCACCGCGACGCCAGCAAAGGCCGCCAGCAATTTGTGCTTCAAGGTCAGTTTCATGATCGCCCTCACGGCTCGCGCAGGTATAGGAATATACGCGATACTCGGGGCGTGCGGCTTAACAGACCGTCAAACACCATCGCATTGGATTGTGCCTAAGACCTTTATCCTATGCGTGTTTGAGCGCTTTGCCGGAGCGCGGTCCGGGTGTCGTCCCAGGCGACCAGTGTCAGGGCGTCCTCAAGCGAGAAGAAGGCGGCTTCCAGCGCGTCATCACCGGCTTCCGGCTCGCCGCCGAGCCAGCGCGCCGAGAAATCCGCCATCACGAAATGGCCATGCTCGGTAATGGATTCGAACACATCGATCAGGGTGTCGACCTGTGCGCGGATTCCGGTCTCCTCAAGGACTTCCCGAAGCCCGGCCTGATGCAGGGTTTCACCGTACTCCACCTTGCCGCCGGGAATGGACCAGCAGCCCTGGAAGGGCGGGTTGGCGCGGCGGATCAGGAGAACCTCGTCCTCACGCCAGACGACAAGGCCGACGCTGATGCGGGCAGATCCTTCATGCTTGACCTCTCACGGTTCCGGGGTGAGGAAACGGGGATGTGCGGTCGTTATGTCATGAGTTTGAGCCTCGTCCAGCTCGAAGCCCTGTTCGGCAAGCTGGATCGTTTGAATTTTCCACCCAGCTGGAACGCTGCGCCCACGCAGGCCCTGCCGATCATCCGTCTGGGACGGCAGCAGGACTTCCGCCTCACCCAGGTGCGCTGGGGGCTCGTGCCGCACTGGTCGAAAACCGGCCCGGACGGCGCCAAACCTCTGATCAACGCCCGGTCGGAAACCGCCGCCGACAAGCCCAGCTTCCGGCAGGCGCTCGAGCGGCGCCGCGCGCTGATCCCGGCGGACGGGTTCTATGAATGGTCCAGGGACGAGTCCGGCGCCAAGCAGCCCTGGTACATCACTCGCACGGACGGACAGCCCATGGTCATGGCCGGGATCTGGGAGCGCTGGGGCGAGGGCGCGGACCGCATCGACAGCTTCGCCATTCTGACGACCGCGGCGAGCAATGACATCGCTCATATCCATCACCGCAGCCCGGTATTCATCCCCGAAGGCCGGTTTGCGGACTGGCTGAACCCCGAAACGGATCCGCGGCCCTTCCTGACGGTGCCGCCGGACGGGTCGCTTGGCCTGCGCAAGGCGTCAAGGCGCGTGAATGGCGTGCGCGAGGACGATCCGGGGCTGATCGAGGGGGAAGCGTAGACGTTTCCGGGCGCCGGTCGGAGCCGCGAAACCGGTCTGCAGGATTGCCCGACAGGTTCTAGCGGCGCTGGCTGAGGAACTCGGCGTGCAGATCCACGCTCGATTCCTTGCCGACCTTGTCTGAACAGCTGTCCAGCCAAGCCCTGGCGGTCTCTCGTCCCCGATCGCGCAGTTCGGTCAGGAAGCTCCAGCTCGTCTCATACTTGCTGGAGGCGGGGTATTGCGAGATCGCGTCATCAGCCGGATCGAGTGCACGCGCATATTGCGCAGCTGGGCCTTGCGCGGATCCTTCAGAAGGTCATCGCGGATCAGGCGCTGGACGAAGGCGACAGCGCGCAATTCGGCCAGCAGGCTGGCGTTGAAGGTGATCTCGTTGACCCGGTTGAGGATGTCCTCTGCGGATTTGGGCGTGCCCGGGCGCTCCATCGGATTGATGTGCACGATCAGAAGGTCGTGCGGCGCATCCGCATAGAAGAGCGGCCAGAGCGCCGGATTGCCGGTGAAGCCGCCATCCCAGAACGGCTGGCCGTCGATCTCCACAGCCTGATGGATGAAGGGCAGGGTGGCCGACGCGCGCACGGCGTCGCGCGTGACCTCGTCGCCGGAGAACACCTTGCTGCGCCCGGTGGTCACGCAGGTGGCGGCGATGAAGAGCTGGATTTCCGCGCAGTCATGGATCGCGTCGAAATCGATCTGCTTGTCGAGGATGTCGAGCAGGGGATCATAGCCGAACGGATTGGTGTCATAGGGGCTGGTCAGCCGGGTCAGCGCGTCAAACCAGGGCGCGAGGCGCGACCATCCCGCGCGCGCAGGAACCCGCCGCCTGCGCGGGAGACGGCGCGCCAGAACTCATCGAGCGCTTGCCGCGCCCCTTCATCGCCGCCGCGCACGCGCCCCATGACGAGGGCGCAGGCATTCATGGCGCCGGCGCTGGTGGCGCTGATGGCCTTGGGCGCGATGCGACCGTCTTCGAGAAGGGCGTCCAGCACGCCCCAGGTGAAGGCGCCAGTGGGCGCCGCCGCCCTGAAGGGCGAGAGAGACCGGGGCGGGGCGCGTTCGACCGATTGCGGGTCGACGAGGAGGAAGCCGACCCGGTCATCGCTATTTCGCGGTCCAGCCGCCATCAATGGTGATGGCGTTGCCGTTCACATTCGCCCCGTCATCACTGACGAGATAGAGCAGGGCCCCGGTCAGTTCGTCATAGGTGACGAACTTCTTGGTGGGCTGGGCGGACAGCATCACGTCGCGCACCACCTCTTCCTCGGAAATGCCGCGCGCCTTCGCGGTGTCGGCGATCTGGTTCTCCACGAGCGGCGTCTTCACATAGCCCGGATTGATGCAGTTCACCGTGATGCCGTCTTCGGCGGTTTCCAGCGCGACGGTCTTGGTCAGCCCCATCAGCCCGTGCTTGGCCGAGACATAGCCGCCTTGAACGGGCTGGCGCGCAGGGCGTGCGCGGAAGCGATGTTGACGATGCGGCCCCGGCCCTGTTTGCGCATGATCGGCACGGCGTGCTTGGTGGTGTGGAAGGCGCTGGTCAGGTTGATGCCGATGATGGCGTCCCATTTTTCGGTCGGGAATTCATCCACGGGCGCCACATGCTGGATGCCGGCGCAATTGACCAGAATGTCGAGACGCCCCAGCTCCTTCGCCGTGAAGGCGATCAGATCCTCGATCTCATCCGGCTTGAGCATGTTGGCGCCGTGATACAGCACCTTCACGCCATAGGTGTCGGCGAGACGCTGGCGCTCTGTCTCGATCGCATCCGCATCGCCCAGACCATTGAGAACGATGTCAGCGCCGTTCGCGGCCAGACCCTCGGCCATATGCAGGCCGATGCCGGATGAAGAGCCGGTGATGACGGCGGCATGGCCGGACAGGTCCACACGGATCGAGCTCATGAACAGGTCTCCAGACAAGGGGATTGCAGAGCTTCAACAGGTGATGAATTTCGCAGCCGCGTCAAGTCCGGAACGCGCCTGACATGCGCTTTGGCAGGGGCTCGGGCTAGCTTTTCTTCGGCGGCTGGGGCCGGGTGAAGAGCAGGGTGTCCGCCGTCGACCCCTCAGGGTCGAAGCGATACCCCTCTTCATTGAACTCCGACAGGCGCTCGGGGTCCTCGATGCGATTCTCGATGATCCAGCGCGCCATCATGCCGCGGGCCTTCTTGGCGAACACCATCAGGGCGCGCAGCTGGCCGTCCTTCTCTTCCTTGAAGTCGACGCTGATCACCGGAACGCCCAGCGATTTGAGCTTCGCCGCCTTGGCATACTCGTTGGACGCCAGATTGACGACGGCCTTGGACGGATGACCTTGGAGATCGGCTTCAAGCTGGCTGGCGATATCCGCGCCCCAGAAATCATAGAGATTGCCGCCCTTGGGCGTTTTCAGCTTCGTGCCCATCTCCAGGCGATAGGGCTGGATCGTGTCGAGCGGCCGCAGCACGCCATAAAGCCCCGACAGGATGCGCAGGCGCTGTTGCGCCCATTGCAGGTCTTCAGAGCTGAGGGTCGGCGCATCGAGGCCGGAATAGACCTCGCCATTGAACGCCATCGCCGCCGGGCGGCCCTCGGTGCTGTCCGGATCAAACGCCTTGAAGCGTTCACGGTTGAGCTCGGCCAGATCATCGCTGAGATGCATCAGGGACTTGATCTTGGAGGCTGAGAGTTTCGCCGTGGTCTTTGACAGCTCCTTGGTCCGCTCGATCAGGGCCGGACGGGTGGCGGTCGGGGCGTGACCACGTTCTGAAAAGTCGAGCTTCTTGGCGGGCGAAAGCAGAATCAGCATGGGCGTCTCCGTCATCAATGAGGCAGAGATAGGGGCGAGCCCCCTGCGGCGCCAATGAATTTAACCGGTCAGACTCATAGGCTCAGTCTATACCCAGCATCACCCGGGGATTCATGATGGCGTTGGGGTCAAGGGTTTGTTTGATGGCGCGCATGACGGCCACCTCCACGGGCTTGCGCCGGGCCAGCTCTTCACGCTTGAGGACGCCCACGCCGTGTTCGGCGCTGATCGAGCGCCATGCTTGTCCACAAGGTCATAAATCGCTTCTGTGACCGGGGCGCAGGCGGCGACGAAGTCATCGCCTGATCCGGGCGTCTTGCGCGCGACGTTGAAGTGCACATTGCCGTCGCCCACATGGCCGAAGGCTATGATCAGGGCTTCGGCATCATGGCTTCGGCCTTGGCGGCGGCTTCCTCCATGAAGGCGGGCATGCGCGAGACCGGAACGGAGACATCGTGCTTGGCGGCCTTGCCATGGGCCTTTTCCGCTTCGGGAATGCCCTCGCGCAGCGCCCAGAATTCCGCCATCTGCGCTTCGGTCTGCGCCAGCGCTGCGTCCGAGACGAGGCCCTTTTCGAACGCGGTTTCGAGCGCGCTTTCCATAAGCGACTGGGCGCGATCGGTTTCCGGGCTCACAAGCTCGATGAGCACGGTCCAGGCGGGGTCCGAGTCCAGCGGATGGCGCGCGCCGGGCAGGTGATGCACGGCGAGATCAAGCCCGATCTTCGGCATCAGCTCGAAGGCCGCGACCGAGCCTGTGGCGTCCTTCATATGCCCTAAAAGCTCCACCGCCTGAGCCGGGCTCTCAACCGCCGCGATGGCGACCGCGGTCGAGGCGGGACGGGCGAAGAGTTTCAGCGTTGCGGCGGTGACCACGCCCAGCGTGCCTTCCGCCCCGATGAAGAGCTGTTTGAGGTCGTAGCCCGTATTGTCCTTGCGCAGCCCCGACAGGTCCGACAGGACGCGGCCATCGGGCAGGACGGCTTCGAGGCCCAGTACGAGCTCGCGCATCATGCCGTAGCGCAGCACATGCACGCCGCCGGCGTCGTGGAGATCAATCCGCCGATCATCGCGGAGCCCTGGGCGCCTAGCGACAGGGGAAAAGCTTGCCGCGGGCCTTCGCGGCCTCCTGCACGCTTTCCAGAATGGCGCCCGCCTCGCAGGTGAGGGAGTCATTGGCCGCATCGATGGTGCGGATCTGGTTCATGCGCTTGAGCGACAGCACCACCTCGCCCTGCGGGGTCGATCCGCCCACAAGTCCCGTATTCCCGCTTTGCGGGATCACCTTCACGCCGCCTGCATTGCAGAGCGACAGGATGCGGCTCACTTCCTCAGTGGTCGAGGGTTTGAGAAGGAGCGGCGAGGCGCCCTGATAGCGTCCGCGCCAGTCGCGCGCATGCGGGGCGAGCTCGTCAGGGTCCTCGCTCCACGCTTTGGGATCGAGGACGGACTTGAGGCGGGTGAGGGTGTTCGTGCTCATGGCGGCAGTGTGCAACCGCCGCATCGGGGAGAACAAGACCCGATCCGCGCTGTTTGAGACTAATCCGCGGCTTTTTCCAGCACCGCTTCAAAGCGCATGGACGGCGCGGCGTCGGCGCGGCCCTGGAAGACGTAGGAATCGCCTTCGCGTTTGCCGGTCAGGGTAAGGGCGAACTTGTCGAATTCGCCGAAGACCGACAGTCGGGACGGGTCATGATTGGTCACGACCATCTTCACCTGAAGATCATTATCCGGACCGGACACGGAGCCGACATAGTACATGCCGGAATCTCCACCCATGACCTTCTGGTCCTGGATCATGATCACGCCCTTGGCGTCATCCAGCGGGGTGCGGAAGGAGGCGATGTAGAGACCGTTGTTCATGGCGAGCGTTCTATCATCCAGAATCTGAATGCAACCTTGAGCAGTTGTTCTAACGCTCTGCAGCCGCACGTCTGAGGCGGTCGTTTATCGCTTCGCCCAGTCCGGTTTCCGGAATGGGGGCGACAGCGATGCGGTCACTGGCTGAATCCAGCCAACGTAGAGCAGTAAACAGATTCGTGGCGGCCTCGACTAGGTCACCCTTCGGGGAAAGATTAAAAAATACAATATCGTCGCTCTCAGGTTGCGCGCCAAACCCCAAATAGGACTCGCCCGCTAGCGGGGCGGTTGCGTTCAGGCGCACACTCGCGTTGGGCGCGTAGTGGCTGGTCAGCTGTCCCGGTGCGGTCGGCGCAGCCTGATTCGCCGCTCCGGCCCGGCCCAGTGCGCCACACACCGTTTCGAGCTGTTCACGCGCCACGCCGCCCGGGCGCAGGAGGGTGGGGCGTCCGGGCTCCAGGAGCGAGACGATGGTGCTCTCCACACCGACCGGGCAGGCGCCGCCATCCAGGATAAGATGGATGCGCCCGTTCAGGCTGTCTTTGACATGCTGCGCCGTGGTGGGGCTGATCGTGCCGGATGCATTGGCGCTGGGCGCCGCCAGCGGCGCATCAAGGCGGCTGACCAGCGCGCGCAGCGCCTCTGACCGGGGCAATCGCACCGCCAGGCTGTCGAGGCCGCCGCCGCCAGATCGCTGACCGGAGAGGGCGCGCGTTTGGAAGCGACAAGCGTCAGCGGACCGGGCCAGAAGGCGTCAGCCAGCTGCTCGCCCGTCTCATCGAGATCTATCAGCGCCCGGGCGCGCTCGACAGTGTCCACATGACAGATCAGCGGATTGAAGCTGGGGCGGCCCTTGGCCTCATACACGCCCGCCACCGCGTCAGCGTTTGTCGCATCACAGGCCAGGCCATAGACCGTCTCGGTGGGAAGCGCGACGCACCCGCCCGCTTTGAGAAGACGCGCGGCCTCCTCAAGCGCGGCGGGATCGGTCGCACTGAGGATCGGCGTATCGGAAGGCGGGATCGGGCGGTTCATCCCGGTTAGGTAGCTGCGGCCCGTCCGGGGTGCAATCTTACTCCTGCGCCGCGTCCGCCTCGATATGAAGTTGCAAGGTCACTTCCTCCCCGGCGCCGTCCCAGTCATTGGCGCCCACGCCGAAGCTGCGACTCATCACGGTCATCTCGCCGTTCGCCACCGCCCGGTCGCCCGTGATCTCGAGGGTGAAGGTGAGAACCGCGGGGTTATCCTCCCCCTTGATCGTCAGCACGCCGTCCGCGCGGTAGGTCTCGCCCTCCCGGGTGATGGAAGAGGAGTCAAACACCGCTTCGGGAAAACCCGACACATTCAGGCCCGCTCGGCCGCGCAGGGTCTCGCGGTAATCTGAATTGCCGATGATGGCGGAGCCTGTCTGGACGACGGCGTGGATCCGGGCGGCGTCAAGATTGTCCGGATCCAGGGTGATCTCGGCGCTAAAATCCTCGAACCCGCCCTCAACCGTGCTGCCGAACGCCTGAGTTTCAAAGCGGATCTGGCTGGCGTCCTCATCCAGCACCCAGTCCTGTGCGAGGGCCGGGGCGCCAAGCGCCAGAGCGGCCGCGAGCGGGGCGATCAGGGAAAATCTGCGCATGGGGACCTCCTTTGCGAAGCGGGCTGGATCGCCGCGCTGTCCGCCAGAGAAATACGATGGCGGCGCGGGCAAACAAGCCGCGCTTCGCGAAAGGGGGTGCTTCCGGATCGGAAAGGATCAGTCCGTCGTGTTCTGGGGCGGCACGTTCAGGCCCGGAACCATCCGATTCAGAACGCCGTCCCGATCCAGGAAATGGTGCTTGAGCGCCGCGCTGCATGCAGGGCCAGCAGAACGATGATCACCCAGGCGCCCGCGCTGTGCGCGCTTTCAAGCGCCTCGTGCAGGAATTCGCTCTCCGGCACCGGCAGGCCCGGCAGGTTGAAACCCTCCACATTGAACAGGCGCGTGGGCAGGGAGCTGTGGGACACCATCGCCCAGCCGATCAGCGGCATGCCGATCATCACGACATAGAAGCCGATATGCGCCGCGCGCGCGCCGAGCGCCTCCCAGGATTTCATGGTCGAGGGCAGGGCCGGTACCGGATGGGTGAAACGCCAGCCCAGGCGCGCCAGCGACAACAGCAGGACCAGAATGCCGATCGTCTTGTGCCAGTTGTAGACGGCGCGAGTGAAATCAAAACTGATCTCGCCGGCGCGGGCGGCCTCGCTAGATCCTCCATCCACCAGCCCACAGCGATCAGGCTCACCAGAAGGATGGCGATCAGCCAGTGCAGGATGATGGCGACCGTGGTGTAACGTGAGGATTCAGGGGCGGCAGTCATGACTTACTCCTGTCGGGCGCGGAGGAATTCCGCCTCGATGTGTATGCGTACTGTATCGCCTATCAGATTTCCGGGAAGACGTCCGACGCCGAATTGGGTGCGGTCAATTGTCGTCTCCGCGTGAAATCCCAGGGCCTGCCGGCCTTCGAGTGGGTTGAACACGCCGCCATAGAACCGGGTTTCCAGAATGACCGGACGCGTGACGCCCTTGAGCTGAAGCTGGCCGTGCACCCGGCCGGTGTCCTCCCCGGTCACCTCGATCCGGTCGGAGGTGAAGACGATCTCAGGGTGGGCGTCACAGTCAAACCAGCCGCCGCCGCACAGGGTCTGATCAAAGTCCGGATCGCCCGTGGAAACGGAATCGGCCTGGATGATTGCGGTCAGCTGCGCTGCTTCGGGGTTCGCCGGGTCAAAGTCGAGACGAGCGTCAATCTCCTCGAACCGTCCCGTATACCAGGACAGCCCCATATGCCGGACCTGCCAGTGCGTGCTGGCATGCGCCGGGTCGAGCGCCCACTGGCCGGAAGGCAGGCGGGCGGGGTCGCGCGTGGGAGCGGAGACGCAGGCGGCGAGACTGAGAGTGATGAGAACGGATAGAAGCAATCGCAGCATCATTGAACGACTCTTTCGGCTTCAGCTTTCACATGGTGTACGTCGCCATGCGACATGCGGTCCTGTCCAAAAGCCTGAAGTCCGACTCCCGCTTTGCAGCAAACGCGCTATGTTCGGACCAAATGTAACGCTGGAAGGGAAACCTCACCATGAGCTACCGCGCCCCGGTTCGCGATATCCGTTTCGCCCTGGAAGAAGTTGCCGCGCTCGACAGCGTCAACGCCACAGGCGCCTTTCCGGAATTCTCCTCGGACCTGACGCCCGCCATTCTGGATGAGGCCGCCAAGCTCGCCAATGACGTTCTGGCCCCGATCAACCGCAGCGGCGACCAGCAGGGCTGCACGCTCAAGGACGGCGTCGTGACCACGCCGGACGGCTTCAGGGAAGCCTACGCCCAGTTCGTTGAAGGCGGCTGGCAGGGTCTGCAATTCCCCACCGATATGGGCGGGATGGGCCTGCCCAAGGCGCTGGGCTGCGCGCTGATGGAGATGCTGCAATCGTCCAACATGGCGTTCGGCCTGGGCCCGATGCTGTCCTTTGGCGCGATTGAATCCCTCATCGCCGTCGGCTCTGAGGAACAGCGCGCGCTCTATCTGGGCAAGATCCTCTCGGGCGAATGGTCGGCGACCATGAACCTGACCGAGCCGGGCGCCGGGTCGGATGTGGGTGCGCTGCGCACCAAGGCGGAACCCAATGGCGATGGGTCCTGGGCGATTTCGGGTCAGAAGATCTACATCACCTGGGGCGAGCATGACTGCGCCGAGAACATCATCCATCTGGTGTTGGCGCGCACGCCGGACGGGGCTGCGGGCACCAAGGGCATTTCGCTGTTCATCGTGCCGAAATTCATCCCCGACGCGGACGGAAATCCGGGCGAGCGCAATGCGCTGCAGGCCATCGGGCTGGAACACAAGATGGGCATTCACGGCTCGCCCACCTGCACGATGGAATATGACGGCGCCAAGGGCTGGCTTCTGGGCGACGAGTTCAAGGGCATGGCCGCCATGTTCATCATGATGAACTCCGCGCGCCTGAATGTGGGCGTGCAGGGGGTCGGCATCGCCGAGCGCGCCTATCAGCAGGCGCTGGCCTATGCCAAGGACCGCAAGCAGGGCCGCGCCATCAACATGGACGATCACGGCCCGCACGCGATCATCCACCACCCCGATGTGCGCCGCACGCTGGCGGTGATGAAGGCGAAGATCGAGGCCGGTCGCGCCATCTGCTATCACGCCGCCGTCGAAGCCGATCTGGGCGAGCACCATGACGACGCCGACGAGAAGGCCTGGTCCAAGCGCCGTGAGGATCTGATGATCCCGATCGCCAAGGCCTGGTGCACCGATATGGGCGTGGACGTGGCGTCCATGGGCGTTCAGGTGCATGGCGGCATGGGCTTCATCGAGGAGACCGGCGCCGCCCAGCACCTGCGCGATGCCCGGATCGCTCCGATCTATGAAGCACCAACGGCATTCAGGCCATCGACCTTGTGGGCCGCAAGCTGGCGCGCGATGCCGGGACGGCCATGGGCGAGCTGATCGAGGATGTGCGTCAGACCATCGAGGACTGCATCACCAGCTCGAACCCCGAGCTTCCGGTGCTGGCCGAGGCGCTGAAACCCGCCTGCGATGCGCTGGAAGAAGCGACGGCTTCATGCTCAAGGCGTCTGACGCGGACCGGCTTGCCGCGCCACGGCCTATCTCAAGCTTGCGGGCGATGTGACGGGCGGCTGGCTGCTGTGCGTGGGCGCCGTGGCGGCCCAGCGCAAGATCAAGGAAGCCGATGGCGATGAAAGCTACGCGCAGGCGCGCATCTCCATCGCCAATATCTTCGCCCAGAGCGTTCTCACCGGGGCCAAGGGCCTGCTCGGTGAGATCAAGATCGGTTACGACCCGATCTTCGCGCCGGGCGAAACGGTCTTGGAAAGCGCCTAGGCGCTAGATCCAGAACCCGGTCGGGTCAGGGTGCGGGCGGCCGTCCACAAGACGGATCAGCCCCACCGCTGACCGGATGGCGAGCCAGATGGTCGCCAGCAGCAGGATCAGCCCGCCGATCAGGAAGATCCAGGTCAGCGCGCCGACCACCACCATCGCCAGCCAGTACCAGAAGGTGCGTATCTGGAACTGGAAATGGTTTTTCACCAGCGGATCGGCGTTGTCCTTGCGCACATAGGCGAGGATGGCCGCAATCAGAACGGTGACGCCATTGCTGATGCCAACCAGCAGCAAGGCATAGTTGATGACGGCCAGGACGCGGTCGCTATTCTGGTCGCGCGCGCTGTCGGGTGCGTCATCGGGGTTCGGGGGAGAGGTGTCTGTGGGGGCCATGCCGGATCTCCGCAATTTGCCGTTGCGCCTTCTGTGACCTTTATAACTCAGCCGTCACGGCTTGGTTGCGTCAAGTGAAGACCCTGTCAGCTGTCATCTTGTCAGGCGCCAATAAGCATTGTGAACTGGGGCTTGCGAGTTAATCTTTAACTTTCTCCGTGTGATTGTGGCGCGATCAATGTGCTGGGTTAACAGGTTTGTTTAAAAGGGCTTTCCATGAGCAACACCCCTGAACATCCCGCGACGCGCGCCCCTGTTCTCGTCACCATGGCCGATGATATTCCCGGTCGTGAGGTCGAGGCTGTCATCGGCATTGCGCGCGGCAGCGTGGTTCGCGCGCGTTTTTTGGACGTGATTTTGTGGCTGGATTGCGCAATCTGGTCGGGGGCGAAGTCAGCGAGTACACCAAGCTGATGGCCGAGGCGCGGGAACAGGCGC
>LZQR01000237.1_pt1 | contig 14483 bp, 14 predicted proteins | sample 768601 | NCBI WGS metagenome assembly LZQR01 (sample SAMN05207299, study PRJNA324521) | oil field metagenome | isolation source: sample BH-FW-24 from oil reservoir | place: India: Bombay High | collected 2015-12-04
GACGTCCACCTTGGCTTCCGGCAGGAGTTCGCGCATGTCTTCCGCCATCTGTTCGATGCGGTCGACATTGTTGTAAAGCAGGTAAATCTGCCCGCCGCGGTAGCTGTACATCGATGATGCTCAGACGTACGTAGTGGACGTCCACCTTGGCTTCCGGCAGGAGTTCGCGCATGTCTTCCGCCATCTGTTCGATGCGGTCGACATTGTTGTAAAGCAGGTAAATCTGCCCGCCGCGACGGATTTCACGCAGACAGGCTTCTTTGACCACATCCGGGTTCCATTCTTGCACGAAAGTTTGCACCGCCAGACGTTTGGCCGGCGGCGTGGCGATAATCGACAGGTCTCGTAAATCGTTCATCGCCATATTCAGCGTTCTCGGAATCGGCGTGGCGGTCATGGTGAGCACGTCCACTTCGGTACGGAGTTTTTGAGTTGTTCTTTCTGGCGCACGCCGAAACGGTGTTCTTCGTCGATGATAATCAGGCCGAGATTGTCGAATTTCATGTCGCCTTGAATCAGCTTATGGGTGCCGATGACGATATCGACCTGTTTGTTTGAACCGCTTCGAGAATCTGTTTGGTTTCCTTGGCGGTTTGGAAACGGGATAAGCCTTCAATGCGCACGGGCCAGTCGGCAAAACGGTTTTTAAAGTTTTCCATGTGTTGCTGTGCCAGCAGGGTAGTCGGCACCAAGACGGCAACCTGTTTGCCGGCGTAAGCCGCAATGAAGGCGGCGCGCATGGCCACTTCGGTTTTGCCGAAGCCGACGTCGCCGCAAATGAGGCGGTCCATCGGTTTGCTGGCTTGCATGTCGTGCACCACCGCATCGATGGCGGCTTCCTGATCGGGCGTTTCTTCGAACGGGAAGCTGGCGCTGAAGCGGGCGTAAGCTTCTTCGTCGGTTTCGAAAGAATGACCAGGCCTGGCCTCGCGCTGGGCGTAGATGTCGAGCAGTTCGGCGCGACGTCGCGGACTTTTTCGGCGGCTTTGCGTTTGGCCTTGTCCCATTTGTCGGAACCGAGTTTGTGTAACGGTGCGGTTTCGGCGCTGGCGCCGGTGTAACGGCTGATGAGGTGCAGCGAGGTGACGGGCACGTACAACTTGCTTCGCCGGCGTATTCGATCATCAGGAATTCGTGTTCTTCACCTTGGATGGTCATGGTTTCCAGACCTAGGTAGCGGCCGACCCCGTGGTCGAAATGCACAATCGGGCTGCCGATGTCCAGTTCGATGAGGTTGGAGATGGCGGTGTCGAATTCGGAGTGTTTGCGCTTACGGCGTCGTTTCTGAATGACGGTTTGGCCGAAAATCTGCGCTTCGGAAATCAGGCAAAATCCGGTGTGAAGATGGATTCTTCCAACGGGCCGACCACGATTTGATGTGGTAAATCGTTGTGTTTGAACGCATTCCAATCATCGACGATTTTCGGAACTTTTCCTTTAAATTCAGTGTGTTTTCCGAGCAATGTTAACAGCGTTTCTCGGCGTCCGGTGGATTCGGCGCAATACAGAATGCGGCCGCCGTATTCGCTTTGGTACTGATCCAGAAAGGCATTGAGTTTGGCCATCGGGTATTCGCTATTGGCCTGTACATTCAAATCCGGTGTCGGCAGTGTTTTGAAGTCCACCTGGTTTTTGCCGGAGGCGATGCGTTCCAGTTGAATGCGATGATGGTTTTTCAGGGCGCTGAAAATGTCGTTTTCGGATTGAATCAGTTCTTCCGGCGGCAGTACCGGATAATCCGGGTTGTGCTGTGCGATTTGATACCGCTCACGGTAATCGCGCCAGTTCTGTTCAATGGCATCCTGAATGGCCGGTTGGTTGAAGAACAGGCTGTTTTCCGGGATGTAATCGAACAGGGTGGCGGTTTCGGGGTGAAATAATGACAGGTAATATTCCAGGCCATCGACCGTTTGGCCGTTATGGACGGCTTGGTACAACAGGCTGTTGCGCGATTCGTCCCCGAAGGTTTGGCGGAAGCGTTGTTTGAATAAGGTGATGCCGTCCGGGTTGAGGTCGTATTCCTTGGCGGGCAGAAGTTCGATTTGCTCGATCTGTTCGGTGCTGAGCTGGGTTTCCGGGTCGAAACGGCGGATGGTTTCGACTTCGTCGTCGAACAAGTCCAATCGGAAAGGCGTGCGGCTGCCCATCGGGAAGAGGTCGATAATCGAGCCGCGCACCGCAAATTCGCCGTGTTCCATCACCTGGCTGACGCGTTGATAGCCGCCGGATTCCAAACGTTGGGTAAAGGGTTCGATGTCGAGGGTGTCGCCACACTTCAATATAAAGGTGTATTGTTCGATGAACGTATGGGGAACCACTTTTTGCAGCAGGGTACTGACCGGCAGGATCAAAATGCCTTTTTGGGTTTGCGGCAGTTGATAGAGCGTGCGCAGGCGTTGCGAGATGATGTCCTGGTGCGGCGAAAACTGGTCATAGGGCAGGGTTTCCCATTCTGGAAAGTTCAGAATCGAAAGGTCGCCTTCGGAAAAGAAGTTCAGCGCGTCTTCATATTTATTGGCTTCGCTCATGTCCTGAGTCAGCAAAACCACCAGGCCTGGGTGGTTTCGGGCTTTTTCCATGATGACGAGCGCGTCTTCGGCCGAGGTGTTGAGCGACCAGTGTGACGTTTGGCCTTTTAGTGGAACCTGATTGGCTTCCAGCAACGAGTAGGGTTTGGGCATGCGATTTTCTATGACTTTGGGTTTGTATTGGTTTGAAAAATGACGGTATTTTATCAAAATATTGCTTTCAACTGGGGCTTTCAGGCACCATAATAGCCGCGCAAACATCAGTTTAAATGAATCGCATCGTATCAATAAGCAAAAAGGTTGAATGAATCATGAACGGTCGCTGGGCTTACAACTGGGTACAGATTTTGGCACACCATTATGTCTTGAGCGCGGTGGTGTTCGCGGCAGCTTGGTCGTTGGCACTGGCCGGGGTGTTCAAGTCACCGGCTTTATTCGAGCAAATGAATTTCATGTGGGTTTGGTTGGCGTTGGCCTTGATGGGTGGGGTGTCGGTCAAGGTCATGGATTCGGTCAAGACCGGCGTTTTGGTGTTTGGGCTGAGTTTGGCGGTGTTGGGCGCGGTACTGGGGTTGTTGGGCTGGTTTGGCTTGGCGTTGACTGAAACGTCGGTACTGGGCATGGTGGTGGTTTTGGCGCTGATGATGAGCAATTTGGTGCATGTGATGGCGGCTCTGTTGCGTGAAATGGCGCGAGGCGGGTTTCAACATGATGCCTTAGCCGAAGCATTGAATATGAATGCCGCGCCGGTGTTTTTGTCGAACCTGACGACCGGTTTGGGGTTTGCGGTCGCGGCTTTTTACGACGCCCGTTTGCTGGATGCGGCCTGGGTTGTCTTGCTAGGCGCGCTGGTGAGTTATACGATGCTGATGACGTGCTTGCCGCTGATTCTGTTGCGTTGGTTTTTGGAGTTCCGCGTCGGGCACTATGAAGACCGCCACGGGTTTATCGGTTTGGCGGAAAATTTCAGGCCTATCCGAAATGGGTGACGCTCATGTTGTGGCTGTCGGCGTTGGTGGTGGTGATGAGCACCGTGTATCTGTGGCGCAAGCTGGATAACCTCAATGCGGTGGGCGTGATGTTAGCCACGAGTTTTGTGGTGTTATTAGTAATTTGGCATGACCTTAAAATAACTTTGATGACCCTATTGAGCAGTGTTTTGTCGGTTATTTTGGTTTTGACTGCGTATTTTCCGTGCAAAATTTGCAAGCCATATCGGCGGTTATTTTGATTGTGCCGCTCGGGATAGTATTGGATGATGCCATTCATTACTTGCGCGTTACTTGAAATCAAAACGCGGTTACTTTAACGATGTGGAATCCTGTCATCGGTTTGCGTTAGCCAGCGTGGGGCGCCCGATTTGGGCCACGACACAAATTCTGATTGCCGGACTATTGGTGTTGAGTTTCAGCGAAAATTCATTGGTGCAACAGGCAAGTTTGATTACCCTTTTGGCGGTTTTATTGGCGTCTTATATTGTCTTGGTTTGGCTGCCGGCCTTGGGCTTGAAAAAAGCGAAAAACAACCGCTAATAAAATTTATTCCACAAAATCAGTAAAACTTATTATTCAATATACGAAAAATTTATTTTTAATTTGAATATTAATGCTTCATTATTTCCGGTCAAGAAGTCTGTGGTAACTCAGAATACAGCTCGGATAGGGCGTCTTGTTCAAGACGGCAACCACTTCCGGCTCGGATTTCTCAAATAAAAAATCAGATAAGCGCTTGATGTTGCAACGGGATTCAGAGTTTTCGGGATCTGAAACCTAAAACCTTATTCTTGTGTGACGATTAAGTGCAATTTCTAGAGATACGAATGAAAAGGAACGAAAAATGGCAACAATTGTTGTAGTAGGATCAAGCACCGGTGGTCTACCGATGGCTTACGATGTTCGTAAGCACCTAGGCAAAGAGCATACCATCAAAGTCGTAAACGCGATTGACGAGTTCAATTTTGTCCCGTCCAACCCTTGGGTGGCGGTCGGCTGGCGTAAGCCGGAAGACATTTCCTTTAAATTGGAACCGCATTTGACGCGTAAAGGCATTGAGTTTTACCACCAGACTGTGACGAAGCTGGATGCTCCGAACAACAAAATCACTTTGGATGACGGTAGCGAAATGGACTACGACTACCTGATTCTGGCCACCGGTCCGGCATTGGCTTTCGAGGAAATCGAAGGGTTTGGTCCGAAGAGCCATGGCGGGAATACGGTTTCCGTTTGTACGACACCGCACGCGACTGAAGCGTTTGAACAATGGGAAGAATTCTGCGAAAACCCTGGCCCAATCGTTGTGGGCGCGGTACAAGGCGCTTCCTGTTACGGTCCGGCTTACGAGTTCGCGATGATCATGGAAACCGATTTGCGTAAGCGTAAGATTCGTAGCCAGGTTCCGATGACGTTTGTAACGTCCGAACCTTATATTGGCCACTTGGGTCTGGGTGGTGTTGGTGATTCCAAAGGGTTGATGGAAACTGAAATGCGTAACCGTCACATCAACTGGATTTGCAACGCAAAAGTGACCAAAATCGAAGACGGCAAAATGTATGTCGACGAGCACAATAATAAAGGTGACGTCATCGATCAGCACGAACTGCCGTTCAAATATTCCATGATGTTGCCGGCGTTTAAAGGTTCCAAGTTCTTGCAAGAATTGGCCGAGCCTGAAAACATGGGTGGTCCTTTGGTTAACCCTCGTGGTTTCGTTAAAGTCGATAGCTATAGCCGTAACCCGGCGTTCCACAATATCTATGCATTGGGTGTTGGGATCGCCATTCCTCCGGTTGAAGCGACGCCAGTTCCTGTCGGAACGCCAAAACCGGTTTGATGATCGAGTCGATGGTGACCGCCATTTGTCATAACATTGAAGCGAACCTGGAAGGTAAAGAGCCACACGAAGAGCCGACTTGGAACACTGTGTGTCTGGCCGATATGGGCGATACCGGTGCCGCGTTTGTGGCCTTGCCACAGATTCCACCGCGTAACTTGACGTGGGCGAAACGTGGTAAATGGGTTCACTTGGCGAAAATCGCGTTTGAAAAATACTTCATCCGTAATATGAAAGCCGGTAACTCCGAGCCGATTTACCAGAAGTACATCATGAAAATGTTGGGTATCAACCGTTTGAAATCCGACAAATAAGACGCTTTCGTCTGCCACTGAAAACGCCCTCCTTGTGAGGGCGTTTTTGTTTGCGGCATTCAGTGAAATGGCTTAACGTTTAAAGTCATCATTGCCGCAAGTCTTTGCTTTATAATAAGCGCCATGAATTTAGCCGCCACCCTTCATTATCTGGACCTGCTTGGAACCGTCGTGTTTGCCATGACCGGCCTGCTGGCCGCCAGCCGAAAGCAACTTGATTTGTTCGGCGCCATTGTTATTGCGATGGTGACGGCTGTCGGCGGCGGCACCTTGCGCGATTTGATTCTGGATCAACCGGTTTTCTGGTTGTCGGAAAATATCTATATCTATGTGGTGGTGCTTTCCACCTTGTTCTTGTTTTTCTACGCACGCTTCGCAGTTTACCGACACGCTTGTTATTGTTTTGGATGCGTTGGGGTTGGCGGTGTTCAGTGTCATCGGGGCGCAAAAGGCGATGGCCTTAGGATTGTCCGATCCGATTGTAATCATGACCGGGGTCATGACCGGGGTGGTCGGCGGGGTGATTCGCGATGTGCTGATGGGCGAAGTTCCACTGATTTTCCGTAAAGAAATTTATGCCACGGCGTCCTTTGTCGGCATCAGCTTATTGCTGCTGTTGGTCGGTTGGGGCGTGTCGGTCGACGTTTCGGTCATCGTATCAATTTTAGTAATTTTCATCTTGCGGGCCTGGGCAGTGCAGTTCAATATCGGACTGCCGGTGTTCCAACCCGTGAATACGCAGGATTAAAGTAAGAGTCTTTTTATGTTCAAACTGCCATTCGAGCTGCTGCTGGGGACGCGTTACACCCGGGCCAAAAACGCAACGGTTCATCTCGTTTATTTCGCTGTCGTCGATTATCGGGATTGCCTTAGGGGTAACGGCTTTGGTGACGGTGATGTCGATCATGAATGGTTTCCAGCAGGAACTGCGAGACCGTATTCTGGACATGACCGCTCATATGACGCTATCGGAACGTGGCGAGCGTTTTGCATCACTGCAAGATTTGTACGGTATTGTCAAAAACTTGCCGCATGTAAAAGGCGCGGCGCCGAATGCGATGGGTCAGGGCATGTTGACGGCTGGCGACCGGGTCAAAGGCGTTTTGGTTCGCGGGGTGTTGCCTAAGTACGAAGGTCAGGTGGCGGACGTGCAGTCTAAAATGGTGTACGGTCAGATGGACGATTTGAAATCTCGAGATTACAACATCATTCTCGGCACGGAATTGGCAAATGGTCTTGGGGTGTCGGTGGGTGACAAGGTCACCTTGGTCGCGCCGCAGGCATCGATTTCGCCAATGGGGATTATGCCGAGATTGAAGCGCTTTACGGTGTCCGGTTTATTCGAGGTGGGCATGCATGAATATGACAGTGCTTTGGCGCTGGTGCACATGAACGATGCTCAGCGGGTGTTCAAGTTGGGGGATGCCGTGTCGGCCTTGCAACTGCGTTTGGATGATTTGTTCGCGGTGCGGGCGGTACGCAACGAAATTGCGGATAACATCGATCAGGTGTTGTATATCCGGGATTGGACGCAACAACACGCCAATTTCTTTAAAGCCATCGAAATGGAAAAGCGCATGATGTTCATTGTATTGGCGTTGATTATTATGGTGGCGGCGTTCAATATCGTGTCGACCATGGTGATGGTGGTCACCGACAAGCAGAAAGACATTGCGGTGCTGCGTACTATTGGTGCCAGTCCGGCCAGTATTCAGACCATTTTCATGGTGCAGGGTTTGATTATCGGGATTGTCGGTGCCTTGATGGGCATTGTCGGCGGGGTGACCATTTCCCTGAATATCGACGTCATCGTCCCGTTCATTGAAAACCTGTTCGGCTTTAAGTTCTTCCCGGCGGACATTTATTACATCAGCAAAATTCCGTCCGACCTGCATTGGGAGGACGTATGGGTGGTGTCAGGCCTGGCGTTTATCCTGACTTTATTGGCGACGATTTACCCGGCCCGACGCGCGGCCAAAACTCAACCGGCGGAGGCTTTGCGTTATGAGTGATGTCATTCTTCATGCCACGAATCTGGAAAAAGAATACCGTGACGGCAAACTGGTGACGCCGGTCATCAACGGTTTGGATTTCGAACTGAAAACCAATGAAAAGGTGGCGATTGTCGGCAGTTCGGGTTCCGGCAAAAGTACCTTGTTGCATCTGCTGGCCGGACTGGATACGCCGACCGGCGGTGAAGTGGGCTTGATGGGGCAGGATTTTTCCCGTCTCAGCGAAGTCAAGCGCGGTCGGCTGCGGAACGAATACATGGGCTTTGTGTATCAATTTCACTTTTTATTACCGGAGCTCAGTGCGCTGGAAAACACCATGTTGCCGTTGCGGGTGGCCCGAAAACCGGCGCACCAAGCACAGCAAGAAGCCGAAGCCTTGCTGGGACGGGTCGGTTTATCGCATCGTATGGCGCATAAGCCGGCTGAATTGTCCGGCGGTGAGCGTCAGCGTGTGGCAATTGCCCGTGCCTTGATTACGCGTCCGGCCTGTGTGTTGGCGGACGAGCCGACCGGCAACTTGGATGAAACCTCGGCACAACAGGTCTTTGATTTAATGTTGGAATTGAATCAAGAGCTTGAAACGGCTTTGTTGGTGGTGACGCACGACCTGAAACTGGCTGCAAAAATGGATCGGCAGTATCAACTGACGGAAGGGCATTTTGTCGCACCGGATCTAGGGGTGACGTCCGCCTGACATGCTCAATATTCAATCTGTAACCTTGATGGCCGGGACGAAAGTCCTGTTGGAAAATGCTTCACTGGTCATTCACCCTGGGCAAAAAATCGGCTTGATTGGTGCCAATGGCGCCGGGAAATCCACGCTGCTTAAAGCGATTCTTAACGAGGTGCCGTTGGATGCGGGTAGCATCGCCATGCCGGACGCCTGGCAAGTGGGGTATGTGGAGCAGGAACAAACGCACCTGCACATGAAAGCGCTGGATTATGTGATGTTTGGGGATACGTTGTATGCTCAAGCACGCAACAAATCCAGCAGGCGGAGCGCGACAACCACCACGATCGACTGGTGGCGGCTTACGATGAGTTAGATCATATCGACGGTTACGATGTGCCGATGAAAGCCCAGCAATTGATGTATGGTCTAGGGTTCAAGGAAGCGGATTTCGACAAACCGCTGGAAGCCTTTTCCGGTGGTTGGCAGGTTCGCCTGAAATTGGGGCGAGCGTTGATGCAGCGTGCGGATTTGCTTTTACTGGATGAACCGACCAACCATTTGGATATCGAAGCGGTCTCCTGGTTGGTGCAGTGGTTGAAATCGTTTTCCGGTGCCGTGATTGTCATTTCCCATGACCGCCATTTTCTCGACGAAGTGGTGCAGGGCATTGCGCAACTTGATCAAGGGCGAATCCACTATTTTACCGGCAATTTTGCGGCCTTCGAACGTCAGCGCAACGAGCAACTGATGCAGCAGCAGGCGCTGCACGATAAGCAGAAACAGCAGATGCAACATCTGAAGTCCTTTATCGAACGCTTTAAAGCTAAAGCCTCCAAAGCCAAACAGGCGCAGAGCCGTGTCAAAGCCATGGAGCGCATTGAGCAAGTGGCCGCGGTGCAGGCCACAAATCCCTTTCAGTTCCATTTAGCCGAACCGGATCATTTACCGGACCCGATGTTGAATGTTGAACAACTGGCGTTCGGTTACGGTGATACTGCGATTTTGCAGGAAGTTTCTTTGGTGTTGCGTGCCGGTGACCGCATCGGATTGGTCGGGGTGAACGGCTCCGGGAAATCGACGTTATTGAAACTGTTGATTCGTGAGCTGCAACCGAAAAGCGGGGTGGTCAAACACAGTAAAGGCTTGAAAATCGGTTACTTCGCACAGCATCAACTGGAGGCATTGAATCCGAATCAAACGCCTTTGGCGCATATGTTGGCGCTTGGCAAGGAAATGATGACGGACATTACCGATCAGGAAGCGCGGGATTTTCTCGGGCGTTTCGGGTTCGGGCATGACAAAGCCTTGTCGCCGGTCAAGCCGTTTTCCGGCGGCGAAAAGGCTCGTTTGTCGCTGGCACTGATGGTGTATCAAAAACCGAACCTGGTGATTTTGGATGAACCGACTAACCATTTGGATATGGAAACCCGAGATGCGCTGGAAATGGCGTTGCAGGAGTTTTCCGGCGCTTTGATTTTGGTGACGCACGATCAGCATTTATTGTCGAGTATTGTCGATCAGTTTTGGTGGGTGCACGATACGCGGGTGGAACGCTATGCCGGTGATCTGGAAAGTTACTTGCAGCAGCGTTTAAAACGTTTGAAAGAGCAGCAGGCAAGCATCAAAGCTGAAAAAGCGGCTCTTTCGGCCAGGCCTGGTGATTCTTCGGATGACGCCGGGGCGGTCAACAAAAAAGCCCAGCGTCAGGAAAACGCTCAGTTCCGCAAGCGGTTGAAAGAAGCGACACGTGCACAAACCAAGCGATTGACCCAGGTGGAAAATGCCTTGTCGAAAGCGCAAAATGCGCTGAGTGACATTCATTCGACCATGGAAGATTCCGGTTTGTACGAGGCCAGTCGTTCCGAAGAACTGACCGCATTGCTCAAAGACGAGGCGCGCTTAACCGCTGATATTGAAACGTTGGAAGAAGAGTGGCTGCTGTTGGAAGCGGAAATCGAGGAGATTACCGATAATTTTCAATGATGATGCTTTTGAAAGGTGAGACTGGTAAATCCCAATAAAAAAGCTGCATCATGCAGCCTTTTTGGTATCGACGCCGTTTAGCGATTAACGGAAAGCACAGCCGTGCTTTAGACCGAACTTGCGCAGGATGTACACCATCGGGCAGAATCCGGTCAAACCGGAAATCAACAGGTTTAGACCGATGAAACCGGTCAACAGCAACCATGCCGGAGTGTAAACGTACGCCAGAATTGCGGACAGCAATACCATTGTGCCGACCATCAGCATCATGAATTTTTCAATAACCATCTTTGTTAGCCTCTTTTAAATATATAAGCGTTTATAGATATATTTTGCATATAACCCAATATGTTAATTTTATCACAGTCGCGCTATTTGGTGGAAGAGCGCATTAATTTCCGGCTATGTCTTTCATTAATTTAATAAAATCGGTATAATTCCGCGTTTATTTTAGTTAGAGAATAAACCGCCGAACGGGATGTTGTAATTCTGTTCACGAACTGGATTTTAATTTTTGAGATTAAACACATGCAAGTAACAGTAGAAAAGCCGGAAACAGGCCTTGAACACAAAATTAACGTCACGCTGCCAGCGGGTGATTTAGACAGTAAAGTTGAAAGCCGTTTAGCCCAAATGCGTCGTACGGTGAAGATGGATGGTTTCCGTCCTGGAAAAGTCCCTATGAGCATTGTGAAAAAACGCTATGGCGGTCAAGTTCGTCAAGAAATGATGGGTGAAACGGTTCAGCAATCTTTCTATGAAGCGGTTGCGAAAGAATCTTTGAACATCGCCGGTTACCCACAGTTCCAAGAGCTGGATGAGAAAGACGGTAATATCATCTATTCGGCGACATTCGAAGTTTTCCCGGAAATCAAATTGCCGAAGTTCTCGACATTGAAAGTGGAAACCGTTAAGTCCGAAGTCACGGATAAAGACGTTGAGAACATGATGACCAAGCTGCGTGAACAAAAAATGGCTTGGAAAACGGCCAGCGCCGCTAAAAAAGCCCGTAATGGTGAACAGGTTATTATTGATTTCGTCGGTAAGAAAGACGGCGTTGAGTTCGAAGGCGGCAAAGCCGAAAACGTACCTCTTGAACTGGGTTCCGGTCGTATGATTCCAGGTTTCGAAGACGGAATTATCGGCATGAAAAAGGGAGAGGAAAAAACCATTGAAGTGACTTTCCCGGAAGACTATCAGTCTGAAGAGCTGAAAGGGCAAACCGTTACATTTGACATTACGGTACACTCGGTACAAAAGAAAGTCTTGCCAGAGATTGATGAAGAATTCGTTAAGTCCTTCGGTATCGAAGAAGGGACTGAAGAAGCTTTGATGAACGAAATTCGTTCCAACATGGAAAAAGAGTTGCAACGCGCAGTTGAAAACCAAAACCGTACCGCTGTTTTGGATGCCTTGTCCGAAAAAGTGGACGTTGAATTGCCGCAAGCCTTGATTGATCAAGAAGCGTCTGCGTTGATGCAGCGTCAGGTCGAACAATTCCAACAACAAGGTTTGAAAGCGGAAGACATCGGTTTGACGTTGGAAACCTTCAAGCCTGACGCGGAAAAACGTGTCAAAATCGGTTTGGTTCTAGGTGAAGTCATCAAAGAAAACAAAATCGAAGCGACGGAAGAAGCGAGAAAAGCGTTTATCGAAGATCAAGCCTCGGCGTATGAAGATCCGAAAGAAGTGATCGACTGGTATGCGAAGAACCCGCAGGCTCAGAAAGAAATCGATGCGATTTTGGTGGAAAAAGAGATTGCCAACACCATCTTGAAAGACGCCAAAGTCAAAGAAGTTTCAAAATCGTTCGAAGAGATTGTTAGCCCAGCTGCCTAACCGCTTTTCAACGTCTGTAAAAAACTTAACTTCTGTTGCAAAATGATGTAATTTTGTAACAAAGTTAAGTTTTTTTTGCCTGATAAAAAGCTAAGATAGAACCATCTATACGGTAAATTTTGACGAAACAATTGAAATTTCGAGCCTGTTTTCAGGTCTTTGAAATAAAAACTAAATAAAAATAAAGGTTTATTTGAATGCATTCAACACCGATCCAAGACGCTTTGATTCCAATGGTCATCGAACAAACGAGCCGGGGAGAGCGCTCGTTCGACATTTATTCCCGTTTGCTGAAAGAACGCGTCATCTTTTGGTCGGACAAGTCGAAGACCAGATGGCGAACTTGATTGTCGCCCAGTTGCTGTTTTTGGAATCCGAGAACCCGGATAAGGATATTCATCTTTATATTAATTCACCGGGTGGAAGCGTAACGGCGGGCATGGCCATTTACGATACGATGCGATTCATCAAACCGGATGTCAGCACCATGTGCATTGGCCAGGCAGCGAGCATGGGATCGTTTTTGCTGTCCGCCGGCGCGGAAGGCAAGCGCTTTGCATTGCCGAATTCCCGTGTGATGATTCACCAGCCGTTGGGTGGTTTCCAGGGGCAGGCTTCGGATATTGAAATCCATGCAAAAGAGATTATGCAAATTAAAGGGCGTTTGAATCAGGCTTTGGCCGACCACACTGGTCAGCCGTTGGATGTGATTGAGCGTGATACGGATCGTGATAATTTCATGAGCGCGCAGGAAGCGTGTGATTACGGTTTGGTTGATAAAGTACTAACACGTCGTTAATAGAAAGAAAAGGCAGTCGGATGAGTGAAAAAACGTTGTATTGTTCATTTTGCGGTAAAGCGCAGGATGAAGTGAAAAAATTGATTGCAGGCCCTTCTGTTTATATTTGTGACGAATGTGTTGAGCTGTGTAATGACATTCTTAAAGAGGAATTCGGCGAAGAAGAATTGAATGCGTTCGAGTTGGATAATTTGCCGACGCCGCATGAAATCAGCCAAATTCTGGACGACTACGTCATTGGCCAGTACCACGCCAAAAAAGTGCTGTCGGTGGCGGTGTATAACCACTACAAGCGTTTACAAAACGGTTATCAGAAAGACGATGTCGAACTGAACAAAAGTAATATTTTGCTGATTGGGCCGACCGGTTCCGGTAAAACCTTGCTGGCTCAGACTCTGGCGCGCTTGCTGGATGTCCCATTCGCCATCGCCGACGCCACCACGCTGACCGAAGCCGGTTATGTGGGGAAGATGTTGAGAGCATTGTGCTGAAACTGTTGCAACGTTGTGACAACGATGCGGAAAAGGCGGAAAGAGGCATCATCTATATTGATGAAATCGACAAAATTACCCGTAAATCGGAAAACCCATCGATTACGCGCGACGTATCCGGCGAAGGGGTTCAACAGGCGCTTCTGAAACTGATTGAAGGCACCGTTGCGAACATTCCTCCGCAGGGCGGGCGCAAGCACCCGAACCAGGATATGATTCAAGTTGATACCTCGAAGATTCTGTTTATCGTCGGTGGGGCGTTCGAGGGGCTGGATAAGCTTATCGAGCAGCGTACGGATAAGAATACAGGCATCGGCTTCTCGGCTGAGGTGAAGTCGCAAGACACCAAGGCATCATTGTCGGAACGTTTCCAGGGCATCGAGCCGGAAGATTTGGTCAAGTTCGGTTTGATTCCGGAATTTGTCGGGCGCTTGCCGGTGGTCGCGGCTTTGGAAGAGTTGGATGAGAAAGCCTTGATTCAAATTCTGACCGAACCGAAAAACGCTTTGGTCAAACAATATCAGAAAATGTTCGAGCTGGAAGGCGTGGAACTACAGTTTCGTAAGGATGCCTTGACGGAAATCGCCAAAATGGCGATCGAACGTAAAACCGGTGCGCGTGGGTTACGCTCCATTTTGGAGAAAACTTTGCTTGATACCATGTACGACCTACCGAGCATGCAAAATGTCGAGAAAGTTGTGATTAACAAAGCCGTTATCAAAGGCAGTAAAAAGCCGATGCTGATGTACCATGAATCGGACGAAAAAGTTTCCGGGTAATTAACGGTTGCCACTGCGTGGACGCGTGGATAATAACGATAAAAAAGATTGGAACGCATTATGGACATAGACCAAATTGAATTTAAAACCAACGTGTTTGTTTTAGCTTTACGCGACGTGGTGGTTTTCCCGGGATGGTGGTGCCGTTGTTTGTCGGTCGCCCGAAGTCAATGAATGCATTGAATGCGGCCATGAAAGAAGATAAGCAGATTTCTGATTACCCAGAAAATGCCACC
>LZQR01000238.1_pt1 | contig 14433 bp, 22 predicted proteins | sample 768601 | NCBI WGS metagenome assembly LZQR01 (sample SAMN05207299, study PRJNA324521) | oil field metagenome | isolation source: sample BH-FW-24 from oil reservoir | place: India: Bombay High | collected 2015-12-04
CTCCCGACATGCTGGAGCGCGCCATCGCCGAGCAGCTGGAAGACGGGGCCGAGGCGATCATGCTGGTCGGACATAATCCGGGCATTGGAGCCCTTGTCCACATGCTGGCGGTCCAGGCCGAGGCGGCGTCCGACCTGCCCTATGGCTGGCCGACCAGCGCACTCGCCGGCTTTGACGTCCGGATCGAGAACAAACGGCCGGTGGCCACAAAGCGGATTTTGTATTTCAACCCAAAAGCAGATTGATTCTCCTGTTAAGGGAACATTAACTACGCCGCATCTCGGACGCATACGGGGGCGGCGCGATGACACTGGCGTTTGGACACGTCTGGAAACGGCATGCGCCAGGCGCGCGAAGCGCCCGGACCTTTGATGTCGAGGATGCGGCCTTCGGCCTGCGCAGCCGCGCTCCTCACGCCAGCGCCGGAACCCGGCTTCACCCGCCTGCAGCGCTGCTTCTGGGGCCGCTGGCCTTCCTCATCATCCTGTTCACCCTTCTGGGCGTTACTGCGCTCACCCTGGTCTATCTGATCGCCGCCCTCAGCGTGGCGGGGGCTTGCGCCCTGCGCATCGCCGCCGCGATCATGCCGCCGCGCTATGCAGACCGCACCACAGTGTCGGATCAGGACCTGCCCGTCATCAGCGTCATTGTCGCCCTTCATGACGAGGCCAGGGTCCTGCCGGGACTGGTCGCCGCCCTGTCCCGGTTGAACTATCCGCACAGCAAGCTCGACATCATCCTGGCGCTTGAAGCCCATGACCAGCCCACGCGCGCCGCCGCCCGGGCGCTGGCGGGCCGCAAGGCCCTGCGCGTGGTCGTGCTGCCCCCGCTTGGCCCGATGACCAAGCCGCGTGCGCTGAATGTGGCGCTGCAGACGGCCCGCGGCGAACTGGTCGCTGTCTATGACGCTGAAGACGCGCCTCATCCCGACCAGTTGCGTCAGGCTGCCGAGTGCTTCGCCGCCGATGACAGGCTGGGCATCATTCAGGCGCCGCTGGGCTGGTATAATCGCACCGAAAACTGGCTGACGGCCCAGTTCGCGCTTGAATACGCCACCCAGTTCAATGCCCTTCTGCCCTTGCTGGCGCGGCTGGGCTGGCCCCTGCCATTGGGCGGCACCAGCAATATCTTTCGCCAGAGCGCGCTTGTGGCGTGCGGCGGGTGGGATCCGTTCAATGTGACTGAAGACGCCGATCTCGGCTTCAGAATGGCGCGATCAGGCTGGCGCGCCGGTCTGGTCGCGCAGGCACGCTTGAGGAAGCGCCGATCACACTCAGGGCCTGGACGCATCAGCGCAGCCGATGGCTCAAGGGGCATTTCATCACCTGGCTGGTGCATATGCGCGATCCCAGAGGGCTGGTGGACGCGCTGGGCTGGGGCGGGATGACGAGCCTGACCTTCACCGTGCTCGCCAACATGATGAGCGCCCTCATCCATGCCCCGTCCCTGTTGATGATGGGGGCGGGAGCGCTCGTACTGGCCCTCGCGCCCGGCTGGAGCGCACTCTGGACTGTGGGAGCCGCCCTCATGACGTGCGCCTATGCCTCGGCCATGATCTGCGCAGGCGTCGCGGCCCGTCGCGCGGGCTTTTCGCCCCGGCTCTCACACATGCTGTCCATGCCCGCCTACTGGCTGTTGCAGGCGCCCGCCGCGCTCAAGGCCTTGCGCGAACTGCCGCGCCAACCCTATCTGTGGGACAAGACCCAGCACGGCGTTTCCCGCGCCCGCAGAGAAACGCCCGATGACGCTTCCCCTTACGCTCCTGCTCATGGCCGCCGCAGCCGCCCTGTTCGCGCTCGCCGCCTGGCGCAGCGGCAAGCCCTCAAATCCGCTCAAGCCGCGGCTTATTCCGTGGACGCCCCTCGCCCTGATTAGCGGGGTGTTCTTCCTGATGCTGCTGACCCATGTGTTCAGCCTGTTCGGGCTCGAGACCGGTCAGCGCCTCATGCGCTAGGCGCGCCTGCAACCAGATAGATGGCCGCCCCCATCATCACTGCGAACACCATCAGCACGCCCAGCAGGGCCATCTGACGCAGCCAGACCGGAAGCCGCGCCCAGGCCCAGAGCACGCGCTGGCCGAAAAGGAAGATCAGCACGCCCATGGCGCCGTAGCGCATCAGGCGCCCGATCAGCGCCGCAACGACAAAGAGCAGAGCCGGGATTTGCGCCGCCCCCGCCGCGAACGAGCTCAGCTGCACCGGCACCGGCGACAGCATGGACAGGCCCACGGCGAACGCGCCATAGGCGTCGATCCGATCTCGCGCGCCTTCCAGCGAGACGGCCAGATCGGGGCGCGCACTGATGAACTCCGCCGCCAGATCGAGCGCCAGCCGCCCCGCCCAATAGCTCAGCACACAGCCCAGCACCGACCCCAGCGTGACCACCAGCGTCGCCTCGACCACCTGACGGCGACCGCGCAACATGTAGGCCAGAAGCGGAAATTCGATCGGCCAGGGCAGAAGCGTGCTTTCCAGCACCGAGCCCGCAAACAGCGCCGGCAGCGCCCAGGCGCCCCTTGCCGCCCTGTCGAGCCTTGCCCGCCAGATCCTTATCCGGCGACGCCAGCTCATGGGGCGTTTGGAAGGCGCTTGGGTCTCGCTCATGAGACGGACTTACACCGCAAGCGTTAACCAAGCACCCGGTCGTGTCGCCGAAGGCCAGCAAGGCCGAAGCTTCAGAACCGGAGACCTGGAGGGCGACAGTTCAACACAGCGTCCTGACGCCAAGCGCGACCCGCTCGCACAATCTCAGCCGCATCACAGGGAAGCTCACCAGCGCGGGTCATAAGACCAGGCATTCATATTGCTATAACCCGTCAGCGTGGCTAGCCTCAACTGAAGGCTGGGGAGGAACCGTCATGACCGATGAAGCAACAGGCGCACAACCACAAGAAAAGCGCAGGACACCATGGTGGTTTTGGCCCATATCCGCTCTTACAGGGCTGTTTTTGTTGATAAACTGTGCCGGGCTGCTGCTCACTTACGTAATGAATGGCGAGTATCTGGCCGGGCTGAGCGAGGCGCAGATCGCGTACATGAACGCCACGCCTTTGTGGGATACGATCATCTGGGCCGCTGCACACATACTCGCACCCCTGGGAAGCCTCCTTCTTCTCCTGCGGCGAAAGGGCGCCTTTCCAGTCTTTCTCGGCGCCGCGCTCCTGTTCGCCATCAGCACGATCTACACGATCGGCTTCACTCCGATGATTGAGGTTTTCGGACCCACATCAGCGGTCTACCACGTGGTCAGCCTAGTCGTTCTTGCGATCCTGGTCCGACTGAGCAGCTGGGGACGCAAGGTCGGCATTCTGCACTGACACGCCAGGAGAGGCGCCTGAAGGCGCCGCCATTCTTGATCTGTCAGTCCCCAGCCCTGCACCCATTGGCCGCGGACATGCATGAAAGCCATGGCTTTCGGCAATGTCTCTCAGCCGCACAATTCTAAAGCGGTGGGTGGGTAAACGCTCAATGGCGTGCTGGAGCGGGTAGCGAGAATCGAACTCGCACGTTCAGCTTGGGAAGCTGACAGGCTACCATTACATCATACCCGCTCGAGGCTCTCGTTCTTACCAGATTGCCGGTCAGCGACAAGCGCTGTGGCGCAGAGGCGCTCAGCTCTTGAAATGCTTGGCGAGCTTGAGGCCCTGGGCCTGATAGTTTGAGCCCGCGACGCCATAGGGCGTTTCAACCTTTGACGACATGGGCTCATAGACCAGCCGGGCCACGGCCTGGCCATGATCGAGGATGAAGGGCACGTCGCGGCCGCGCACTTCCAGCACGGCGCGGGAACCGGCCCCGCCCGCCGCATCGACGCCGAAGCCCGGATCAAAGAAGCCGGCGTAATGGGCGCGAAACTCACCGATCTCCGGTGCGATGGGCGCCATTTCGGCGGCCTGATCCACCGGCACGCTGACGGCCTCGCGCGAACACAGGATGTAGAACTCGCCGGGATCGAGCACGATGCGGCCATTGGGGCGTAGATCGGCTCCCAGAAGCGCTCCGGATCGTGCGCGCCGACCTTTACAAGATCCACCAGCGGGCTGTGGCGCTTGGCGCGATAGCCGACGGGCTCGCCCTCCCCGGCCTTGAGATCGACCGACAGCGTCACCGCGTCGAGCGCCGTCATCTCACCGGCGCGCAGGCGGACCTGCACCAGCCGGTCGCCCGGCCGGGCCAGCACCGAGAAGGTGCGCGGGGAAATCTCAACGTAAAGCGGGCCGTCATAGCCCGCGCATACCTGGTCAAAGGCGCTGGAGCGATCCCCGATCACGCGGGTGAAGACATCCAGCCGCCCGGTCGAGCTTTTGGGATTGGCGAAGGCCGCGACGGCCTCGGGCAGGCTCAGGCCTTCCTGAAGCTCGGCGAGATAGACGCATCCGGTTTCCAGCACCGCTCCGCCCTCAAGGTCGAGCTCGTGCATGACCACATCATCATCGAGGCAATCGGTGACCGTGCGCTCGGGGCCCGGCAGGAAGCTCGCGCGCAATCGCCAGGCCCGGCGCGCCAGACGCAGATCCAGGCTCGCGGGCTGGATCTGCCCCGGTTCCAGATCAACGCCGGAACGGATCCAGCCCTGAGCGAGAGCGTCAAGAAGGGCGCGGTCAGGCAGAATGCCGGGGGCGAGGGTCATCAGATCAAAATCCGGCTGGCGACAGAATCATTTCAGCGCAGAGAGTGTCCGCGCTAGAACCCGGCCTTGTCCAGCAAGCGCCACTGTCGCACAAGCGCGTGGCTGCGTCCGGGCACTATTTTGCTTGAGCCCGGACGTCTATCTGGGTCTGATGCTTGCGAGCTCACCAAGGAAGGCCGCCCATGTATGAAGAAGTCACCCGGGACATTCTGATCCGCGTGCGCCCGGCCTTTCTCGAGGAGGAGTCAGAGCCCGAAGAAGGCCGGTATGTCTGGGCCTATACGATCGAGATCGAGAACAAGGGCGCAGAGACCGTGCAGCTGATGAGTCGGGAATGGCGCATCACGGACGCCTTCAACCAGACCGAAATCGTGCGCGGGCCCGGCGTTGTGGGCGAGCAACCCCATATCGAGCCGGGCGAGATGTTCGCCTATACGTCTGGCGCGCCCTGCGCACGCCCTCCGGCTTCATGCGCGGCTGCTACGCCATGCGCACCGAAAGCGGAGACAAGTTCGAGGCCGTCATTCCCGGCTTCGCGCTCGATTCCCCTACAACACCGTCACCCTGCACTAAGCGGCTGCGAGGCACCCCGTGAGCGCATCTGGCCGCACCGTTCTGTTCGTGCTGGGCGTCATGCTCGCCAGCCTGTCCGCCGCCATGTTCGCACCGGCGATCGCGGACCTGCATGACGACGCCCAGGCCGCGCACGCCTTTTTCGGCGCAGGCGGGCTGGGGCTGGCGCTGGGCGGCATCATGACGCTGATGGGCCGCGGCACCGCCAAGGACATCACCCCGCGCGGCGCCATTCTGCTCACCGGCGGCGCCTGGATTGTCCTGTCGGTGGCCGCCGCCATCCCGCTGAAACTGTCAGGCCTCGACATCAGCTGGACGGACGCTTTGTTCGAGGCGACGTCCGGCATCACCACCACGGGCGCCACGGTCCTGACCGGACTGCAGGACCTGCCGGCCGGCATCCTCTTGTGGCGCTCGATCCTGCAATGGATTGGCGGGGTGGGGATCATCGTCACCGCCATGGCGATCTGGCCGCTTCTGGGGATTGGCGGCATGCAGCTCTTCCGGCTTGAAAGTTCTGACAAGTCCGAGAAGGCCCTGCCGCGCGCCGGACAGATCGCAGCCGCAGTCGGCGTGATCTATCTGGTCCTGACCTTCCTGTGCTTCCTGGCCTATCTGGGCGCGGAGATGACGCCCTTCGAGGCTATCAATCACGCCATGACGACGGTGGCCACAGGCGGTTTCTCCACTCATGACAGCTCGATCGGCGCCTTTTCGGAGGGCGGCGCGGACATTGTGGCTCTGGTGTTCATGGTGCTGGCCGGCCTGCCCTTCGTACTGTTTCTGAGGGCGGCGCAAGGACGGCCTGACCTTCTGATCTTTGACCCGCAGGCGCGGGCCTTCCTGATGGTCGCCTTCACGGCCACCGTTCTCTTGACGGCATGGCTGGTCATCCATGATCCGCACGACCACACCCATCTGCCCGCCTGGCGACTGGCGGCGGTCAATTCGGTCTCGGTCCTGACGGGGACAGGCTATGCCGTCACGGATTTCTGGCTCTGGGGCGGGGGCGCAGCCGGCATCTTCTTCGTGCTGATGTTCATTGGCGCTGTGCGGGCTCGACCAGCTGTTCGGTGAAGATATTCCGCTATCAGATCGCGGCCTCGGCGATGAACGCCTATATCGCCCAGTACGCCCGCCCGAACGCCGTCAAACCCATTCGCTATCGCAATCAGACGGTGCCGGACGAGACCGTGCGCTCGGTGCTCGGCTTCTTCTTTCTGTTTTTCCTGACCTTCGGGGTCAGCGCGTCGATCCTCAGCCTGATGGGGCTGGACCCGGTGACCGCGGTGACAGGCGCCGCCACCACCCTCGCCAATGTGGGGCCGGGGCTGGGCGACATCATTGGCCCGGCCGGCTCCTTCCAGACCCTGCCGGCGCCCGCCAAATGGGTGATGACCGCCAACATGATCATTGGCCGTCTGGAGATCATGGTGATTTTCGTTCTGCTGGCGCCGCGCTTCTGGCGCGGTTAGGACGCGCCCAGAGCCTTGGAGCGCTCGATAACCTCATCCACCGGTCCGCGATGAACGATCACGCCCTCATGCATCAGGATGGCCTGATTGCAGACCGCCTGCATGAGTTTGACGTTATGGGTGGCCAGAACCATGATCCGCGAGCGCTTGACCATGTCGTCCAGCCGCTCTTTGGCGCGGGTCTGGAACCCGGCGTCCCCCGCTCCGAGCCATTCGTCAAACAACAGGATATCGGCGTCAAAGGCCGTGGCGCAGGCGAACTTCAACCGCATGGCCATGCCCTGGGAATAGGTGCGGATCGGCAGGTCGAGATAATCGCCAAGGCCCGTGAACCGGATGATGTCCTCGGCCATGCCCTCGATTTCGCGCGGGGTCTTGCCCGCCACGATCCCGGCCAGCCGGATATTCTCATAGCCGGACGCATCCATATTCATGCCGAGCCCGATATTGAACATGGTGGCGATATGGCCATCCACAGCCACCAGGCCGCGCTTGGGCGGATAGATGCCGGCGATCGTGCGCAGCAAGGTCGTCTTGCCCGCTCCGTTGCGGCCAACCACGCCCAGCCGGTCCCCCGGCTTGAGCAGGAGCGACATGTTGCGAATGGCGCGCACGTTCAGCGTAGAGCCCTGACGCTCGATCAGGCCACCCGAGACCCGGTCCTCGCTGGCCTGAGTCGCATCGGCAGGTTTCTGCTTCACCCGACGTGAGGTGAAGGTGACGTCCACATTGCGCAGGAGAACTCGAGCCATGGCGCTATAACCAGAAAATCAGGTCGCGACGGAAACGTGCGAAGACCCCGAAGGTCACCACCGTGCCCACCAAGGTCATCGCCAGCACAAGCCACCAGTGAAACATCACCACCTGGCCATTCAGCAGGGGTTCGCGGACGATCGCGATGTAATGGGTCAGCGGGTTGATGTTGGCGAAGCTCCCCGCGTTCCAAGCTCGTCAGCCACCCAGAGCACAGGCGTCATCAGGAAAGCGAAACGCATGATCGTGGCGATGATGTGCTGAAGATCGCGGAAGCGCGCGGTGACTATTCCCAGAAGCAGGCTCACCCAGACCGAGGTGTAAATGATAATGAGCACGCCGGGGATCGCCCAAATCGCCCCCCACGTTAAGGGGTGACCGATATAGATCAGAGCTATTGCGACGGATATGCCGGTCAGCGCCAGATTGAAGACGTTCCGGAACGTCAGCTTGTAGGCGAACAAGCTCATCGGCAGACGCTGTGATCTCAGCCAGCCTTCGGCTGCAATGAACACCGTACAAGCGCCCGTGATCGTCGTCGCAATGAACTGGTAAACCCACAGTCCCAGCAACAGATAGGCGGCGAACCATGCCGCTTCTGAAGAGCTGAGCGCGCCAAAAAACCAGATCAGGCCGCGCCGAACACCAGAAAAGAGACGACGATCCACGCCGCGCCCAAAAGAGACCCGCGATAGAGCTGTTTGACTTCCTGAAGGCCGAGATTCACCCAGAGCGTATGCCGCGTCAGCCCTTCTCTGAGGTCAAACCAGGCATCAGTAACAGGATTGCTGTTCGATCGATATCGGGGAAGAGACAAACCGCGAGCACTCATAAATCGGCGTGATGAGGTTTCCCTGCCAACGCCACTCACTTTCCAACAGGACCCATAGCCATAGCGGCTTAACGCAGCTTTTCCAGTCCCAATCTCGGGTTCTTGACAGCATAGGGCAAGCCTTTGCCCCCCCAGGAATCGAACACCGAACCAATGTCCAGCGCTACAGCTCCCTGTGCCTTGGCCAGATGCGCGTAGTGTTTGCCGTACAAACCTGCGCCGATAAGGAAGACAGCGCCGCGCATGTCGCCCATGGACTGAATGTGCTTCTCCACAGCGCTGTACAGGAAGGGGTATTGGCCATAGCCGGCCGCCTCACCCCAAGTATGGTGCTGGGGCACTTCGACATATTGCATCTGGCGCGGCTGAAGCACCTTGGAAAGCTGCGATGTCAAATCCCAGGGACCAACCAGAACCAGCTGTTCCGCACGCTCCGCAACAGCCTTGAAGAAGTCTGGCGTCTCCGCCAGTTGCTGGAAAACATTCGTACCTATTCGATCTGAGTCCGGCGTGTACGGTGTAAGACCCAGTGCATAAGAAAGAGCTTCTGAATAGGCCACCATTCCAGACGTGCAGCCATCTTCCAGTCCACGGAAGAAATCCCAGACGGGCAGCCCAAGTTCATCGGCGCTCTCGCAAGCTTGGGTGAGCATGTCCCGAATGGAAGTCGATGCGGAAAGGACCCAGTTGGGGTCTCTCTCTCGTTTCACTTCCACTGATTTCGGTCCGAAATGGTAATACAAGACCTGTGTCAGCACTTCTTCAGCGCTGAAAGTGTCGCCTGCCCCCAGAATGCGCCCTTCGCCATCGCCGAGGCGAACGACGCTGTATGGGCGCTTCTCTTCAATGGCGCTCAGAATTCGGGAAACAAAAGCCTCCCGCCTGTCATGGCGCATGTATACGCCGCGCAACCCCATGCGCTCACAGGTGTCTCTTGCCGACCAGGCATATGCGCGCGTGCGCCCATCAGGTCCGGCACTTCGGCCAGGCTGTGAAGGCGAAGGGTTCCCGCGCCGTGAACTCCGATATCACTATTGACGGGGAACCCGTCCGGTACGGATACGAGGTCCAGATCGCACAAGATTTCGTGAGAGGGAGCCAGACCTCTGATGGTCACATCGATGAAGGCCGGACCAAACCGGGGCAGGCTGACACTCGTCTTTACGATCGCCCCGTGAACCAGCTCCAGGCGCGCCTCGGCCCCCTCGAGCCCCTCAACCCAGTCAAACTGGAACTGCAACCTGCACGCGGCAGGAAAATTCTGGTCACAGTCCAAACTTGAAACGGCGATACGAGTACGGCCTGCAGATACGGTGATGGTCATGGCTGAACTCAATTGGCGTCGTAGAATGCATCTTTATGGCGCAAGCTGATTTCTCCCCAGTCCAGATCGGGATTGCGGATAAAGACAGCAGCACGCCCAATAATACGTTCAGGGCGCAAATACTCTTCGATGAAGTGGTATCCTGGGCGCTCTGTGTAATCGTCAAAGATCAGCTCAAGCGCTCCGCGCCCGAACGCCATGCTGGCCAGGAAACACGCTGGCCTGAACCTCCCATCGACCAGGACAAGGCTGTAATTCGCCTTCTCCACGCTTGGCATCATCCAGGGAGCCAGAGCGTACCAGGGAAACATGTGCCGTTTCTCGTGGTTGATGGGGCGTCCCCATGCGCCTGTCGCGCCAACATCAACATGCGTGACGGTCGGCAAGGAGGATACGGCGCCAGACTGGTGCAAATACGCATTCAGATTATCGGTCCAGGCCTTGTCGCTCTCGATGGAGACGACATGCTTGCCCTCCATTTCGGACGCCAGCACGGTGGAACCGCCGCTGCCGTACTCCAGAATGCTGTCATGACGGGAGTACGCATCCGTAACATACTTCGCCACATCGTCCGGAAAGGTCAGCTGGGGACGTTGCATATGAACCGCTTCAATTGAAATTCAGTCTGTAGGGGCATGCATTAATGGACCTGAAGCGCCCGTGTGTCCACCGCCGCCATGCAACGTTGCGGAGCCTAAAAGTCTCTTCTGATCACGTATCGAGAATATCCCGGATGAAGGCCGCCTTGGCTTCGCGATACCGGGCCATTTCACGCCCCCTGTAGGCGCGCTTGAGAGCGTTATAACGCGCGAGAAGCGCCCGGTCGCTGGTCAGGGCGTCCCGAAAGTCCAATAGCCGGTCCTGTTCATCCCCCATCACCACCAGCTGCACGCCGACCTCCAGCGCATAACCGGGCGCGGTGAAGGCCGCATAGCCCTTGCGGCGAGCCGCTTGAGTGTCGGCGGCGTGGGTCCGGTCCAGATAATCGCGGGCGGCGCCGAAGGCGTCTTCGGGAACGCGCACCGCGATATCGAGATCACCGCGGGTCTCGCACCCCTCTATTGCGGTCGAGCCCACATGATCGATCCGGGCTGTGCGAGGCAATTGGCGCCCGTGCTGACGCCGCCAGGTTTCGAACGCCGCCTCGGCGCGACGTCGCGCATCGGCCGGATCCGGACTGAGCTGAAAACCGCTGCGTCCTCACCCATCAATCGTTCGCTTTGGCGGAGGCGTCGATTTCTTCCGCCGTAAAGCGCCATTCGCTCTTGCAATACTCACAGGTCATCTCGATGGAACCGTCTTCCTTGGCCATGTGTTCCCGATCATCAGCAGGAAAACGCGCCAGAAGTTGGGCCAGACGAGCGCGACCGCAGGTGCAATAGCGTTTGACCTCGCGCTCGGCCTGCACCCGAACCCCATCCTCATGGAACAGGCGATAGAGCACGCGGCCCGCCGTCAGATCCGGATCGATCAGCTCGGCGTCCTCGACGGTATTGAACAGCGCCAGGACATGCTCGAAATCCTCCGCATCAGACGGACGGCTGTCATCGCCCGCGAGCTTCTGGATCAGGGCGCCGCCGGCGCGCCAGACAGTTTCACCGCCATCCAGCACCTGCTGACCGATCGCCAGACGCAATCGGGTCGGCACCTGTTCGGACTGGGCGAAATAATGCTCCGCGCTGGCCGCCAGCGTGTCGCCCTCGATCGCGGTGACGCCCTGATAGCGCTCCATGCCTTCGCCCGGATCGATCGTCATCACGAAGTGCCCCTTGCCCAGAAGGTCGATGGGGCCCAGAGGCCCGTCGGCCTGGGCTTCGAGCGCCTGCACGCGGTCAGGATCGAACTTGGCGTATGCCCTGACGCCCTCGCCCGGCACGAAATCGGCCACCACGAAGCTGACGGCGCCATTGCCTTCAATGTTCTGGCCCTGAGAGCCCGGCCCGCTCGCCTGGACGATCAGCCGGCCATCGAATTTCAGGGAATCCCCGATCAGGATCGCCACAAGAGCGCACTCGCCGACCAGACGCGCGACAGAGCGCGGGTAATCGTGCGCGGACAACATCTTGTCCATGGTCTCGCCAAGCCGGACATACCGACCGCGCACGCTTAACCCTTCGAGCTGGAACGTAAGAACGATATTATCGCCGGCGCCCAGTTCATCGGGACCAGGAGTAGAAATGCTATCCGTCATACGCTCCGTCTCGTTCCGCTTGTCTGTTACTCAGGCTGCAGCTCGCCAAGCGCCTTGTCGAGAGCGCTGACTGCTTCACGCACATGGTCTTCATTGATGATCAGAGGCGGAGCCATGCGAGCCACATTGTCTCCCGCCGCGCCCATGAGCAGATGGTGATCGCGCGCCTTGCCGACAAGCGTGCGGTTGCCATAGCCGTCCTTGAGCTTCAGCCCGATCAGCAAGCCGCGTCCGCGCAGCTCCTCGACCTTGTCCGAATGCTCGTCCGCCAGACCGGACAGCGCCTGGCGCAGCTTGTTGGAGATATCGACCACCTCGTCCATGAAGCCCGGACGGGTCAGCTCGTCATACACCACATTACCGACCGCCATGGCGAGCGGGTTGCCGCCAAAGGTCGAACCGTGCGTGCCCACACCATGTGCGCGCCCGCTGCGTCCGTGGTCAGGCAGGCGCCCATGGGGAAGCCGCCGCCAACGCCTTGGCCACCGCCATGATGTCCGGCTGTGCGGATCCCGCCCATTCGTGCGCCCAGACCTTGCCGGTCCGGCCCGCGCCGCACTGCACTTCATCATAGATCAGCAGAAGCCCGTGTTCATCGCACAGCTCGCGCAGGCCGCGCAGGCATACATCGGGGATGGCGCGCACACCGCCCTCGCCCTGCACCGGCTCCACCAGAATGGCGGCGGTTTCCTCGGTGATGGCGGCTTTCAGTGCGTCATGATCGCCGAACTCGACCTGATCAAAGCCTTCCATCGCCGGGCCGAAGCCTTCGAGGTATTTCGGATTGCCGCCCGCATTGATGCCGCCATAGGAGCGGCCATGGAAGCGCCGGTGAAGGTGATGATGCGGTACTTGTCCGGGCGCCCGTTGGCGAAATGATAGTGCCGCGCCGATTTAAGCGCGCATTCCACCGCCTCGGTGCCGGAATTGGTGAAGAACACCCGATCGGCGAAGCTGTCGCGGCAGTATTTCTCAGCCAGCTCGATCTGCCCCGGCACCCGGAACATGTTGGAGGTGTGCCAGAGCTTGTCGGCCTGCTCTTTCAAGCGGCCACAGCCTTGGGATGGGCGTGCCCGAGCGCATTCACCGCAATGCCCGAGATGAAGTCGAGATATTTCTCACCGCTCTTCTCGATCAGGTAAACGCCCTCGCCGCGCTCGAAATCAAGATTGGGCGGCGAATAGGTGTCCATCAACGGCTTGGGCATGAAAGGCTCCCTGGGTGGAAAGGGGGTGAAAAATATGAATGCGCTGATCTAGGACCAGACGCGTCAGCTCTTCAAGCGCCAGCCTGAGCGCAGAAGCAGATAGGAGGCGATCAGGAGCGCGGCGTTAATGGCGAGAACCACAAGGCCGCCGATCAGAAGCGGGCTGTCATGGGCGCCGATGAAGCCGTACCGGAAACCGTCGATCATGAAGAAGACCGGGTTCACATGGCTGATCGTATAGAAGGGCTCGGGCAGGATCTCGACCGAGTAGAAGGTGCCTGACAGGAAGGCCAGAGGCATGATGATGAAGTTGGTGATGACCGCCAGATGGTCGAACTTCTCCGCCCACAGCCCCGCGATCAGGCCGATCATCGACATCATCGCCGCGGCGGACAGGCCGAAATAGAGCATGGCCCACAAATGGCTGATGGAGACGTCCACAAAGGGCGCCACAGCCAGCGCCGTCGCCGCGCCCACGATCACGCCGCGCGTCACCGCGCCGCCGATGAAGCGGCGGCCAGCTCGCCCGGAGACAGAGGCGGCATCAGGAAGTCGACCGTATTGCCCTGCACCTTCGCCACAATCAGGGAAGAGGACGAGTTTGCGAAGCTGTTGTTGAGCATGCCCAGCATGATCAGGCCCGGCGCGACGAAGGCGGTGAAGTCCACGCCCATCACCTCGCCCCGGCGCGATCCGATCGCGAGCGAAAACACGATCATGTACAGCAAGGTGGTCGCCACCGGCGCCAGCACGGTCTGGAAGCTCACCTTCAGGAAGCGACGCACTTCCTTCTTGTAAAGGGTCCACAGGCCCAGCCAGTTCACCGCGCCCAGAGGCCGCGGCTGGGGAATTGTGGAAACATCTGTGGATTGCGGCGCCGAGGCGGCTTGATCTGACATGAGCGACTCCCCTTAAGGCTCTGTACGCGCATCTAGCACGCCGGATGCGGCCTGTTGAGGCCATGCAATGCGCAAGAAGTTATCCACGGGCGATTCGAGTCGGCATCTTGTGCCTAGCGCCTCAGCAGATACTGTATCTCGTGTTCACACCCAAGATATAGGGCAAGGCAATGACCCTATCACTAGGTGTGGGATATGTGGATGAGCTTAATTGGGCGAGGAGCGCACCGCCATGGCGTGGACCGAAGACCGTGTGGAAACCCTGAAAAGCTGTGGGCCGATGGCCTGAGCGCCAGTCAGATCGCCAAGCAGCTTGGCGGGGTCACCCGTAACGCCGTGATCGGCAAGGTGCACCGCCTTGGCCTGTCCGGCCGCGCCAAGTCCACCTCTTCAAGCGCCAAGCCGCGCCGGCCGCGCACCGCAGCTCCTGCAACGGGTGCAGCGCCGAAGAAACCGACGACTCACATCCGCAGTCGATCGGCGCAACGGCCCTGAAAGCAGCATCTCTCCTGCACCAGTGGTGGCTGCCAAGCCGCGCGTGGAGCCGATT
>LZQR01000239.1_pt1 | contig 14418 bp, 19 predicted proteins | sample 768601 | NCBI WGS metagenome assembly LZQR01 (sample SAMN05207299, study PRJNA324521) | oil field metagenome | isolation source: sample BH-FW-24 from oil reservoir | place: India: Bombay High | collected 2015-12-04
CGGACGTCCTTGCTTCGTTAAATTCAAGCTTTCATTCTACTCGCTTTTGGCCAATGCCGACAGCAAAACCACCGCCAAATCCAATGACATTTTTCACCAGACCGGGTCGAATTTGAATGCGAATTGAAACCACAGCATTGGGTGAAAAATGATAAGATAATTCGACATTCATCATACAAACTCAAACAACCAAAACCGTCATTGACACCGGAATTCGCTCAGGAACGCCTATGCAAGTACAAGACATGGAAAAGTTCTCGAAAATCCTCAGCTGGGTTTTCGCTTATTACGAAAAGGACTTAACCGATCTCACGTTTGAAATGTACTGGAATGGCCTGAAAGATTACTCCATCGAACAGGTGCAAGAAGCGTTCAATGCCCATATGCAGCATCCGGAAGATGGCAAATGGTGGCCCAAAGTGTCTGACATTATCAAACACTGCAAAGGCGGCACCCAAGACAATGCCCTGCGCGCTTGGAGCGAAGTGGAAACGGCGATTCGTAAGGTAGGGGCTTATCAGGATGTCGTGTTTCACGACCCGCTGATTCATCACATCATTCACAAAATGGGCGGTTGGATGGCCATTTGCGACATTCCGGATGAAAAGTCGCTGGTCTTTAAGGCGAACGAATTCAAAAACACCTATCGAGCCATGTACGGCACCCCGGCACAAAATCAACCTCCAGTGGAGTTGACCGGCATCATCAATGCCCAGAACTCAAAAATCGAAGGGGCTAAAAAAGCGCCGCCGGTTTTAATCGGCGACCCGAAAAAGGCGCGCGAGGTCATGAAAAACCTCACCAGCCCCGACAAGCTGATTACCATCAGCCGTACATCACAGAAGTTGGCCCGCCAGTTGACCGAACAATCAGCCGGCGCAAGCAAAAACACCCAAACCCCTTAGACGTTAACAAAATAAACGTTACACAAAATAGACGTTATACAAAATAATAACCGGATAACCAACAGGATCACGCATGAATATTCGTTTCGAAACCGAAGTGGCGGAAAAGCTTTCCATGCATGAAGCCATTTTCTCGGCTGGCTACAGTACAACTACACCCAGTCGCCGATTAAACCGACGAACTGGAAACCTGTTCGCTTTCTGGCGCGACGAAGTACTTTATAAAGTGTTACTGAAACTGGAAGAGCGTCAAATCATCCAGGTAAAACGCAATGTGGACGACTACTGCATCTTCCAAATCAACCCGAAAGCCTATCAAGAACAAACCGGCTTAACGTTACCGGCCGATGCACAGCTCCCTGCCAGTGAAGCCTTGATGGACGACAACCTCAAAAAACACCTCAAGCGCTTCCAAAGCACCGACTCGATCCTGAACAAAAAACTCAGCCAATTGATTCGCGAAAACAGCCAAGCCATGTTGCAATACGGTGAAGAGGAAGGTCTATCAGCGGAAGCGGTCAGCGCCAGCTTCGATAAGTTCCTGCATTATGTGGCCGCCAACCCCGACCGTTTCTGGAACAGTGACCTAGTGGCTTATTGGCGCTTTTGGGTCAGTAACACCCGGGACAAAATTCAAAACCAGCCAGGGCAACCCGGCACCGGTAAACGCGCCGCCATCGAACGCTCGGTGCAAAGTGCCGCCAATAACTGGCTGAAAAAGAAAGCGCAAGACCCACAACTCTATCAGTCGGTGAAAATCACCCACGAATAACCCGCCCGGCCACGACGTATCCCCATTATCAAAAACCGCCAGGCCTGGCGGTTTCTCGACATTTTTCACGCCTAAAAAACCCGCCGAAGCGGGTGTTGAAAACGCTTTCCGAACACGGAAAGCGTGGCTTAGGAAGCTCGCGAGTCTACTTGAACAAAGAACCGGTAATCCCGGCATACCAACCGTGCGCCGAACGCGCTTCCTTGGCAAAACTGCCGTCTTTCGGGAAGAGACCACCGCTGGTTTTAACGATTTGCTTTGTTCCAACTTATAACCTGCCGCCACGGAAATGCCGTAATCCGGCGTCACCAATGAATAACACTGATTCCCCATCGTCGCATTGGCATTTGGCTGATGACCGGCCAACAAAGCGGCAACAGCCGCTCCGCACACCATGCCTTGCGAATTCGCTGAGAAACCGGACTTCGGCATCGGGCTGGCCACACTGGCGTCCCCCAACACATGAATGTTCGGCACCAAAGTGGATTCAAACGTTTCCTGATTCACCGGACACCAGCCGGACGCATCGGTCAAGCCCATACGTTTCGCCGTCGTGTTCGCGGTTTGCGACGGAATGAAATTCACCACATCCGCTTTAATCGTCTGACCATTAGCGGTGACCACTTCCTTGGTTTTAGGGTCCACACGAGTCACTTCACCGCCGTTCGATTTCGAAACCCATTCAATCATCGCATCATCCGAACCGTAACCGTAATATTCTTCCCAACCGGCAGTGAACATACCTTGTTTCGAGAACTTGTCTTTTGAATCCAGAATAATCAATTTCGCTTTCGGTTTATGTGCCTTCATGAAGGTCGCAATCATACTGGCACGCTCATAAGGCCCAGGGGGGCAACGGAATGGATTCGGCGGTGCCGCCATCACCATCACACCATTGTCGGGCATCGCTGCAATTGAGATTTCAAAATCAACGTTTGGTAACCCGCTTTCCAGGCATGCGGCACTTGATATGCCGTCGATTCATCCAACCCTTCGATGGTATCCCACTTGAAGGAAATGCCTGGCGAGACCACCAAGCGGTCATAAGCCAACGGTTTCGAGGCCATGGCCAAACGCACCAACTGCTTGTCCGGATCGACACCGATGACTTCATCATGCACAACGTTGATGCCGTGCTTTTGCTGCAGCGTCTTATAATTGAACGTAATGTCATCGATGCCGACAATTCCGCCGAGCACCCAGTTACTGCCGAAGCAGGTTGAATAATCGGCGTTCTTTTCGACCAGCGTCACCTCAATATTCGGATTGGCTTTCTTGATGTTCTGAGCGGCGGAAATACCGCCCGGCCCACCACCGACCACGACCACTCGCCCAGCCGAAGCCGGTCCGGAACGGACTGCGGCGGCCGTACTGCAACCGGTGAGTAAGCTGGCGCCCGCCAGGGCGCCCAGTTTTAACAGGTCTCTTCGTTTCATATACCGTTTTCCTCTTTGATTATGGTTATGTTTCCCGCTGGCCGATTCAACAGACGCGGGATGAGGGTTGAGACGCAACGCCTTGTCTAAAGTGCTTATCGTGCGCAACCAAACATTCGCACCTTTTCAAACAGTTTCAAATTTCAAATTTCAAATTTCAAAAAGATACGATAAACAACTTAGCCTTGGCGCCATTTTAGATGCAAATAGTTTTTATTTATGCTGAATAAACCCTATCAATGCAAAGGAAATAAACGGTTTTGTGAAATCAAGATCAGACCGAAATTGTGCAGATAAAAGATAGAAAAAACAATGTGAAAGCAGAATTGTGCAAGAAGTTTGCAAAAAAAGCGTTCTAAATCAACACTTTTTAAGCAAATTCTAATATAAAAAATTTCGAAGACGGTCGACGGTATTTTCAGCGGATTAAGCGCGACTCATGTACTTGCCGGTCTCGGAGTTCACCTTTACAGTTTCACCCGGTTCGATGTATTCCGGAATCTGGATTTCCAAGCCGGTACTCAAAGTCGCCGGTTTGGTTCGGCTGGTGGCGGATGCACTTTTCATGCCCGGCGCCGTCTCGACAATTTCCAGTGCGACGGCAATCGGCAATTCAATCGCAATCACCTGTTCGTCCAGCACCAAGGCTTCAATCCCTTCCAGCGCTTCATACAAATACCCGGTTTGGCCTTCCAAGTCTTCCGGCGACAACGTATATTGCGAAAAGTCCTGCAAGTTCATGAACACATAGTTTTCACCGTCCATGTAACTGAACTGCACCGGCACCCGCTGGCAATCGAGCTCCTTCAAAAAGTCGTCGCCCTTGAAGGACTCATCCAGCTTCTGGCCGGTTTTGACGTTATTGAAACGCACTTTATACAGAGTCGCCGCACCACGTGATGACGGGCTTTTGCAATCGACGGTTTTCACCACATACGGCTGGTCGTTAATCTCAACCACCATGCCTTTTTCAGTTCATTCGCTTTTGGCATATTTCATTTTCACTCTTTTTGGATTCGCCGCCGATTTCAATGTAACGATCACGGCGAGTTCCCAGCATTATATTTTCTCGAATACTCGAGCGACAACTAAAAAGAACGTCAAATCGAGCTGGAATCTCCAAAACCACCAGCCTGGTGGTTTTAGTTAATTCGGCAAATACACGAAGGACAACATCGACACCGAACTCATGTCGATAACATCATTGAAGAAATACACTTCATCCTGAGCATTGCGAAGACCGAGGCTGTACAAAAGCGGTAGATAGTGATCATAGGTCGGATGCGCCTGTTTGCCCAAGGTACCGAAGCCTTTGAAATCAATCAAAGTCGCATCATCCCGATCCGACACCGCCGCTTTGACCCGCTCATTGAATTCCAACGCCCAGTCAAAAGCGGGCTTTTCCTGCCATTGCACCTGAGACAGATTGTGCACCACGTTTCCGCTGGCCATCACCAGAACACCCCGCTCGCGTAAGTCCTTCAAGCGCGCCGCCAATTCATAATGGAACGCCGGCGGCTTTCGATAATCGATACTGAGTTGATACACCGGCACCTCCGCCTTCGGAAACATTGACAACAACACCGACCAGGTCCCGTGATCCAAGCCCCACTCGTCGGTCAGAGTCACTGTGTCGGGTGCCAGTTGCTGGGTCCGTTCAGCCAAAGCCGGCGCACCGTCGCTTGGGTATTGCTGCTCGAACAGACGGCTGGAAAACCATAAAAGTCATGAATGGTTTCCGGTTTGGGCGCCATCAACACCTGAGTTTTGCCCGGTGTAATCCAATGCGCTGAAATCGATAAAATCGCTTTCGGTTTCGGCAACGCCTGGCCGATGGCTTGCCAATTTCGGGTGACATCGTTTTCCGTAACCGCATTCATCGGGTTACCGTGCCCAACAAACAAAACCGGCATGGTCTGTGGCGTTTTTTCGAACCGACTTAAATGGTTCATCAGGGTTTGCAAGGAATAGTGACTCATGGGCTTACTCGAAATATCTGCTGGGCTATGGATTATGCTGACTTAAACCTATTACGCCAAAAATAAGACCGGGATAAAGTGGCTATTCGGCACAACAGTCTTTCCAGATAAAGGCTAATCCCCCTCTCTTTACCATAATTATTAACACCTAGAACCCAAAACGCCTTTATATTGACAACTGGTTTTCATTATGTAAACTAGTTGTCAATAGATTTCAGGAGGCCCCATGCCGAACAAACAAACACTTATTACCGATACCGTTATCCAAATTTTTCGCACCAACGGGCAACTGCTTCACTGGGGAGACGGATTGACCGGGCAATTCGATCTCACCAGTGCGCGGTGGCAAATGCTGGGGGCTTTGGTGTTTTCGGATCACCCGATGACAGCCCCGCAAATGGCGAACAGCATGGGCGTCACCCGTCAAGGCGCGCTGAAGCAATTGAACCTGCTGGAAGCCGAATCCTTGGTGGAAAAACACCCTAACCCGATGAACAAGCGTTCACCGCTCTACCGGCTCACCGACGAAGGCGAAGCACGTTATCACCAAATACAAAACCGTTGGTATACCCACCTGGAAGACATTGAACACGCATTTTCCGCGACCGATCTGCACACAACGCTCATGGTATTGGAAAAACTGAAAGACTTACATGAAACACCACCGGGTTAACGTAAAGGAGCACGTCATGACACGATGGATACACATTACCAGCGCCAGCTTGGCCTGGTGTTTAATTTTGATTTTTGGAGCAGCACCCTTGTGTCGGAAACACTGGGGAGTCCGGCCGACATTCAAGCCGTCAAAACGTTTATTCTCTATGGCATGGCGATTTTAATTCCTTCAATCATCACCGCCGGGATCAGCGGGTTTCGCTTGAGTTGCGGTCGCCTTAACCCGTTGATTGACCGCAAACTGAAACGCATGCCCATCATTGCATTGAACGGCCTGCTGATTCTGTTACCGTCGGCGGTGTTTCTCGCCCACAAAGCGGATATCGGTGAGTTCGACGAACTGTTTTACGGTGTTCAAATGCTGGAGTTGACCGCAGGCCTGGTCAATTTTTATCTCATGACATTGAATGCCCGCGACGGCCGACAATTAAACGCTCAACACGCGAATTAATCACACTTTGTTCGAAGCAGCTTCCATTCGCGCCAAGCGTCGGCGACGCACGGCCACCACACCCAAAGGCAACATCACCAACGGTAATAACCCGGCGATAAAGGCCATCGCCTCTCCGGGTTTGCCTAAAATGGTTCCACCGTGCAAAGGCTCCAACAAGGCCACAAAATAAGCGATGCCACTGCGATTATCATCGGTACGAACATCCAATACCCGTGCGGAATAGGCATCCAAAAAGAGTTCGACCGTTTCGCCCGCCAAAGGACCTTTGGCGGGAATCAAATCGACTCGAAAGGTGCCTCCCGGCCAGAAAGGTGCCATAATCAATCGTGCTTCGGCTCCGGGGTACTTCGCTTCCGCTGCTTGCCAAGCGGCCTCTAAGGGTAAACGCGTCTCGTCGCCTTGACGGTCTTCGGACACATAACTAAACGACGGATCCAACAGCGTTTCATACTGTAAAGCCAATCCGCTGGCCAATAAAATGGCCAATACCCAACCGCTGAGCATCCCCGTCCGACGGTGCCATTTTCCCGCCGCACTGTCCACAATCTGTTCAACCGGTTTATGTTGAATCGCCCGACGCCGGTTTACGAAATTCATGGTTCCCGCTACGATGAGCAGCAACAGCCCGAGAGTGGAAAAAATCAACAAAAAACGTCCCACCGCTCCCAGAGTAAGATTGGAATGGATAGCATATAAATAAGCCAATATATCGTAGTTGGATTGTGGCGGTTGACCGAAGGTATTGATCGAAACAATTTCGCCGCTAGAGGCACTGATTCTAGCCAAACGATAATTACGCGATTCCGGAACCAAAGGATCCGGTTCAGGCCAAAAACCCAAAATCAGCTGACCGGCTTCGTCTTGTTGCTTAACGCCCACTCCGACCGCACCTGGGTGCATTCGCTCCAGATCATTGGCCATTTCAACCAGTGGCTTTTTCGGAGCTTCAGAGACCATGTCAGGATTCAACCAAGCATCCAAGGGGCCGCCCAATACCATTAAGCTGCCGGAAATCCCCTGCACAATAAAAATGGCCCCCAAACTGTAGGCCAGCCAGCGATGCAACTTCTGCCAAAAAACAACTTTCCAAAAACTCGTTTTCATCACCCCTCCCGGTTTAGAATTCCATGCTGGCCGTCAAGCCAACATTGCGCCCCAAACCAACGGTGCTGCGGACATCGTTGACACCGAACTGGAAGCTGGAAGTACGATAAATTTCATCGGTCAGGTTATCCACGAAAGCACGTAACGCCAGACCATTATGAAATGCCATTTCGAAAGAGACATCCCACGTCTGGTACCCCGGTTGCTTCAGGGTATTGGATTCATTGAAATAAATATCCGAGTAATAATGACGCCTGCCGTCAGTGCCAGCTTCGCTGGCACCCAGGCCTGGTCGAATTGATAACGGCCTTGCAATAGCGCCGATGTTTCCGGTGCATAAGGCAGGTTATTACCATCGTAATCTTCATTGGTCATCGGGTCTTGGGCATTCACAAATTCCGATTTTCCTTGATTCAACCCGGCCGTCAGGGTGAAGGCATCGGTCATTTGCCAGTTGATGTCCAAATCCAGTCCATAACTGCGTGCATCCCCTGCATTACGAATAACTTGATACCCAACCGGGCCAACATAGATTTGGGTATCCGATACCGAAATATAATAAACCGAAGCGTTCAGCGCCAAACGGTTTCCCAGCATTTGGCTACGCAACCCAGTTCGGTGTTAACGGAGGTTTCCGAATCGTAAGGCTCGCGGTCATCGGCATTGGTCACGGCATGATTGAACCCACCAGGCTTAAACCCTTTCGAAACCACGGCGTAGAGTCTGTCATTTCGACGTGGCTCCCAACCAATGCTCAGTTTCGGCGAGACATCGGTAAAGGTTTTATCGTTATCGAAACCATAAGCGCTCGGCGCCTGCTGATTGAAATCGATTTTGGCGTCTTCTTGCGACCAACGTACCCCGGCCGTCAGATCCCATTTGGGTGCAAAAGCATAATTCGCTTCCCCAAACAATGCATAACTTCGGTTCTGCACTTTATTTTTGGAATCACCGTAATACCCAGGATAACCCGGTTGACGACGGACAAAATCAATGGACTGGAAATAAGCCCCCACGACACTGTTGAGGTCGTCGGTATAATCGGTCACTAAACGAAGTTCCTGCGAAAATTGCGTTTGATCTTCGGCGTAATTCAACCCTTGCATAATACGATCCATCTGCCGGTCTTGATAGGACGTGATACTCGATAGAACCGATCGCTCCATATCGTAATCCATATTCAATGCATAGGTATTCACCTTACGCTTCAAATGGTACTCACCGTCCGTCGCGCTGTTATATTCCAAATCTTTCAGATTATCTTTGCGCAGATACAACTCTTCATGCGAATCCAAGTCCTCATGCGAAAAGCTTAAACTGGCTCGGAAATCACTGTCTTTTGGGCGAAAATGCAAACGGCCGGAGCCAATGAAGTCAGTCGCGTTATCGGCATGTTTATCGCCGGTGGCCACATCGGTAATCTGGCCCACATCATCAAATCGTTTTAGGGAAACATCCCCATACAACCAGTCTTCCACCAATGGGCCGGCCATGGTCAATGCCGCTTCTCGTGTCAGGCTGGCATAGGTTCCTTCCACTTTGGCGTCAAATCCATTCCCCGGTTCTTTGGTAATGATATTGATCACACCACCATGTGCATTACGGCCATATAACGTACCTTGCGGACCTTTCAAAAGTTCCACTCGCTCAACATTCACCAAAGGCTGGGTAAAAAACGCCGAGTCCTGCGGCACCCCATCCACATAAAGCTGAATGGACGGGTTATAGTAATCGGGGGACGAAATACCGCGAATTGTGGTGCCCGCATAGGCACGGTTCCCCCGGGTACGAATCAGCAATCCTGAAAATACTTTTTCCAAGCCCTGAACGGTTTCCACACCGGCTTCTTCAAGTTCCTCGCCGGTTTTAACCTGCACCGTACCGTTCACGCTGTCCAGCGGCTGTGTCTGCTTGTTGGCACTGACCATGATTGAATCCAGACGGGTCACCTCGCTCTCTGCCAATGCTGGCATAGCCGCCAGCAAAGCGGTTGCGAAAAGCGTTCCAAGCGGAAACGATTTTGACGTTAACAATTGTGTTTGCATATTTTTTATCCTTAAAACAGGTCGAGTCAATTCCATTAGCGGGAATCCTAAGAACAAACCGCATAATGCGCTAACACAATTGGGTCAAAATCGTTCATATCCGTACTTTATTGAAAATAGTTATCATTTTTACTACAATTATTTTAAAATGCATATTGCTCTAAATATTTGGATTCACCCTTTATGACTGCGCCCAACTCACCTTTTGAATGCATCGTCACGCATGACTCGACCGAAAACGATCTTATGCACCTTGTGAATTATGAAGAAGCCGCCGAAAACATATGGGTGGCAAATCGATCATCGCCTGAATCGAGACATTATCAGCCGAGTGTCCGGCCCGGCGACCTTTTGCCTGACTTTCTTTTTTGAAGGAAACGGTTGTTTTTCGCTGGATAATGGACAAACCATCCAGATTGAATCCAATACGGTTTTGCTGTTTTATTCACCTGGCGAAACCTGTGGCACCGACCGCCTGACGAAAGACACACAACTCAAATGTTTGCACCTGCGTTTTCCCGTCAAACTGGCGGCGGATTTCGAAAAAATGCTGACCTATTTCGTTCCCGCCTTCAAAGCCAATGCCAGCACACAGGACTCCTTATTGGCCTCCGTACCGATGAATGCCTTGTTAAAAGGCATTGCGCAAGATATCTTCGAATGTAAACTGCCGGCCGGTTTCGCCCGGCAGCTTTATTTACAGGCCAAGGCACTGGAATCATTGGCCTATCTGGTGCATTTTTTAGAACAGGATCAGGCGGCTGTAGCGCTAACCCTTTTCGAACGGCAACGCATTTATCAAGCGGTTGAGTTGATTAATGAACAATATGACCAGGCCTGGACGATTTCGTCCTTAGCCAAAACGGTGGGACTCAATGAAAAGAAATTGAAAACCGGGTTTAAATCCTTAATGCGTTCCACGGTGCACGGCTATTTGGAGCGCACCCGTTTAACCGTCGCGACCGAAATGCTCAAAGCCGGTAAGAGCATCACCGAAACGGCACTGGCCACCGGCTACGCCAACCCGAGCCACTTCAGTAAATATTTCAAAAACATTACCATATGCCGCCACGGGAGTGGTTAAAGCTGACCATCCACTGAAAAACGCTCCCATTGCGGAAAGCGCCCATAACTTCACGTTTAGTGTTCGACGCGATTACGCCCGGATTGTTTGGCTTGATACAGCAACTTGTCCAACCGACCCTGCACGTCTTTAGGCGTGTCCTGAGCGTGCAGTTGAACCACACTGATACTGATGGTGAACTTGATGTCATGCGGCCAGCTAATCTGTTCGACGCCAAGGCGTAAGGCTTCCGCCTTTTCAACCGCTTCACGCAACCCCACTTTACGCAAAATCACCGCGAACTCTTCACCGCCCCAGCGAACCAAATCATCATCGGAACGAATGTGGTTGCGTACAAATCGCGTCAACCCTTTGAGAATCTCATCCCCCACCAAATGGCCGTGGGTGTCGTTGATTTTCTTGAAATGGTCAATGTCGTAAAACAAAATCGACACCGGTTCTCGACGGTCAAGCTGCTGAATCAACCAATACAACTGCTTATTGAAATAACGGCGATTATAGGCCTTGGTCAATTCATCCACTTCGCTGGCATGTTTAATCACTTTGTTTTGTGCTGCAACACATCGATTTCATCCAAGGTGGCCACCAAACGACGGCTGTAACTGCGCAAGATCAGATACAGCAATACCAGGAACACCAGCAAGGCCGAGCCACCTAAAATGATTTGCCCCCAAAGGTTTCGCAAATGGGTTTGATAGAAGTCGGTGATGTCTTCCAGCATCTGAAACTTGGCGACCGGCTCACCATCAAAAGACCCGAGATGCACACCGGTCACCACCAGATAGGTCCGATCATGCCGGTGTATCAGTTGAGAAACTTTGTTTTCGTCCACGGGCAGATGGTTGAAAATCGGATCGGTATACACCACAGAATAGTCACCGACAATCGGATACGTTGCTTTGTGTTCCAAGGGCTGCAATTTCTCGGACTTGACCAGTACCTGCGATTTGATGGCAAACTGATGATTCAGACGATGGATGAAATATTCCGGGCGCACCCCGAATTCCAATACGCCGAGATAATGTTTATCGGCGTCAAACAACGGACTGGTGATGCGATACGCAAACCCATTACGGCCGGTTTCAAAGCCACTGGCCTGTTTACGGCTTTGATTGACGGCCGCCACAATCGGGCGCACTTCCGTCAAATCGTCACCGGCGAACTCAGGACGGTGCATCCGCAGAATGGTGACATTATTGGGGTCGATAAAATGCATGACGAACAGATTCGGTTGCAACTGCCGCATCGCATCGTATTCCGGTTTGAGAAAATCGTAGAGCGCCTGGCGGTTTTGCGGGTGAACCAACTCAGTCAATTGCGGTTTTGACCATAGTGCAATAACAGAAAGTTATAACTTTCCTTCAGGTGACGTTCCATATCATAAAAAGAACCGCGCACGCCTTCCGACAGAGTTTGAATTTTCTGGTCGAAACGTTTTTCGGTTTGCTCAACCCCGACATACAATTGAAAACACAGGGCGCCCGCGCCTATCAAGCAATGGCCCAATAATACACCCAATGCCATCCGGAATTGGGATTCACCCTTGCTTTGATCATCGCCAAACCCTTTGATTTTAAATTGAAAAACGTTTCAAACGCTTCAAATCGTTCGTGGTTTTAAGTATAACAATTTTTGTCTCATCGCGAACAAAAAACCATTATGTCCCCTTGCTCCCACTATGACCCACTTCTCCTCTTTACAGCGGCCACCGAACCTGTAAGATGGAACCTATATTCATTTCTACCGATTACAAAGAGGCCATCGGATGACACCACGATTCGCGCTTTACTGGACACCCCTGACAATGCTTTTCCTGGCGTTTTGTTTCACTCCTTTCGCTTGGAGTGCGTCACTCGCCGTCGGCGAAAGTGCACCGGATTTCGCCTTAACCAATCAAAAAGGCGACACTGTCCGTTTATCGGATTATCGAGGTCAATGGGTCGTCTTGTATTTTTATCCGAAGGACGACACGCCCGGCTGCACCACCGAAGCCTGTAGTTTTCGCGACAATATCAACCGCTTGATTCAACGTCAGGCGGTGATTCTCGGTGTCAGCCTGGACGATTCCGCCAGCCACCAAGCCTTTGCCGAAAACACCAACTGCCGTTTAACCTGCTGTCCGATCCGGAAGGCAAAGTGGCCGAACAATATGGTTCGCTCGGCGACTATTTTTTATTCAAACTGGCGAAACGTCACAGTTTCATCATCAACCCGAATGGAAAAATCGTTAGAATTTATCGTGATGTCGACCCGGAAGCGCACGTCGCCATCGTATTAAAGGATTTGAAAACGTTGCAGGAAGGGTCGCCTTAAATTCATTCGTCAGGGTTCCTCAATGAATCCGGGGAAAGATTTCACGCTTGCCGCGGTCTAATGAGTAAACGGATACAGAAAAAGGAACCGCCATGTTACGCAAACTGTTAACCCTACTGGCTCTCGCCGCCACCCTGTCGGTGAGTGCCTGTGCCAAGGAGCCGGAAATGAACACGCCAAATGCCGAAAACACCGATTACATCGTTCTGGGAATGGGCTGTTTCTGGGGCGCCGAAAAACGCATGAGTGAAATTCCCGGGGTCGTTGACGTCGAAAGCGGCTACGCCGGCGGTGATGCCGAAAAGGCCGGTTATTACGACGTGCTCGGCCTGGAAAAGAAATCCGCTACGGCAAAATCGACCAGCGCAACCATGCCGAAGTCATCAAAGTCACCTTCGACCCGCAAACAGTCGATTTGGAAACCATTCTGATTCATTTTTGGGAAAACCACGACCCAACCCAAGGCGACCGCCAGGGCAACGATGTCGGCACCAATTACCGCAGTGCCATCTACACCCATAACGACGCGCAAATCGCCGTCGCCAAACAGACCGAAGCGGCCTACCAAACCGCTCTGACACAGGCCGGTTACCCGAAAATCACCACCGAAATCGCGCCGTTGCGCAACTACATTACTGCCGAAGAATACCATCAGGATTATTTGCAGAAAAACCCCAACGGCTACTGTGGTCTGGGCGGCACCGGCGTGAAATACCCCGGAGACGGCAAGTCACCGATGCCGAAAAGCGAACCGCCGGCCCCGCGCTTGCAAGGCAGTGATTTGAATCAAACGCGCCAGCTGGTGGTGTTCGAGGCCGAAGACTGCGCTTTCTGCAAACAGTTCAAAGCTGAAATCCTCGACGACTGGCAAGCCGATGTGGACGTCACCACCACCTTGAACCCCAACCCGCCGGAAGGTTGGAAACTGGAAAAAACCTTATTCGCCACCCCGACCATCGTGTTGTTTGAAGACGGCCAAGAGGTATCGCGATTCACTGGCTATAACGGTGACAAGGCCCGTTTCTGGAAATGGATCGGCTTCCGCTTGCTGACGCCGGAACAACGCCGAATTGCCTTCGAGCAAGGCACGGAACAGGCCTTTACCGGTTCGCATCTCGATGAAAAACGCCCCGGCACCTTTGTGGACCCCATCACAGGCGCCGCACTGTTCCGCAGCGACACCAAATTCGAGAGCGGTTCCGGGTGGCCGAGCTTTTTCAATCCAGTGGAAGGCGCCATCACCGAACATGAAGATTTCAGCCACGGCATGCACCGCATTGAAGTCCGCAGTGCCAGCTCCGGCATCCACTTAGGCCACGTGTTCAACGACGGCCCGCCGCCGACCCATAAGCGCTACTGCATCAACGGCAATGTGCTGAAATTCGTACCGGACCCACCGGAAAACAGCTCGAACAACACGGAGTAATCCGCATGCGCATCGTGATTCTGGGTGGCACCGGCCTGGTCGGTTCTTACCTGAAACCGCAACTCGAACGGCATGGCCATAACGTCAAAGTTTATGGTCGTGAGGCGTTCGATCCCGGATTTGACTTGGCAGCCGAACTCAATGGCCTCGACTGCCTGATACAACTGAGCGGGGCCAATATCGGCCAACGTTGGACCGCCGCACACCAAAACGCATTTGGACAAG
>LZQR01000240.1_pt1 | contig 14391 bp, 22 predicted proteins | sample 768601 | NCBI WGS metagenome assembly LZQR01 (sample SAMN05207299, study PRJNA324521) | oil field metagenome | isolation source: sample BH-FW-24 from oil reservoir | place: India: Bombay High | collected 2015-12-04
TTGGTGGCCCTAAGACTTCGTAAGCCTGTTAACCAGACCAAGCGCGACGTGTGTATCGATGTTCTTCAAGAAGTAGAGCGACTCGTCGAGCGCCGTACGTAGCTTGTAGCGCCGTACGTAGCTGTACATCGACGATGCTCAGAGACGTAGCGTACTCGATGATGCTCAGACGTACGAGTGTACATCGATCGATGCTCAGACGTACGTAGCTGTACATCGATCGATGCTCAGACGTAGTAGGCGTGCCCGAGCTTTTTCCGAAAGATCCGGCCGTGGAACGCGGAAGGAATGATCTCTTCGCCCGTCGATGCCCATATAGACGCGCTCGATCATGTGGCAGGATTTGCACTCGGCGCCTGGCGTCTCCGGCTGATGGAATGATGGGAAGGGTCGTCATAGAGCTTGCCCGTCAGCGACGGGAACCCCTCGTTGCCTGCGGGACTGTGGCATTGTGTGCAAACGGCGTTGCCTTCCGCGCGCAATTCTCCGCTGTGTGGCTCGTGGCAATTGCTGCAGCTCACGCCCTTGGCATACATCTTTGACTGCAGGAACGAACCGTAGACATAGACCTCGTCAAGGATCTGCCCATCGGCGTGATAAAGGCCTTCGCGTAGTGGCGATAAACGGTAGGCATCATGGAACGGTGTGCCAGGCACCGGATTGCCGTCCTCAAAGGCTTCGCGGCGCGAATGACAACCTGCGCATTGCTGGATTTCCGCTTCCGGCTGGCCTTTTGCAAACACCGGCAGAAGACCGGTCGCCCGGTTCCGGGGAAGGGGCTTTTGCCGTAGGTCTCCGGGTCTTTCGCCCAGGCAAGATGGGCTGCGCCCGGTCCGTGGCAGGCTTCGCATCCGACGCCGATTTCCGCCTGCCGGCTGGAGTAGGTCCTGGTGGCGGGGTCATAATTCTTTTCAAAGCCGGTGGCGTGGCACTCGGCGCAGCGGGCATTCCAGTTCTTGTAAGGTCCGGTCCAGTGCAGCCCGTCTTCAGGCGGTGGAGCATCATCTCCGTAAAGGTGGTACCAACGCTTGTTCTGCTGGTCCCAGACCACGTCGAAAGACTGAACCCGTCCCGGTTCCGTTTCGATAAGATACTGTTGCAGCGGAGCAATTCCGTCGACGCCGATCACCTTGAATGTTTGCGTCTTTCCCGGAACGTCGCTCGTTTCGATGAAATAGTCGCCGTCGCGTGTGAAGAAGCGGCTGGTGCGCCCCTTGTGCGTGAACTGCGAATTGTCGAAGTCCGCGTCGACCGTATCCGGTCCGGGCTCCATCCATGCCTTGGAATGGTGTGAAGCGCGCCAGGCGTCGGCTTCCGCCTCGTGACAACCGGTACAGGTTGCTGTGCCGGCATAGTCCGGGACAGCGGCAGAAAGGTTTTCGGCTGCATGGGCGCTCTGGAACCAGAGCACGGCAAGGAGCGCGACGAGCAATCGGGTGAACAACATTCTGTGCGCTCAAACCTCTCCGTCAAAGCCGCTGGGTAAACGAGACGTCTGTTCTGCCGGCACTGCCTGGTGCTTGTGCAAGCTCAATGCGGAGAAGCTGCTGTCTACCGGCTGCTTCTCCGCACAGCTTCGTCTCGCCGATGCCTAGTCGAGGTCTGAAACAGGGAACGACGTGTTTCTGGCCGGCAGCATCCGTTACCTGGCAAACCATTGTCGCTGTTCGAACTGGCGATTGCAGATCCGACCAGCGCACCGGTTGCTGCGCCAACGGCCGCTCCGGCGAGGTAGCCGCCAGTCGGGCCGTAATAGGGGCGGCCGTAGTAGCCATGGCTGCTGTTGTTTTCCACGACCACGTTGTGGCCACCATGATATCCGCCGTGGTAACCGCCGTGGTAACCGCCGTGATATCCTCCATGGTAACCGCCATGGTATCCGCCGCGGACAACGTCATGGGACATTGCGATCCCGCTGCTGCCGAGGAGCAGGGCAGCGCCAACACCAAGAAGTCTGATCGTGCGAAGCCTCATTCCTTTTCCTCCAGTTCCAGCGTTTCCTTGACGTCTTCCCAATAGGCGAGCCGCTCTTCACAGTTGATGCTTTCCAGATCGCGAGCAGAGCCAAAGCCGACGGAGGCCGCGTAGTCGTAGGCGGCATCTTCACCGTGGTCGTAAAGGACGTGCACAAACAGGTGGCGGGCCTGGTCACGGAACGCCTTTTTCTGGTCGTCCGGCGTGCAGGCGTAGGCATTGCCGACATCCAGTCCGAGTGTCCGCATGCGCTCTTCCATGCGTTTTTGTATCTTTTGGGGATCGTGCGCCAGCGCCGGGCCGGCAAATGCCAATCCTGTCATGAGGGCGAGGCAAAAAATTCTTTTCATGATCTATCCTTGCAGCTTGCATCGCCCTCGGTCAGTCCCTTCAGGTCTCCGAGCCGGGCGCGGTGCACTCCAGTTGCTGTTCAATTCATGTGTCTTTTCCGGCTAATCTATTCCGGAAAGATCTGCTTCCAATCGTTTTTCATGCTGATGATATGCCAACCTTCCTTCGGGGCGTCGTCCAGCCCCTTGTTCAGCGACCCGAAATGGGTATCACGATCATAAGCATATTCTCTATCTGCATCATCATGATGGACAAACATGCCGAGGCGCTTGCCGGAACCGGCAGTCGTGTATTGCAGCATCTGATAATCGCCGTCGGAATTGCCGAAGGCCGCCAACGGACGCTTGCCGATGTGGGTCAGGATGCCGACGGGCTTGCCAGCCTTGTCATCGACAAAGGCAATCTTGGGTGTCCGCATCAAGGTGGGAACGCCGTCGACCACCTCGTATTCAGTGACAATCGATGAGCCGACCACCTGCTCAGGCGGTATACCGTAGATCTCTTCGGTCCAAGGACGCATGAATTCGATGCCGCCACCGGAGATGATGAAGGTCTTGAAGTCGTTGGCACGCAGATAGGCGAGAAGTTCCAGCATCGGCTGATAGACAAGCTCGGTGTAGGGCTTGTCGAATTTCGGGTGCCTGGCAGTTGCGATCCAGTCGGTGACCGTCTTTTCGAACTCGGCGGTGCTCATGCTGGCATGAGTGACAGCGAGGATCTCCATCAATCCCTTTTCACCGGCCTTGCCGAGGGCTTCCATGTCGTTTTCCAGAACGGCCTGGAAAGGCTGGGTCGTCTTCCATTCCGGGTGGTCCGGTGCCATTGCCTTCACCCGGTCGAGCGCGAAAGCAAGCTGGGTGTACATGGGATGCTCGACCACAAGGTGCCGTCATTGTCGAAGGTTGCGATCCGCTCTCCCGGTGCCACGAAATCCGCGCCACCTTCGCTCGTTACGGCTTCGACGAATTCGACGATCGCCTGCTTGTTCGCGCCATCGTTCCACGATGGCAGCGGGTCGGTTTGTGCAAGGGCACCCGATATCCAGACGCTTGCTCCCAACAGGCCGGAGACCATTGCGCCGAAGAGGAATTTGACCTTCATAGCTGCAACCTTCCAAATTCGTGTTGTTCAACGCGATGTCCGCCCCGGACGTCGCCGGGGCGGACGCTCATTTACTTCGAAGATCAGTTGCCGGTCGGCAGGCCGATCGAGAAGCCGTCCTTGGCAAGAGCTCCTGAACATATTTGAACCGCTGATACTGGCTGAGCGTGATCGGACCTGTATAGGTTTCCGACTGCAGCTTGCGTGGCGGATATTTGACGTAGGACTTCATGAGTTCCGTCACCTCGTTGTTGATCACCGGCAAATACCAGGTGCGTTCGGTGAAGTTGTTCATGAACATGTCATAGCGCTCCTGCGGATCGTCCAGCAGGTTGAACACCTGCGGAACAGTAGCAACATAGCTGTCGGGACCCTTCCAGCCAAGGTTGCTGTCGACTGCCAAGCCGCCGGTGGTTGCGCCATCGTCGCCGCGCAGGTTGAAAACGGCCTTGTAGTTGCCGACACGCGCTGCCCCTGGGGAAAGCTCGTTCTCGGTGAATAGAACCACGCTTTGCGGCCGGAGTCTCCGGAACCTTCCCATACAGGTGTCATGTCGTAGCTGTCGAACATGATCGGCTGGCCTTCGCGGTCTTCGGTCGGCAGCGTAATGCCGGCAGCAGAAGCGAAAGTGGCCATCAAATCGAGACCGCCGACGACTGCGGCACTTTTTCGTGTCCGGTTTGACGTGCCCGGGCCAGCGGACGATTGCCGGAACGCGGTTGCCGCCTTCACGCACGGTGCCTTGGTGCCTCGGAACGGCGTGTAACGGCGTCCGGATAAACGTCCTGCCAGGCGCCGTTGTCCGTGGTCCAGAAGACGATCGTATTGTCGGACAGACCGAGCTCATCGAGTTTATTGACCAGATTGCCGATGCGGCTGTCCAGTTCGACGACGGAGTCTGCATATTTGGTTTTGGAGATCGATTTTCCTTCGAACTCCGGCGCCGGCATGTTCGGCTGGTGCACCTTCATGAAGTTGACGTTGATGAAGAACGGCGTGTCCGGCTTCTTCGCAGCTTCTTCCAGGAACTCGAGCCCCGCCTTTTCGACGTAGCCATCGAAATAGGGAATACCAACCACGCCCTTGTCCGGCGTGTCGACGTATTGGCCGTTGATCTTGAAGTCTTCTGTCGGCTTTTCACCGGCCTTGCCGGACAGCGACCCCTTTGTAACCTTCTCGAACATCTCGCGCAGGTCCTTCGGCATGTCCGGGAACCAGGTCGGATCGGCATAGGTGTAGGCGTTGAGATGGTAAAGACCGACGTATTTCATCACGTCATAGCCCTGGGCATTTGGCAGCGCGTAGTCCGCTTCACCAAGGTGCCATTTGCCGGTGAAATAGGTGTCGTAGCCACCGGTTTTAAGAACCGACGCCAATGTCCACTCGGCCGCGGGAAGGCCGCCACCCTGGCCCTGGAAGGCCACCGTTGTCATGCCGGAGCGGTTGGGAATACGGCCTGTCTGCATGGCTGCGCGACCCGGCGTGCAGCTGGGCTGGGCGTAGAAATGCGTGAACATCATGCCGTCGTCAGCCAGCTTGTCGATGTTCGGCGTCGGCATGCCGCGGGCTTCACCGCCCAGATACGGGCCAGTGTCGCCGTAGCCGGTGTCGTCCGACACAATGAAGAGGATGTTGGGCTTCTTTGCGTCTTGCGCGAAGGCGACACCTGACAGCGCTGTGCAGGCCATGCCTGCGACCGCCAGTCCGGTTACTATTCTGGTCAACATACCTAATGGCTCCTTTTTGGACCATTCGTGGAGTAGGCCGATGACGACCCGTCGATAGGTGCGCCTCCTGTCAGGAAGCTTGAAATTTCCCGTTCAAGTTCTTCAATCACGGAGCGATAGTCGGCAGCCTTTGCTTCATCGTTCTGCCAGCGTTTAAGGGCACAACATGCGGTTGCGTAGTCCTCGCAAAGTGACAAGAAGGAAGGATGAGCGTTGCACAGGCGGCGAAGGGCAAGTTCGTCCACTTTGAAACGACGCATGATGAGAGCTTCTGCCGGCATGACGACATTGCCCCGTTGTCGATGGCTCCAGGAAAATTCCACCAAGATTACCTACGGGATTCAAGCCACTTACAAGGTATGAACAGGTACGAACAGGAGTCTGATGCAATCTGTTGTTCGTCTTTTTGCGTTAAGTCACTTGTTAAAGATGACAAAGCTCATGGCATTGGACTATCGTTCGGATAAAGTTATTTTCCGGCACTTTCAGGGGGAAAGATGCGGACTGGCAGGCAACAAATAGTTGCAGCGGGAGATGTGGAGGAGTTCGATTGCCCGGCCCGCGTTCGGGAGGAACTATCCCGTGTCCTGCAAAGCGATCATTTTCACGCAACCCCCAAGCGCCGCACCATGTTGACGTTCCTGATCGAGGAAGCGTTGGCCGGGCGCGCGGACACCTTGAAGGGCTACGCTATCGGATTGGCTGTCTTCGGTCGTGACGAGAGCTTCGATCCGCAGTCCGATCCGATCGTGCGTCTGGAGGCTCGCCGTCTGCGCCATGATCTGGACAGCTACTATATTGCCGAAGGTGCGCGAAATCCGATCCGGATTTCCATTCCCAAGGGCCAGTATGCACCTAAGTTTCATGACAATCTGGCCAGTGTAACTGCACGGGACGGCTCGACCACCGGCAACGGCGAGACGGCGGATTCTCATGTGCCGGAAGAGATCAAAGCGCCACCAAGACCTCCACGAACCTCGCCCAGGCTGCCTTGGCTGGTTGCCGGAGGAGCGGTCCTGTTGGCACTCCTGGCTCTTGGAGCGCTTGTCGTGATGCAATTCCTGCCGGTACAGCAGCAGCGTCTCGAGGCTTCGAAACCGTCCGTGATGGTTCTTCCATTCAGCGTGACGTCGACGGATCCAGAACAACAGATACTGGCGGCGGGTATTGCCGAGCAGATCATGACTGCATTGAGCCGGTTTCCGGACTTCCGGATCTTTTGGCCTCCATCTGGCAGAAAGGTTGGCGAAACCTTTGACCCGGTTGAAATCGGCCGGCAGGAAAACGTCGCCTTCCTGATTTCCGGGTCTGTCGCCTCGGAAGGCGAGATCGTCCGTGTCGGTGCGAAGCTGGTGCACAGCCCCAGCAAGCGGGTGCTCTGGTCTGGCAGCTACGATCGCAAGCGCAGCCGAACAACCTTGCTGGAAATCGAGAAAGCATCGCTTCGGAAATTGCGACGGTCGCCGGTCAGCCCTACGGCGTCATCAAGTCGGAACTTGCGAGCAACCTGCCGCCGGAAGTGAACCGAGCAACGACAGTTTCGAGTGCGTGCTGCGGGGCTACGTTTACCGGAGGAACTTTTCCAGGCAACTGCATGCGAAGGTTCAGGAGTGCCTGAACCGTGCGGTCAAACGGGATCCGGGTTATGTAGAAGCCTGGGCGATGCTGGGCTGGCTCTATCTGGATTCTGGACGCTTCGGTCTGGCTGCAGAGGGAGACAAGGAACTTGCCTTCGACAGCGCCCTGAACGCCGCGTCACATGCCCTGAGCCTCGATGGCAACAACATTCTGGCGCTCAAGGCGCTTTCGTCGATCAATCACTACATGGGAAACATCGAGGAAGGGGAAAGGCTCGCCAAGAAGGCGCTCGATCTCAATCCCAACGATCCGGACACGCTGGCTCAACTGGGCTGGCGACTGGCCGTGGTGGGCAAGTTCGAGGAAGGCATTCCTTATCTGAAAAAGGCGATCGAACGTACGCGGAACGCGCCTGGATGGTATTTTCACCTGATTGCCATAAACCACATGCTGAACGGCCGCTACGCCGAGATGCTGACGGCCGCGAAAAAGGGTGTTCTGGATGGATCAGGGGTGAGCTGGTGCCTCGTTGCTGTTGCCCAATCGAAACTTGGCAACAAGGCGGCAGCTCGTGCTGCGTTGGAAAAGATGGCGGACGTTTCTCCCGGCCTGAGCCGTGACCCAGGTGCTTTCCTCCGCTCCCATCAGGCGAGCGAGCAGATTGTCAGTTCCCTGATGGCAGGACTGAAAGAAGCAGGCTGGACCGCCACCGCCGGACAGTGAGGTTCGGCATTTTTTTAAATCAGTGAAGGTCGCCGGGCTGGCGAAGCAGCTCGGAAGCTTTCCGGGACGGTTGTGCTGTTTGCGGCAGCCGTTCCGGAAAGCGTGTTCTGAACTAGTTGCGGGCGGTTAGCAGCCCGGTGTCATCGAAGTGCCTTCGGACATTTCGCCTGCGCAAGCGTCCGGGTCGCCATCCGGACCCTGGTCCACTGAACTCAGGCCGCCGATCGGAGGTGCTGCGCTACCGTTCTCCAGACCATCGCCGGACTGGTTGCTGGATTGGCAGCCGCCCAGGGCCAGAAGCGAAATCAGAAAGGCAGCGGAGAAAAATCTTACAATCATTTTGGTCACTCGCATGCGCCGCATATGGCGGGAGTTGGAAGGCGGGGCGCAAGTGCGTGCTTTTCGGGTAGTGAACTTCTTGCGCTCGTATTGATTGTCACGATTTTTTGTTTTGCTGCAATAGCCCCATCGGTACAGGCGCCCGATTTATCTGGCGGTTTGCGTTCTGAGGGGGGCTTTTGTCAGTCACCGGCCACGAAGTAATGAAGCGTGCCGTCAGGACCGATGCCGACGCGATAAAACGTCCAGGCACCGAAATCCTGCATTTCAGCAAAGTCGCCTGCGGTAACGATCCGGAACAACTCCACTTTCTGATCGGGTGTCAGATCGTGAAGGGGGTAACGGGCAAAATACGGCCAGAGATACATTTCCTGGGGTGTGCCTGCATCTACATGCAAGAACCCTGCATCCATGATGTCGGCGAGAATGGCCAGGATCTCGAAGCCTTCGCCGTCACCGGAGATTTCCTTCAGAAGTCTATGGGGTCGTCGATTTGTCCGAAAGAGACCGTAGGCGGCAGTTCGTTGCTTTCGAACACCATGCGCAGCCGTTCCATGTTGCCCGAAAGCGCTGCTTCCTTCAGCTGGGCTTGCATGCGCTGCACAGGCTTCGGCAGATAGGACGTGCTGTAGAGCACCTGAGGCAACTCGGCGCTGGCCGGCGCAGGTGCTTTGGAACCTTCTGCGGCTGCCGGCTCCCCGGTTTCGGGCGTGGCGAGGTCTTCCGCCGGAATTGCGGGTGCATTTTCAGGCTCGGACGGCGCAACCGGAATTGTTTCCACCTGGACAGTCTTGGCGAAACCCGGGGCTGCGAGCGCTGTGCCCGCCAGAAGACCGGCGGCAAGAACCGCAGCCTGATAAATCCGACTCATGAAAGTTCCTCGTTTATCCGCACCTGCCGGTCCCCGTCGTATAACACTGGCACAAGCAGGCATCGCCCCGCGCCTTTCCTTAAACAATTCATGCGAGACTGAAAACATCGGGACTGGAATTTCCTCTTGTCTTGTCACGACGCCGCGGGGCCGCTATCGAGAGGTCCGTTCGCTTTAAAAGTAATATCAAGGGTCTAGAAAAGGACCGGCCGTGTCGTTTTTCGAATATGCACTGATCGGGTTTTTTGTTGGCATTATCACAACAGCCCCGGTTGGTCCTGTAAACATCATGGCCATTCAACACGCCGTGCACGGCGGGTTTCGACAGGGTGTCTTCGTGGGGCTGGGGGCTGTCGTTGCCGACACCATCTTTGCGGCTGCTGCGATTTCGGCATCTCCGCGGTCACCAATTTCATCGAAGGCCAGTTCGACCTCATCGAGATCGTCGGCGGAGCTCTGCTGATTATTTTCGGCATCAAGATCTGGAACACCCATCCGCATCTGACCCGGAACGGCAATCCGAGAGAACATGGATTTTTGGCCGATGCCACCGCAGCCTTTTTCATGGCGATCACCAATCCGGGTGCAGTGCTTGCCTTCGTGGCGATATTTGGTGGTCTCGGAGATTATCGCCCCCAGACGGGGGATCATTTCGGCGCATTGGTGATGGTTGCCGGTGTCACGGCAGGGGCGACCACCTGGTGGGTGCTCGTCTCGGCATCCGTTTCACACTTCAAGTCGCGTATCGACGATCTCTGGCTGGATCGTGCCAACCATATTGCCGGATTTCTGCTGGTCGTGTTCGGCGCGCTGATCTATCTCAAGCTGGTGCTCGAAGCGGCAGGCGTTGAGCTGATCACGTAGCACGGGCCAAGCGTAAATAAACCTGAATCAAAAAGGCCGGGCGACCGGCCTCTTCAGAATGCGTGTCGTGAGCGTGCGTTTTACTGAAGTACGCGGTTCACGGTGTAGTCGCCCTGCAGGATGCGGTCCGGCAGGCCTTCAGCCAATTTGGCCACGGCATCTTCACCATAGGCAGCAACCAGATCCGCAAGTGCAGTGAACATCGCCGCGTGAGCGACGGCGTCCGCATCTACACCATTGGCGATGGCTTCGGCCCAGGCGTCGGAAATGAAGCCGAGTGCAGCACGTCTGATGTCTTCGTCTTCAGCAAATTCGGCTTCCATTGCCGCGTCGGCGTAATCGTCGTTTATCATTCGCTTCCTTACCGGTCCTTCCCGAACGCAAGAGGGACAACTCCCGCGTGTTCCTGCCCCGAATCTTGAGTAATGATCCTAGCACGGCGAACCGCGCTGATAAGTAACCGTGAACGCAAACTTAACGGCCACCCACAAATTTGATTCAAAAGGTTAACCAACTCGTAACGATTTGAAGATTTCTGCGAAAATTACCGACCATAGCGACTGGTGACGTCGCTGATGATGACCTCGCCTTCGCTCAAGTACTGTCCCATTGCGAGACGGGCAGCCTCTGTGCACTCTCGGTAAGCAACTGAGAAACCACGATAACCCTGGTTAAATCGCTCAATGAACCTTCGGCGGCGATTCTCGTCCAGCGTTTCAGCGTCCAGGAAATCTTCCATGCGGTCACGCCAGCTCGGGTTATCGCTTTCCTTGCACAGCGGTCGCAGGAAATGCAGCGCTCCGAATATCTCCGACAGACGCATGAGTTGCTGTTCGTAAGGGGGCGCGTCGATCGCGGTTTCCTGCGCCGATACAACCTGCACCGGCACATGGCCGCAAGGACCAGAACAACAGCAGTCCGGGACAGGAAAACGTGCATTCGGCGTTTGATCATGGGCGGATCATGCTGAACCCGGCGCCGCACCGCAAGCACTATGGCAAGTTGATCCAAAGATTAGAGGTCTGGTTGCTTGGCTGAAGGGATAGCCAGGTGCCGCCGAATGCGGTCCGGCGTACCAGGTGTGGTCAGCAGCCCGTCGAGATCTTCCAGGCCGACCCAGTCGAGCGCCGCGGCATCATCGGCGGCAACTGCAGTTCCCGATACATAAGGCCCACAAAAGACGGTCAGGATGAAGTGCGTGACGACACGGCCGTCATCATCTCTCTGGATGGAATCGAAGGTCTCGACAGGCTCGCTGATCGCCGCAGTGACACCGGTTTCCTCCAGCAGTTCACGCGCGGCCGCTTCCTGAAGGGTCTCCCCAAGCTCGATCACTCCACCAGGCAAACTCCAGTGATCCTTGAAAGGAGGCCTGCCGCGCTTCACCAGCAGGGCACGGCCATCACGATGGCACAGGACACTGACACTGGCGCGTGGCGCTTCCGGATAAAACCTGGACATGGAACCTCTGCGGACGAAAAGACGGCTGATTCTGCCCGGGCACGATAAGCCGTCAGGCCTTATGCGAACAGAGCGTCGATTTCCGCCTGTGCGCCTTCGCCTTCGTGCTGCGTCGCTTCGGGTTCCACATGGCCGTGGATGACGGCACCGGCAACGGCTATCAGCGGCTTGATTTCGTTCGTGGCCCGGTCGGCAATGTCAGTCGCAATCATTGCGGGATCCGGTGTCTCGCGCAGCTGGTCCTGAATCTTGCCCACGAGCCTGTTTATGCCCGCAACCTGTTTTTCCAGGTGTTCGCGCAAGAAGTTCGGGGCGGCATGATAGGCCATGATGGCCAGGTTCTTGTCCTTGAAACTCGAGTTCTCGAAATGGCCCTCATAGTCGAGCGGCTCCCACTCCAGAACATCTTCGGCGCAATCCGGCATATCCGGCAGCATTTCCAGAAGCATCATGACTTCATTGAAATGATTGAGATAATCGGTCGCCAAACCGGTTTGGGGATTAATGTTTGCCTGTTCCAGCCTTTCGGCTGCCAGCTCCCCGGCGCCCAAAACTGGATGCAAACATTCCATACCGGTCCCCCTGTTATTGACTTGGGGCCTACGGTACTTCTTTTTTATTTCCAATTGCCTAACTTGGCGGAACCCTGTTTGCCCCGCTTCAGGGCCCCAACCGGAGAAAAACGATGTGCGGCCGCCTGGCTCTGACGACACCACCGGACGCTGTGCGCAGCTTCTTCGACTACGTCGATCAGCCCAATTTTCCGCCGCGATACAACATTGCGCCAACCCAGCCACTGGCCATTGTGCGGCAGACGCTCGACGGCACGCGCCGTTTTCATCTTGTGCGTTGGGGCTTGATGCCGCCCTGGGTCAAGGACCCGGCAAGCTTTACGCTTCTGATCAATGCCCGGGCGGAAACAGCGTCGCAAAAACCGTCGTTCCGCAATGCCATGCGTCATCACAGGTGCCTCGTGCCGGCGTCCGCTTTACGAGTGGCGTCGCACGCCGGAAGGCAAGCAGCATTCTGGATCCGTCCGGCGGAGGGCGGCGTCATGGGCTTTGCCGGCCTTTGGGAAACCTGGTCGGATCCCGATGGCGGTGACATCGACACAGGTGCAATCCTGACGATCCAGTCCAACCGGATGATGTCTGCGATCCATCACCGGATGCCGGTGATCCTGAAACGGAAAGATTTCGGAACGTGGCTGGATGTTGCCAACGTCGACAGGCGTGAAGCCGAAAAGCTGCTGCAGCCGGTAGAAGACGATTTTCTGGTCGCGACGCCGGTTTCCAACCGGGTGAACAAGGTCGTCAATGACGATGCTGATGTGCAGCGCGAGATTTCGCCGGAAGAAATGTCGGTGCCCTTGAAAAAGGTTGCCAAGCCGTTAGCCGCGGAGAAATCGCAGGAGGACAAGAACCAGCTCGATCTGTTCTGAACCGTCGCAGGCATCAGAATTGCCGTGCAAATGTCGGCTCATGGCTGTAGGGCAGGGGCGCAGCCGCAAGGATGGATCATGAGCAACGACGACACGCCTGAATTTGAGCTAGACGAGGCCTTGGAAGACGACGCATCGGAGAACGAAGCGTTGGCCGAAGCCTATAATCGAGGTCTCGCCCTGCAGAAATCGGGCGATCTGGCAGGTGCCGCGCAGGCCTATCGCGAAGCCCTTGCGCTGGACCCGGACGACCCGGGCGGCGTCAGCATTCGTCTGGCGGCAATCGGCGCGGAAGCCGCCCCTCAGAAAATGCCGGATGCCTATGTCGCGACCCTATTCGATCAGCACGCAGATGTGTTCGACGACATTCTGGTCGATGAGCTTGGTTACTGCGTGCCTCTGCTGGTTCGCGATCTCGTCCAGAAGCTTGAGATTGGCCCATTCGATCGATTGCTCGACCTCGGCTGCGGCACGGGCCTTACAGGTATGGCTCTTGCCGATTGCACGGGCCACCGGACCGGCGTCGATCTCTCCGAGCGGATCGTTGAACTTGCCTATGACCGGGAAGTCTATGACGACCTTTATGTGGGCGAGGCCGTCGCATTCCTTGAGGAGTTCGAGGAAGACGATGGCTCTCGTCCCGGCTGGGACATGATCGCGGCAACCGACGTGTTTCCCTATCTGGGGGCGGTTGAACCATTTCTTGCCGGTGCAGTTGACCGTCTGAAACCGGGCGGTTACCTGGCTTTCTCCACCGAAACCCTGTCTGACGAAGCACTTGAAGGGCGTCCCTACATGGTCGGGCCGAAAAGCCGGTTTGCGCAGGGGGAAGGCTATATTCGCTCATCTCTGGATGCGGCGGGCTTCGACATTCTCGCGATGGACCCCATCACCGTTCGTCTCGAGGACGGAGACCCTGTCCCCGGGCACCTTGCGATTGCGCGGCTGCGCTAGAGCCCATGCGCTGAAGAGCATTTCTTCGGTTAGATATTCAACGGGAAGGCCAAGGATCATCTGCCGTTCCATCATGGCCGATGGCACGGCAGACTATCGCCTTTCCGTCAGTCAGCCCTTTGCATGCGCAGATAGGGTTCACCGTCGGACGTTCGCTTGACGGCGACACCGTCACCGTTGATCAGAACGACGACCCGACTGCGAAAAGCAGAAAAACTGTCGAAGGTGACCACATCCACGGGCGTGTCGAACTTGATGGTCACCCGGTATTGGCCTGCAGGACCAACCCGTGTCAGCGACAGCACCTCTCCTTCGAAAGGCTGCTTCATGTAGGTGCCCGAGACGCGGTTGCCGACGGCAAACTGCATCTGGTTTGGTCTGGCGGCTGTCGCGGATACGGTGTTCCAGTCCTTGAAGCCGTATTGGGCGGACAGGAGTTCGAGCGCCTGGCTGTGGGAGATATCCTGCCCTTTGGCAGCTAGCGCGGCGCGCAGGCGCTTGGCCTGTGCTTTGAGATTGGCAACGCTGGGCAGCGTCATGGGATTACCTTTCCAAGAAAGGCAGGCGGTAAGGTGTTCGCCAATTGGCGGCGACCCTTCATGGGGCCCGCGTTGCCATCAGCCTGCACTGTCTCGTGAAGGTCGATCAAAGCTGCAAGATGTCTTGCGCAAGGGAATTCACCATGGCCGAAGCCTGCGGGCGCCGGTTCCCTCAAACCGGCGCAAGGCATACGCCCCGGTTCCAGGTCTGTCAACGCGGCAAAAAGAAAGCCGCTGGCGCGGCTTCAAGGAGAGGGAGGTTAAGATGAAACACCCGGCGGTTCTTACCGCCTGAGTTCGACCGCGCCCTGTCGGACGCAGAAGGGTGATTGCCCTGAATTGGGGCAGGGCAATCGCGGAGACGGGCAAGCCGGTTCCCTCAAACCGGCGCAAGGCATACGCCCCGGTTCCAGGTCTGTCAACGCGGCAAAAAGAAAGCCGCTGGCGCGGCTTCAAGGAGAGGGAGGT
>LZQR01000241.1_pt1 | contig 14389 bp, 16 predicted proteins | sample 768601 | NCBI WGS metagenome assembly LZQR01 (sample SAMN05207299, study PRJNA324521) | oil field metagenome | isolation source: sample BH-FW-24 from oil reservoir | place: India: Bombay High | collected 2015-12-04
GACCAGATGAGTCAATGGCAGAAGGGTATTCAATCGTGAAGCGGCCACCTTGAGCAAACTGAGAGACTTAAAGGTTAAGCGGTCGAACTTCTCTGAGTGCGTTGTAGCGCGAACCCAATCCGAAGGAACTGACCAGTTTACCGTTTGGTTTTTAGTCATATTCAGCGTTTTATCTTTCTTAATATCAAACGGCTTCCATTCCGATACCTGACCAGATGAGTCAATGGCAGAAGGGTATTCAATCGTGAAGCGGCCACCTTGAGCAAACTGAGAGACTTAAAGGTTAAGCGGTCGAACTTCTCTGAGTGATAAACATAGAGCGCGCCACCATCATTCGCCTGACCAAATACGTCAGCATCCCATGGTGGTTGTTGATATAACCAAAAGCCTGCGTGGTCAGCACTAGCCGTATAACCGACAATCATTGGTTTTCGATTGAGTAAGGTATTTTCACCATGGCTAGAGTCTACCTCTGCGATGATGGTGTCTTCCGAAAATGAAGAAAAAAATCTTCATAATCGATGTTATTTATTTCTGCTTGGTTACGTATATCGTTTTCGAGCCAACCCGAGTTAAGTTCGAGCTTTTGGTTGTACATATACCCAATCGCATTTACGCGTTCGTTATCGCTTTTATTTTCATATGCGCCAAAAACGACATCGGCATTATCTAGTTCCCACTCAAGCGCTGCCGCTGCAGAAACCGGTGCATCTTGTAGATCAACACCTTGTTCATGCAGCCCCGGTAAAACGATTGCTGTGGTTGACCATGTCACAGGTGTAAACAACAGGCTCAAAGAACCTAGCGCCAGCAGCGCAGAACGATATGGCTTCATTATTGAGTTGTCCCAATCAAAAACTTCGATTACTCAAATTGCGAGTCAAATTAGAAGAAAGTATTGGCTATCGGTCAGACCAATTCAAGAAAGTACTAGAACATCTCTTTTTTGATAAATTCTTTATAAGACGAATACGCTAAGCAAATCAGGTTTTACAAAATGAGTCCTGTTTGTCTCAATTTTGAGCCTTGAAGAAGTGGAGAAAAGCTACGCGAGATTTTTCTCAGAATGAGAGGGGAAAATGCCTATGTAACCAGTTGCTTTCTTTCGGAATGATACTCTCAATTAATGGCGCTGCAGAGCATCAGTTTAAGTCTCCAATGGAATTCTAAGCTATCGAAATTATGGGCTTTTTTGATCAACAAATACCGTTAAAACCTCACTCATTGCACCAGTCATATACTCTGCTGAGTTGGTTGTTTCTTATACAAAAATTAACAATCTAAATTTTTATACATTTTTATTGCATAAAATCTCTTTCTTGCTAGTATAAGCCTCAGATGACAATTAATGCAGTATGGCAGCATGAGTATTCAAGTTAAAAGTATCAATAAGTCTTACGGCGATACCCAAGTTCTACACGATGTCAGTTTTAATTGTGAAAGCGGTGAAACGCTGGTGTTACTCGGTCCAAGTGGTGCAGGGAAGAGCTCTCTACTACGTGTTCTTAACCTTCTTGAAGGGGCGGATAATGGCCAGTTAAACATCGCTAATGACGCATTCGACTTTTCAACTGAAATCAAAGAGAAGCAAGGTTTAGCGCTTCGTCGTAAAGTGGGCATGGTGTTCCAACAGTACAACCTATGGCCACACATGACAGTGATGGAGAACCTGATTGAGGCTCCGGTAAAAGTCTCTGGTATGGATAAAGAAGAAGCGAAGAAGCAGGCAATGCAAATTCTCGCGACGCTGCATTTGGCAGACAAAGCGGATGCATGGCCGATGCAACTTTCTGGCGGTCAGCAACAACGTGTGGCGATTGCCCGCGCGCTGATGATGAAACCAGAAGTCTTGCTTTTTGATGAGCCTACCGCGGCGCTTGACCCTGAAATCACGAACCAAGTGGTCAAAATCATTAATGATTTAAGCGAAACCGGAATTACACAAGTCGTTGTGACCCACGAGGTGGATTTCGCCAAGAAAATCGCTAGCCATGTTCTATACCTAGAACAAGGACACATCGTTGAACACGGCACGCACGACGCATTTGTTAATCCGCAAACCACTCAGTTTGCCGATTACCTAAATCACTAAATTACGTTTTTAAAGTTCAGTCTATTTAACAGATAAGCTCGGCTGTCATTGCGAGTGTCAGCCCACTAAGTACACACGGAGTATTGCAATGAAAAAGATTTTACTAGCTTCACTAATCGGTCTTGTCTCAGCAAATGCAGCAGCACAAGAAGAGATCAAATTCGCGATGGAAGCAACTTACGCACCGTTCGAATACATGGATGAAAACAACCAAATCCAAGGTTTTGATGTGGATCTGGCGAACGCACTATGTAAAGAAATGGAAGCAAAATGTACCTTCCACAACCAATCTTTTGACAGCCTGATCCCTGCATTAAAATTCAAGCGTTACGATGCGGCTATCTCTGCAATGGATATTACTGACGCGCGTTTGGAGCAAGTGAACTTTTCTGACCCTTACTACGACAACTCAGCAGCGTTTGTTTCTATCAAAGAAAAAGTGGCTGATCAAAAAGCACTAGAAGGTAAGCGTGTTGGTGTTCAAAACGGTTCAACACATCAAAGCTACCTGATTGAACAAATGCCAGGTGTAACAGCGGTTCCTTACTCAAGCTACCAAGACGCATTCATCGATATGAAGAATGGCCGTATTGATTCTGTATTCGGTGACACAGCTGTCGTAGCAGAATGGTTCAAGAAAGAAGACAACCTAGCGTACGTTGGCGAGCACGTCACTAACCCTAAATACTTCGGTAACGGTTTCGGTATCGCAGTAAACAAAGGTAACGACGAGCTAGTGAACAAGCTGAACACGGCACTGAAAACAGTGAAAGCGAACGGCGAATACGACGTAATCTACAACAAGTACTTCGGTAAGTAATATGGCACTAACGGGTTACTCTTTATCGCTTGTTCAAGCTAGTTGGATGACTGTCCAGCTAGCCTTCACAAGCCTTTTAGTCGGTTTGATTCTGGCAGTGGTATTCGCCAGTGGTGAAATGTCTCGCCGTGTTTTCGTTAAATGGCCAATGACGGCGTTTGTGACGATTGTACGTGGCTTGCCAGAAATCCTTGTCGTGTTGTTCATCTATTTTGGTTCGACGCAGGTTCTGTTTTTAATCACCGGCGACTTTATTGAAGTTAGCCCGTTCTTGTCTGGCGTGGTGGCGTTGTCATTGATCTTCGCTTCTTACGCTTCTCAAACTCTACGTGGCGCATTAAAAGCCGTTGGAAGAGGGCAGAGAGAAGCATCAAGTGCACTCGGCATCAGTCAAGCACACGCTTTCGTTCGCATTGTTTTACCACAAGCAATAAGACACGCACTACCAGGTTTAACTAACCAATGGTTGGTTTTGCTGAAAGATACCGCACTTGTATCACTGATTGGCGTAACGGATTTGTTGAAACAAGCGCAGCTAACATCTGCAGCGACCCATGAAGCATTTACATGGTACGCAACTGCTGCGGCGATTTACCTAGGCATTACTTTGATTACACAACGTGCTGTAAAACTGATTGATAAGAAGTTCTCAATTCAAGGCATGAGCATGGGACAGGAGGCAACTGCATGAACGAACAACATGTTTGGCAAATGCTGGATGGCTTAGGCACTAGCCTTCAATTGACCGCCGCTTCCTTGGTTGTGGGCTGTCTCTTAGCTTGATGATGACGCTGACTCTGATCCTACGTACACCGGGTTTGCATTGGGTAAGCCGTGGCATCATCACTTTGTTCACAGGTACGCCTTTATTGGTACAGATCTTCTTGGTGTACTACGGTCCGGGTCAGTTTGATGCAGTAAGAGAAAGTGTATTCTGGACATGGTTAAGCCAACCTTGGTTCTGTGCGATGTTAGCGCTAGCGCTCAATACCGCGGCATACACTACTCAGTTGTTCAAAGGGGCTTTTAACGCGATTCCTTCCGGTCAGTGGCAAGCGTGTCGTGCTATGGGTATGAACAAAGCCGCAACGCTGAAAGTGCTACTGCCTTACGCTATTCGTCGTGCTGTTCCGGCTTACTCGAACGAAGTGATTTTGGTCTTCAAAGGCACGTCACTAGCAAGCACGATTACGATCATGGATCTGATGGGTTACGCGCAGCGCATTAACGCACAAACTTACGATACGTTGACGGTATTTGGTATTGCAGGCGCATTTTATTTAACGGTAAATGGTGTGCTAACTCTCATTTTCCGTCAGGTAGAGAAGAAAGCATTGGCGTTCGAAGCCGCATAAATCTTCAATCAAACACTCATCATTTAGTTCCACAGTGCCTCTGCAAATGACTCTCTAGCAGGGGCATTTTTTATATTCGTCATGGCAAATCACTCAAGTTCCACCAAACTTAATTCAACGCAATTGCATTGGTGGCACCATGGAAAGAAGACACTTTTTAGCGCTGTGGACATTGTTGTTCGCACCCTCTTTAAAAGCGAAAACACCAATGCGGCCAACTCCAGCACAAACAGAAGGGCCATTTTATCCAGTGGTGGACATTCCTCTTCGTCAAAACTTGATTCTGCAATCAGAGGGCTTGGTCGGTGAACCGATCGTGTTGCAAGGCAAAATCGTAGATACTGCGGGAAAACCCGTTTCAGGCATCAAGGTAGAAATCTGGCAATGCGATGGGCAGGGGATTTACGATCATCCTAAGCAGCCAAATAACGATAAGTTTGATGCTCACTTTGCTGGCTTTGGCGCTGCAGAAACTCAATCGGATGGTCGCTACTTATTCCAGACTTGTATCCCGTGCCTTATGCCTCTCGCCCGCCGCACATTCACGTCAAGTTGTGGCGGGATAATCAAGAGCTTCTGACCACTCAGTTGTACTTAAAGGCAATACTGGTGATGAATGGTGGGTGGCAAAGCCCGTGATTACCTACAGTTTGAAACCATACGAATTGACGGGCGATTAACGGGTGAATTCAACTTTGTGATTGGCTAGCGACTCCGGCTAAGCCATTAACTCAACCAATTGCGCTAAGCTTCTTTATCAAGTATTGGATGAGGCTCGACGCCCGTGACCAGCACAATATCCACGGAAGGCAGCGATGGCATATCGTCTAAGAGCTTAAGATCCTCGCTGACGCTAATACTGCCCATGGCGCCGATTGCCATGCCTGAACGTACAATTGCTCGTTGTGCAGAGGCCGTATTGCAACAGGCTAGTAGTTGATAAGGAATACCACGTTTGGTTAATCCATCGACGGCCGCAGCATGGTATTTGCAGTCGGTTTGGAATAGGGCGAGAGGGAGAGGTTGGGCGCGCTCTATGTCAAAATCAGGATGAGCAATCCACACGCCTTTGTCGCTTGCTAGCCAGTAACCTTCCTCACTGTCCGGTGCTCTTGTCACAATAGCGGCGTCTAGCTTTCCTTCATCAAGTTTTTCTCTCAAGCTGATGCTCGGCTCACTAAAGACTTGAATCGAACATGTGGGCTCAGATTGCTGTAATACGCGGATGACTTTAGGCAAGATATTGTCGTTGTAATCCTCGGGGCAACCCAAGCGAAGAGGGCGCTTGTTTTCATAACGTTTCACTTGTTTCAGCGCTTGATTGTGCAGCTGACCAATTGTTCTGCGTGAGAGCGTAGTGCTAGTCCCGCTTCGCTCAGTACGAGGTTACGGCCTTCCTTTTCAAACAAACTGACACTGAGTTCGTCTTCCAGCTTACGCATTTGTGCACTGAACGCTGATTGGGTGCGATTGATCTGCTTGGCTGCACGAGTGAAACTTCCCGTTTCTACAAAAGCTAGAAAGCTGCGTAACGCATCGATATCCATATCTAAAACTCATCCATCGTTTTTGTTGAAGTGTTCCATCAAAACTATCCGTTAGTCCCCTTAAATACAATCAGATATTGTGAATGGGTACTCAAAACACGAACCGCATGGAGGCGTCATGAAACTGTTTATTGCTAATCAAAACTACTCAAGTTGGTCACTGCGCGCATGGCTGATCTTTCTCAATTCAAACTGGATGTCGAAGTCACCAAGCTCAAATTATTCACGGAAGATTTTTATAAAACCTTGGAAGATATTACACCAACCGCGAAAGTACCTACCTTGGTGGATGGTGACGCAACCGTGTGGGATTCATTAGCGATTTTAGAACACGTTAACGAGCAATACTTACAAGGCCAAGCATGGCCAAGCAACTCCGTAGAACGAGCTAAAGCACGCGCCATTGCCTCAGAAATGCATTCGGGGTTCTTTGATTTAAGAAACGAACTCCCAATGAACATCCGTGCGCGCAGAAAAGTCGAGTTAACGGAGGATGCGCGCAAAGATATTGCTCGTATTGACGCCATTTGGGCAGAGCAAGCAGAGCTGCATCCAAACGGTTGGCTATTTGGAGAATGGTCGATAGCGGATGCTATGTATGCACCTGTGGCATTGCGTTTCCAAACTTACGGTATCGAGTTATCGGAAGGTGCTAAGGCATACCAACAGAAGGTGCTAGCAAGTGAATCTTTACAGCAATGGTTGGAAGAGGCGAGCCAAGAAACGGATATCGTAGAAGAAGATGAAGCAGGGGTAGAAGTTTAACGGCACTAGAGCCTCACTTGATGGGAGGCTCTGTTCAAAATACCTTATTTACTTTTCATACATTGAAGTACTTCTGTTCGCTCGAAATGATTTTTGTCTGCGTAGGTCCCCATTAAACACCCTGTATAAAAGAGAAAAGCATTTTTCAGAGCGTCTTTACTGTCAAATTTGTCCTTTGTTTTTGATTTCTCGTGCCATTAATGACTGGCAGCTCTCGGTGTAAGGCTCAAGAGCTTGTTCACATTTACTAGTACTATCGAACCCAAAACAGCGCTGAAAGGCGGTTTCTTTACAAACATAACTAGAACCTTTGCTGAATAAGTTTTGCATGACCAGAGCTTCCTTGATTGAAGTGAGTTCTTTCGGATCATCCATATTGACTAGCTGGAAGGCTTTTTTGCCACCACGCTATCGCGGTAAAGTATCTCGAGTTGCCAACGGCCAGACACCAGCTCGCTTTCATCGCCGAAATACCACATCGCGAGGTTACGATCATGCTTAAACATGGTGTCAGGCCAAGTGGATTCGGTGAACCCTTTGCCCGTTTTAGGATCGACAATCTTTGGATGTGTCATCCGAACGGTAATTGGGAATTTGTTGGTTTTTGCAAGGCTAGGCTCTACTTCACCCTGTGCATTCTTGGGCAACGTAACCGAGTATCGAAAGCCAATGTATTGGCCGAGTTTTGGCATCACCATTTGTGTTGGAGTCACGGTGTACTCTTTTCCCTCTTGCGTTATTACACCACCTTCAATAATGCTGACACGAGGAGATAGTAGGTTTGAGATGTTTTTCTCTTCGCTTACTTGAGAGGTCGTTGTTAGAGCAGCGGCATAAGGTGAACCCTCGACTGAAAACAGATCAAACTCATGACTTTTAGGCAATGTAATATCATAAAGTGGGTTGTTGAATGCTATGAACTTCTTCAAAGCCAGTTGTTGAGTCAGATCCAGTTTGGTCAATTTATTATTGTTTAGCTCGAGTGATGTTAAGTTTGGGTTTTCACCCAATTGGAATTCGGCTAACTGGTTGTAGTCTGCTTTTACTTCTTGCAACTGTGTCTGTTGGCTTAAGTCCAAACTGGTGAGCTTATTATTACGCACGTTAAGGTGCTTAAGATTCGCGTTTTTCGATAAATCAATCTCTTGCAATTGGTTTGATTGAAGAGATACGTGCGAAAGCTTTGGGTTATGGCTTAAGTCGATCGTAGTTAGGCTGCCACTTCCAAGAAAGAGCGTCTTTAGTTCGGAGTTTTGGCTAACGTTAAGTTCTGTCAGTTTATGGGCACTGAATCCAAGGTCACGCAACTGTGATAGGTGGCGAACGTCTATTTCTGCAATAGGCATTTTGTAGGCGTAGAGACTTTTCAGCTTCGAGTTCTTATTGATGTTGAGCTGTGTCAGGTTGTTTTCTGAAACAGTCAGAGTTTCAAGCTCTGGGTTATGAGAGAGGTCGATATCTCTCAATTGGTTGTTCGCCAAGATAAGGCGTTTGAGCTTTGGATTATGTGTAGTATCGACGCTTTTAATATTGTTGTTTAGAAGAATCAAGTCTTCTAGTGCAGGGAAATATTTAATTTCTTCCACTGAGGTAATGTTATTGTTGGAGCAGTCGAGTTCGGTCAAAATGTTTGGTGAAGACGCTTCGTAGCCAGAAAAGCAATCAGCAAAGTTTGGGTCGACGAACTGAATGTCACCAATGGTTTCTGGAGTGGAACCATAAGCAAAACCGGATAACGCCAATCCACTTGTTGCCATCACCACTTTACCGGATAACCAGATTCGGTTTACCACTGACGCCTTCATATATGAATCCTTTTCGAAGTATTTTAGTTTTAGGCGCTCAATTGCCTTGCCGTTAGTGAATGCTGTTTCGACAATCAATAGAGCAACAATGAATAGATCTGCAGCAGTTTACGCAATTTCTCAAAATAAAACTGTAGGTAAACTACCGGAAACTATTAGCTTTTTATCTGAATTTTTCGAATGGTGATGAAAGTAACGTCAGTGGGAGGGGTTGTTTCGAAATAGCGGACTCCAGTGATGTATTCACTTAGCCTCCTTTATTCCTCTCTGTCACGGGAAGATTTGACAGTACGCTCATCGTTTTCTGAAGGTAAGTTAACGTCCTAATCATACTCCTGCATTTAAACTTTGTGTTCAACGAGATCAAGAGCTATTTATACAAAAATACATCATAATGTTACAATTTCTCAAAGTTGAGAATGTAATGCGCAAAAAGAAAGCTAGTCTCACATGGTATGTAGAAGTCACGTTATATACTGATATCTATACATTAAATCGCTCCAATAAGTTTGTTGAGTGCTATCACTTCTGAGAAGGCAGGCTGCAAACTAAACATATATCCCATTAACTAGGCCTTTCATGTTTGCAAACAATAAGAAAAATTCAACGAATCTAGTTTTGCTCTCTTTTCTTCCGAGCCTTTTCGCGCTGGCGTTTTTGTATTTCAGCTTTGGTCAGTCACTTGATGAATTATCTCAGTTAAAAGCGTCGAGTGTGGTCCAAGAGGTCGATGAGATTCTGGAGTATGGCGAAGAGGCTAACAACCAATCCTTAATGCTTTTGGAGAAGCCCGATAGCTGTGAGGCTCACAGTGTGGCTTTGCGCCATTTGGTTGCGACAGTGCCGTATGTACGAAGTGCCAACTTAGCCAAAGATAATGTGATTTACTGTACCTCGATCTGGGGAGACAGCCATTACCAGTACGATCTAGCAGATTACAGCTCCGGGCGTTTACGCTTAATGCATGGCAGTAAAGTCGATGCCAAACATCCTCTTATTGTGGTTCGGTCTGAGTCGGGTGAGGATACCGCATTTAGTGGGATAGACAGCCTGTACTTAAGGCAGTTGTTAGAGCCTCACGACAAGTTGCACTCATACTTGGCTGTAGGTGAACAGTGGCTCGATAGTAAAGACCTTGTGCTTAAAGTTAACCCAGCGGACAAGCTGATCGCTTGGCATAAAGTGTCATCAGCTAACTTTCCTTACAGTGTGTATTCGGGGTTTGATTACCCTAGTATGATTTCTGCATTTTGGGAGCATGATAATCAATATATTGTTGCTATCTTAATCATTCAGACGCTCTTCGCGCTTTACCTTCTGTGGCTATCAAGACGTCCATCAAACTTATACCTAGAGATAGAGAGGGCGATGGAAAACAAAGAGTTTGTCCCTTACGCGCAGCCTATTTTAACAGTGCAAACAGAGATATTCAGGGTATTGAAATCCTTTTGCGCTGGCAGCACCCAGTGCAAGGGACGGTAAGGCCGGACCTTTTCATTCCTAAAGCTGAACGCTCAGGGTTGATCCTCCCGATCACACATCAATTGATGATACATACTGCGAAAGAAATTCGCCTTTGGAAAGACAAGCTACCAAAACCTTTTCATGTCGGTGTGAATATATCACCGCAACATTGCTCAAAAGGGACGCTTGTTAGCGCTTGCCAAGAGTTCATCGATATTGTTGACTCTAAAGACGTTACCTTGGTCTTAGAACTCACGGAGAGAGAGGCGTTAAATTACTGCGATTTAACCGATGAAATATTCACTCAGATAAAAAGTATGGGCTGTAAAATCGCAATCGATGACTTCGGTACAGGGCATTCTTCTTTGGTCAACTTGCGTAAAGTCGATTTAGATTATCTTAAGATTGATCAAACGTTTGTCCGAGATATTGGCGTCGACACGATAACTGGTCACTTATTGCAGAATATGATTACTTTGTCTCATGACTTGTCGTTGGATGTGGTTGCTGAAGGGGTAGAAACGGAGTTTCAAGCGGAGTACTTAAAGGAGAGGGGCGTAAGCTATCTACAAGGGTTCTTGTTTGCTAAGCCTATGCCGCTTAAAGAATTTTGAGTAAGGAGTTTGACTCTTAGACTGGCCGACGCATTAAGCTAGCGCAACAGCTGTGCCGTTGCGCTAGTCATTCATTGGTTACATGTTCTGATAACTCGGTCCACCGCCACCTTCTGGTGCCTTCCAAGTGATGTTCTGCGACGGATCTTTGATGTCACAGGTTTTGCAATGCACACAGTTTGCGGCGTTGATTTGGAATAACTTCTCGCCCTCTACTTCTATTACTTCATATACACCAGCAGGGCAGTAGCGCTGGCTCGGCTCATCAAACTTCTTCAAATGCACTTGAATCGGAATATGAGGATAGGCGAGTTGCAAATGGCATGGCTGGTTTTCTTCGTGCTGTGTCCCGGACAAAAACACCGATGAGGGTTTATCGAAGCTAATTACACCATCTGGTTTCGAGTATTGAATAGGTTGGCATGCGTCAATCGGTTTTAATTGTTCATGATCGAGCGAGGTATCGGTAATTGTCCATGGTATTGGTTTCTTGACTAGTGGTTGCCAGATATTGTGTTCAAATGTCGAAAGTGCACCGCCGAGTAGGCTGCCGAACTTATGAATGTTCGCACCAAAGTTACGCGTCTCGCTGAGTTCTTCATACAACCATGAGCTTTCAAATCGGCTTTGGTAATCCGGCTCTGGATTTGTTTGTGTGAATGCTTCGATTATGGCTTCTGCCGCTAGCAAGCCAGATTTCATCGCAGTGTGACTGCCTTTGATTTTGGCGACGTTCAAGGTGCCTGCGTCGCAACCAATTAATAGACCGCCGGGGAATTGTTGTCTCGGCAGAGAAGAAAGTCCACCCTTGGCAATAGCCCTTGCTCCGTAAGCGATTCGTTGAGCGCCTTTCAAGCGTTTTTCGATTGCAGGGTGGTGCTTAAAGCGTTGAAACTCGTCAAATGGGCTCAAGTAAGGGTTGCTGTAGTTTAAGTCGACAATAAGCCCAACGGCGATTTGATTGTTTTCCATGTGATAAAGAAAACCGCCACCAGTGGTGTTGGATTCACTCAGTGGATACCCTGTAGAATGGATCACACTGCCAGATTGATCTTTGGCGCCAGCAGGTAACTCCCAGATCTCTTTTAGCCCGAGCGCATAATGTTGCGGTTGTTTATCATCGTCTAAACCAAATCGTTGGATGAGCTCTTTACCTAAATGCCCTCGGCACCCCTCGGCGAATACAGTGTATTTGGCTTTTAACTCGATACCCGCTTCAAAGTTGGGTTTGGCTTCCCCTTGCTTGTCCAAGCCCATGTCACTGGTATTTACTCCAGTTACTGCACCTGATTCGTCGTAGTTTATGGTGGAAGCCGCGAAGCCGGGATAGACCTCGACACCGAGCGATTCCGCTTGCTCTGCTAACCAACGACACAAGTTTGCCAAGCTGATAACGTAGTTGTTTTCATCGTTAAGCATTGGGTTTGGTGTCAGAAAGTGAGGCACGCGGACGTGGTTGAGCTCTGTCGTTAGGTATAAGAAGGCGTCGTTTTTGACGGATGCTGAGAGAGGTGCGCCCATGCTCTGCCAGTCTGGAAAGAGTTCATCCAACGCATGAGTCTCAAATACCGCGCCAGATAAAATGTGGGCGCCAACTTCTGAACCTTTTTCAACAACACAAATAGAAAGCGGCTCATCCTCTCGCTCTTGATTGAGTTGCGCTAATCGGCAGGCGGCACTCAATCCAGCAGGTCCTGCGCCAACAACTACCACATCAAACTCCATGCATTCTCGTTCCATCATCTTGCTTCCTTTGTGTGAAACCTTTCTTCGTGTTTCAGGTGCTTCTTTTAATAAGCAGTGCTCGTATAAAGAACTATAGTCCAGTTGACGTAAACGTAAACTAAACTAAGCTCAAATGGTAACGTCAAAGGGCGTGATAAGATTTTTCGGTGACAATGTCACTAAATGGCTTTTGCAAGCAACACAATGAAAATGCTTAGCTTTAATGAAAATCTTGGTCACGTATGACCCAATTGCTAGGACGCGTATCGCTATTGCGATCTGCTAGGAGGGAATGTGAAAGTACTGGTTGCGATTAAACGTGTAGTTGATCCTTATGTGAAAGTTAGGGTGAAATCGGATGGTTCCGGCGTGGAAACCAACAACGTAAAAATGACGATGAATCCGTTCTGTGAAATTGCGGTGGAAGAGGCTGTTCGCCTTAAAGAAGCTGGGGTAGCAGAAGAGGTGTTAGTGGTGTCGATTGGTGACACTAGTTGTCAGGAACAATTGCGCTCAGCGCTTGCATTAGGTGCAGACCGTGCGATCCATATCGATGTTGAGCTGCCGCCAGAGCCTCTTGCGGTAGCGAAGTTGTTCAAAGCCGTGATGGAGCAAGAACAGGCTCAACTGGTGCTTTTGGGTAAGCAGTCAATCGATACCGATAACAACCAAGTTGCGCAAATGTTGGCTGCATTGACGAATCGTCCTCAAGGGACATTTGCATCGGAAGTGAAAGTCGAAGGGGAAACGGCTTTAGTTACGAGAGAAATCGATGGCGGTTTAGAGACGCTCAAACTGGATTTGCCTGCCATTATCAGCACAGATTTGCGTCTAAATGAGCCGCGTTATGCCTCTCTACCAAACATCATGAAAGCGAAGAAAAAGCCTTTGTCTGTGATGACACCAGACTTCTTTGGTGTGAGTGTTGAACGCTCTCAACAGGTACTTGAAGTCATGACACCGCCTGCACGAAAAGCGGGCGAAATGGTAGGCAGTGTGAGCGAGTTAGTCGACAAGCTCAAAAACGAAGCGAAAGTGATTTAGGAGGCATAATCATGGAAAACAAACCGTTAGCAACCTTGGTCATTGTGGAGCACGATAACCAGTCACTTTCAGTGGACACATTACGCGCATTGAGTGCGGCTTCTGATATTCAACAAGAGGGTACACCTTTGCCTGTAACGGCGTTGCTCATCGGCCATCATTGCAGTTCAGTATTGGACGAATTGAAGTGTGTACAAGGTATTTCGCAGATCATCGCGATTGATGCTGTCGAATATCAGCATCCGTTGGCAGAAAACCTGTCGACATTAATTGCCGACGTTGGTAAGGATTTTTCTCATATCCTAGCTCCTGCGAGTACTTTTGGTAAAAACCTAATGCCTCGTGTCGCTGCATTGCTGGATGTTGGGCAGCTGTCGGATGTGATTGCGATTGAATCGCCTGATACGGTTGTTCGTCCAATCTATGCCGGTAATGCGTTCGCCAGAGTTCGCTCGGACGATGCTACCAAAGTGATGACGATTCGAAGCTCTGCGTTTGACGCAATTGCTGTGTCTGATTCTCCAGTAGTTGAGAATGTCGCCACGTTAGAAACGGCAATTAAGGCAGAACACTGTGAGTTTGTTTCACAGCAAAAAGCGGAAAGTGAAAGACCAGAGCTACCGGCGGCGAACGTCGTTGTGTCCGGCGGTCGTGGTTTGGGCAGCAAAGAGAACTTTGCGCTGGTGGAACAACTTGCTGACAAGCTTGGTGGCGCTATTGGTGCGTCTCGCGCTGCGGTAGATGCGGGTTTTGTGTCTAACGATTTGCAAGTTGGGCAGACAGGTAAGATTGTCGCGCCTCAGCTGTACATTGCTGTCGGTATCTCTGGTGCAATTCAGCATTTGGCAGGGATGAAGGACTCCAAGGTGATTGTAGCAATCAACAGTGATCCAGAAGCCCCAATCTTCCAAGTTGCAGACTATGGTTTAGTTGGCGACCTGTTTGAGATTATGCCGGAGTTGCTGGAGAAGGTGTAAGTTCGATATTTTTCGGGCGTCATTCTGAGTTGCGAGGAACGAGCGTAATTCAGAACCTTTCATCAAAGTGCACTGCGGTTCATTGCTATGAAAGCCCTGCAGTGGGCTTTGCCATTAGATTCCTAGTCGCGCTTAGGCTTGCTGGAATGACGCGCTGGGGTTTCCTTATGAAAATCAGATT
>LZQR01000242.1_pt1 | contig 14374 bp, 19 predicted proteins | sample 768601 | NCBI WGS metagenome assembly LZQR01 (sample SAMN05207299, study PRJNA324521) | oil field metagenome | isolation source: sample BH-FW-24 from oil reservoir | place: India: Bombay High | collected 2015-12-04
GAACCATGTTTGCTTGCTCTGCAGGATCGGCCAACGCTGCACTTAGCTTCGCAAGACTAGGCATCGCAGAAACCATCGGCTGCATGTTCCAGTCTGCACCTTTCTCTAGGTAATGTGGAAGTCGTACAACACCTTGAGTGACGTTTACATTGACTGCTGCGCCAGCGTACAAACCTTTGATTGCTGTCTTAGCGGCATCGAGATCGCTGATGTACTTATTGAAGTCTTCATCTGCATCCAGTGCTGTCACAAAGTCCTGAGTAGTACCCAATGTCATTGTGTATGCAGTAGCGAGATCAACAGAACCTTCATTTGCATCATTCTTGTAAACTGTGTTTAGCGTATTCGCACCAGTAGCGAAGCCTGTCGCAGTGACACCCTTAACGGCAGCAAGCGTGTCACCGACAGACTGAGTGCTGAACCATGAAGAGTAAACAATATCGGCAGGGTTAACACTTGCAAGGCCGAAGATACCTTCAACTGCCGTGGTCGCCGCTTGTACTGACGCTAGGTCACCTGACTCGTATACGACTTCTTGAGATTTGCCAACCGCATAGCTACCGGATGTACCGATAGGGTTACCGTTTACATCCTCAATGGCCTGCGTTACAGCGAAATGTATTCACCTGATTCATCAAGCGAGTTCATGAATTGGATGTACAGCGAGTTGTCACTTGCTTGGACAAAAAGTCAGTGCCAAGTGTCAGTACTTCTCGATTGGGTTAGATGCGCCATCCCAATCCGTTAGACGCTGGTTAATTTTGATCACGCTGACGCCAGACGTAACAAGACCATCTGAGAAACCGTCGCCATTAAAGTTAAGCACGATTGGCATTGATGTTGACCAGCCATCCATCGTGTTCATTGAGGCAATCGGGTTTGTTAGCGCATCATCACCGTCTGTTGGTATGCCAAGCGTTCCGTCTGTGCTATCCATCAACAAGTAAGAAGGTGCTGGGACGTCAGCGTCCGCGCCTTGTAAGGTAAAGCTAATCGACGTATTGCGATCAAGCAGCGCTTGTACTGCTGGTTCAAACTTACGGTATCAGATGTACCAGAACTTGATGTGTCATCGCCACAACCTGCAAGTAGGATCGCAGAACAAAGCAGTGATAGTTTAAACGTGTGTTTCATTGGTTTACTCCGTTAATCCTAATTACTTGAAGGTGTAGTTCATCTGTACAGCACTGATGTATGCAGTACCTTCTGAATCAAACGTGATCTCACGATCTGCTGCGTTGGTTTCGCTAAACGAGCCTGACTTACTCTTAACAAATGCAAAGCCTGCATCGAATGTTAAGTTCTCTTTCATTGCGTAAGTCACACCTGCGCTGTACCAAAAACGGTCGCTGTCAGGGATACTCAATGTTGCTTTGCCTGCTTGCTCGTCATAAGCAATACCTGCGCGAAGCGTCCATTCGCTATTCAGCGTGTAAGTACCACCGAAGGAGTAACGGTTGTTGTCTTCGTATTTTTCTGGTTTGTAGAAACATTGACCAGCTGTTCCATCATTACATTGAGGGCTGGTCGCTTTCAGCTCTTTAAAAGTGCTCCAATCCGTTTGTTGCCAACCATAGTGGATCGCCCATTGATCGTTAAGTTGATGAAACGCTGAAAGCTCGATGATAGAAGGCAGTGAAATTTGTAAGCGACCATCCACTTTTGAAGCGGTAGCAACACCAGAGTCGTAGCTGCTGAATTCACCCTCATCAAAGTCGAGATCAACCTTAGAGCGATAGCCAAAACCGAAGCGGTTGTTTTCATTTAGCTCGTATAGAGCGCCGATGTTCCAACCCCAAGCAAATGTGTCACCTTCCATACCAATTAGGTTGTCAGATTTTTGCTGTCAGGGCCAAATAGCGGCGCTAACTCACCTTTGTGGCGAGTCAATTCTGCATGGGCGTAAACAAGGTTAATGCCACCACCAATACTGAACTGTTCGTTGATGCGGTAAGCAACGTTAGGGTTGATATTAACGGAAAGTAGGGAAGTATCACCTGCCATATCACCAGCAGAGATATCATCTGGGTAATCGGTTGCAACACCGTAGGTCGTGAACATGCCAATACCCCAAGCCCATTGATCATTGATTGGACTGATGTAGTAACCCGCTGGGACAATTTGTAGCGGTGCTACGTCTTTTGCATGTTCGTTGTGATAAGTGTCGTAGACGTTAACTTCAGGGTCGACGATTGACAGTGCGCCTGAAAATTGAGCTTCTTTAAAAAGTGTCATCGCAGCTGGGTTTCGTGCTAAAACGCTGGCGTTATCCGCAACCGCGCCTTCACCTGAAAATGCTCTACCAAGACCAGATGCCGAATGTTCAGCTACCTGAAAGCCCGCAGCTTGGGCATTACACGCAAACAATATTGAAATTGTCAGCAGAGAGCAGTGCTTCTTGTTCATCCTTGACCCTCCTAGGGTGTCATTATAATAGACCGAAGTCTTTGTATTTGTTGTGTGCCTTTTACACCAGTTGCTGTCGGTTCGCGCTACAACTGCAATGTAAATATAATGTTAATTGTATGTTTATTAAATTGTCAAAGATCACGCCTATATTACGTTTTAAATTTGATGCATAGGTCAAACCGCGATCAATAAGGCCATGTATTATCATGATATTTTTTGAAGAATGGTATGACCAGAGTTGTTTTGTAAATCTTATGGTTAAAAGCTAATCAAATACGTGTTGTTAACATGGTTTGCGTTCTATTCCATTACAGGCATAATTCGCACTTTGTGTTTGTCGCATTGGAAATCGCGTTGGAATTACTACACATTGAATTTTTAGGAAAGCCATTGAGGCTCGAAGGCTCTATGGCAGGTTGGCAACAGCTGTTTTGGGATAACACTCTGGTTTCACAAATCGCAGCCAGTGATGATGAGGCTGGGAAGTCGCTGCATGAATTTAAACTTTCATCTGGTGAGGAAGTTCTGCATTGCCAATTGAGCTGTGAATTAAACTGGCAACCGTTTGATTTTAAATACCAAGCGAGCGTCAATGAAACGCTTGTAACTGAAGGGCATCGTGACGAGAAAGACATCGAACGCCAAGTACCAGTTGAAGCGCCACCAGCAGAAAAACGTTTTAGCTTGATAGGCCTCGTCTCGCTTGGAATGAAAGCGCTAAAAAGCGCCAAGTGATCAAGGTTGCGTTAGCATCCGCAAGTTTGGCTGCCTATTCTTGGTTGTTTTCAATTGAGTTTGCGCTGGCTTTGGTTGCGTGTCTGGTATTCCACGAATATGGTCATATCCGTGCGATGAAGTACTTTGGCATGAAGACGAAAGGCATTTACTTAATTCCATTCTTGGGCGGCTTGGCGCTGAGCGATGAAAAGATAAACACGCGTTGGCAAGATGTGGTTATCTCCATCATGGGGCCGTTCTTTGGTTTGGTGCTCAGCATTGTGTTCACTGTCTTGTATTGGATAACCGGTGAGATGATCTTTGCAGGGTTGGCCGTATTTAACGCCTTGTTAAACCTATTCAACCTATTGCCAATCTTGCCGTTAGATGGCGGGCATGTACTTAAAAGCATAACCTTTTCAATGAACACATGGATAGGTTTGGCCGGTAGTATTGTCACGGCGTTGCTCGGTATCTACATCAGCTATACCTTCGGCTTAACACTGCTTGGTTTCTTGTTGATGATGGGAATGCTCGAAGTGGTAATGGAATGGCGAACTCGCCATCATAGCCACTTATTGCCGTTAACACGTTATGGTCAGCTGTTTTCGTTTGCGTGGTACTTGGTATCGGTTGGCGGTTTTATCGCGATCATTTGGTACTTCGCAGGGTTAGGCGATAGCTTGTTAAGTTTGCCTCTGCAGATCCTCGGCACTTAAAGCATAAGTCTATCTATAAAAATAAAGCTCCATTACGGAGCTTTATTTTTAGAACTGCATTCACTATTCATTTAAACTAACCACATCTTGGCGCTTTCGCATTCGACGCAGGTAACGTTTCTATGGTTGCCTGTAAGTCTTTGATGCGAGTGCTGTGTGATGGGTGAGTAGAGAAGAACTCCGGCGGTTGTCCACCACCCGTAGCAGCCATGTTTTTCCAAAGATCAACGCTTTCATTTGGATCGAAGCCCGCTTTCGCCATGTAGCCTAAACCCACAATATCAGCTTCTGATTCTTGAGTGCGGCCATAAGGAAGTATCACACCGTACTGAACACCGACACCAAGTGCTGCCATGGTCATCTGTTGATACTCTTTGTATTCAGATGCACCAATCGCCACGTTAGCTAGCGACAACCCCGCGTTTGCTAGTTGGCTTTGAGACAAACGCTCATTACTGTGGTCTGCTAAAACGTGTGCTACTTCGTGGCCAATAACCGTCGCAAGTTGGTCTTGGTTTTTCGCTACTTTCAGCAATCCAGTGTAAACGCCGATTTACCGCCGGGTAGGGCAAATGCGTTGACTTGGTCACTATCAAACACCACAACCTCCCAATTTTTAAACCCTGCTTGAGGCGGGATCGTATCGGTAATTTGCTTGGCCACACATTGAACATATGCGTTGACCTTTTTATCTTTGCTTATCGGAATTTCTTGCTTCATCTGATCAAACGATTTAGCACCGAGCGAGGACATCTCTTGATCGGAAAACATAAGAATTTGATTTCGACCAGTCGGTGAGGAACTGCATGCCGTTAAGCCAGCTATTGTCAAAAGCACTGAGGCTTTGATCCATGTTCTCATAATAGGGTCCATATAAATATTTTCTGTTTTGTACCAATAGTATAACGCTTCGTAAAGAAACGTTAAGTCATTATGTTGATCACGTTGAGACTTGCGTTTGACCTTGAAGTCACAATGCGATCAGGACTATGCTAGGCGCACTTTTCATAGATAAATCGCCCAGTGCAATACGGGGCGAGATAAGAGCGAAAAATGAGTATTTGGAAAAAGCCAATCGATCTAGACATTCTTAACGCGACGTCGAAAAACACCATGATGGAGCACCTGCAAATCGTCTATACCGATTTACGGATGACTCACTCACTGCGACCATGCCAGTTTGCAGCTTTACACATCAGCCTCTAGGGATGCTTCATGGTGGCGCTTCTGTTGTACTCGCAGAGACGCTGGGTTCACTGGCTGCCAATTTCTGTGTTGGTGAGGGGAGTTACTGTGTGGGATTAGACATCAATGCGAACCATATTCGAGCCATGCGCAGCGGGCACGTTATTGGCACGGCGAAGCCGGTTCACTTGGGTGTATCGACTCAAGTATGGCAAATCGAAATAACGGATGAACGCGGACGTTTGGTTTGCACGAGCCGTTTGACGATTGCCGTAAAACATCCGAAAGAAAAACGGTTCAATAAGAGAATACTCATATGGTTATTGAATTCTCTTTAGGAAAAATTATCGCAACGCAGCGTGAAGTCGTGATTAAGCTATCCGGAAGTGCGATGGTCACATTGCAAGCTCAAACCGATGCAATTCAGCTGCTTGGTCGCGGTGCTAACGTGGTTTTGGCACATGGTGCGGAAACCAAATGGTCGATCAAACTCGACGATGAAGATCAATTACGCCACCTAGCGCAAGAAATTGGTATCGACATTCAATAATTTGCACGTCGGAGTTTGCACTTTCCGTAAAAATGAGGAAACTTAGTTTATCGTTATGAAAACTAAAATTTCCTCTTTATGAGTAGCCCTCGTTTACGCGTTCAGTTCGAAACGCTGTTTGAAAAGTTCTCTGGTAATGACACGGAAGTGCAACTCGAAGACATTACCGAAGCACTCTTTGTACCCGCCGCAACGCTCGAATCGTTCTTAATAAGTTAGAAGAAGAAGGCTGGATCGAATGGCATCCTGCCGCAGGTCGCGGAAAACTCTCTAAACTGGTTTTTAAGCGCAATCGTAGTGATGTCAGTGAAAACCTTGCACGTCGTTACTTGGACGAAGGCAAAATCGGGCAGGCGTTAGAGGCGTTGGATAATGACGCAGCTAAACTCACTCAAGTGATTCAAGGCTACCTCGGCTTACAACACCGTCAAGGCGAGCAGGTCGTCCGTTTGCCTTACTATCGTCCACTTGCGATGTTGAACCCGCAAAAGCCGATGCGCCGTTCAGAGCAGCATATTGCGCGCCAAGTGTTTAGTGGCTTAACTAAGCTGGATGACAATGAGCAACTTCAACCAGACCTTGCCCATTATTGGGGAAGCGCTCTCAGATACCCATTGGCGTTTTTACTTACGCCGTGGTGTTCGTTTCCATAATGGGGAACTGCTCACAACCGACTGCGTGATTGAAAGCATCAGCGTATCAGGCGAATTGAATCTATTCTCACACATCGAAAAAGTCGTTTCGCCTGAACCTTGGACAGTGGATATTCATCTTGTTCGTCCTGATAAGTACCTGCCGCTTGCTCTGAGTGAGTCTCAAGCCAAAGTCCTGTTGCCAAACAATATGCGCGCGGAAGAGTTTGATAGAAAGCCAGTAGGAACTGGGCCGTTTCAAGTGAAAGTCAACGATGACAAACGTTTAATTTTGACGGCATTCGATGGCTACTTCGGGCTACGTCCGCTCTTGGATCAAGTCGAGGTATGGGTGATCGACGAAGCATACTCCTCGATGGTGTATCCAAGCCTGACCAAACCACAAATGGACAAACAAGCGTCGACGGACGAAGTTGAGCTCGATCCGGGCTGTACATTCTTATTACTGAATAAAAATACAGGTATTGCGAGAGACCCGCGTTGGGCGGAGTTTTTAAGCCAAACACTGAACAGTTACCAAGTGTATGCCCATGTGCCTCAAGACAAGGTAATCGAGCTCGGCGTTCTGCAAGCGTTTGGTCTAAAGCCGGGCTGGATAGACCTTAGGCCGACCATTGCCGGTGAAGCCCCTCAGAAAGACAAAGCCATTTGTGTTGCTTATCAAAAGAAGCATCCGATGTTTCCGGTCATCGCAAAGGCGATTAGAACCTTATTAAAACCTCATGGTATTGATGTTGAATTTATTCGCTATGACACGCAACCTCCATCACCAGAAGAGGTCGATATCTGGATTAAAGCAATGGGGATTGCCACTAACCGTAACGATGCGTTAGCTGGATGGCTGCTGGATTACAGCGACATCGACAAGTTTAGTGCAGGTTATGATTTCTCTGGTTGGGCTGGGCTGGTGGACCAATGGCGAGCAGGGCAACATGCTGATTTCCCCGCTCGAGAATTGGGAAGGCAACTTGTGAAAAGCTGCCAGGTGATCCCAATGTTCCACTGTTGGTTAGGCGTAAACAAAGACCACAGCGGTGCACTACAGAATGCCAAGTGCAATGCCCTTGGCTGGTTTGATTTCAGCAACGTGTGGGTAAAACCAAAAATAGAGCAAGATGGCGAAACCGAATAAGAAACAACCGACCAAAACGGTCGAGATATATTGTGCGAAATGTAAGACGCAGCTGTTTAAATATCGAAAAGGCGGCAAAGGCGCGCTGGTGAAGTGTTTCAAAGAACGCATTGTAGAAGACTTCACTCAGACACCTTGCATTTGCCCTGGATGTGAACAAGAGTTTGCAAGAGATACGTTAGTTAGAGGAACACCTGCCTACAAGATGATCGGCGGCAAGGTGACGATGAAATAAGAGTCAGTTATGAGCGAACAACACGAATACTGCATGGTATTGAGTACCGCTGGTACAGAAAAGAACCGCGACGAAATCATCAAAGGTTTGTTGGAAGGAGAGCTAGCGGCTTGCATTCAAACCATGGCCATTGAAAGCCACTATGTTTGGAAAGGCGAAGTGTGTAGTGATAGTGAATGGCTATTGATCATTAAAACGCGCAAAGATCTTTACGCTTTGGTTGAAGACAAAATAAAAGACCTGCACGAGTATGAAGTTGCTCAAATCGTGCAAGTCCCAATTGTAGAGGGCTTTAACCCTTATCTAGAGTGGCTTCGCCAGTCGACGCTGAGTTGTCAGTAAAACCAAAGATAATATCGCACCCATCGTGTCACATAACATGTCTTTCTGGCGTCCCAGATATCTCCTTGGGAGCCTAGGAAGGCAATACCCTCATCACCGCCAGCGATTGCGGCATACCACCATTCAATGATTTCATAGCCTGCTGCCAATGACATGATGGCAAAGAGCGCGAACCAACAAGCCAATTTAGCGCTGACTTTTTTCTTGTTAATTAGGTATTCAGCAATAGGGTACGCATAGAGACCGATAGAAAAGTGAGCAACGCGGTCAAAGTTATTGCGCTCCGAACCTATCAAGTTATTGAACCAATCAAAAGGCACCTCGCAAAGGTATATTTGGCGCCAATCGTATGAAGACACAGCCAGACAAACATCAGCACATAAGCGGTGTTACTGAATTGGTAGCGAATGGACAGTGCCCAAATGGCCACAAGAATACCGATGGCAGGAACGATCTCTGCAAACCACACCGCGCGGGAATTTGGTTCTAACGCAGAAAACAAAAAAACGATCGCGTAGAAAATCGTTAAACCTAATAAAGTAGAAGTACTTTTCATAGAGAAATTGATCCTTCAATTGAAAATTGTGTTAATGATTACACTTAATTGTACGGTGTGCAATTGTTTCTTTTGCTGGGGTAATGCTTACTTTTTATGTTGATATATTGCGAAACTGCTCAACAATAAAACGTTTGCGCACAAACATTTCATTAAAATTTGATTTACAACATGGCCATCCATAGAATTCAACGCTCAGTCTAATATAAAAGAAGTAATGTCATGAAACTGGAAACTGTCGATTATCTTGCTGACGACGCTGCTCAACAGTTCGTCACCTCACTACGCGAAACAGGCTTTGGTGTCCTTAAAAACCACCCGATCCCTCAAGAGCTGGTGGAGTCTATTTACAAAAACTGGTACGAGTTTTTCTGCTCTGAGCAAAAGAAAGACTTCCACTTCAATGTTGAAACACAAGACGGTTATTTTCCACCATCAGTTTCTGAAGTCGCGAAAGGCCACTCAGTAAAAGATATTAAAGAGTACTTTCATGTATACCCTTGGGGACAAATGCCTAAGCAGCTAAAAGCGGAAATCATGGAATACTATGACCGTGCTAACGCGTTTGCTCAAGAACTGCTTGGCTGGGTAGAAGAATACGCACCAAAAGAGGTACAAGAGAAGTTCTCTATCGCGTTGTCTGAAATGATCAACAACAGCGATAAAACACTTCTACGCGTTCTGCATTACCCACCGATGACTGGCGAAGAAGAGCCAGGCGCAATTCGTGCGGCTGCCCATGAAGACATCAACCTTCTGACGGTACTGCCAGCAGCGAACGAGCCGGGTCTCAGGTTAAGAGCAAAGAAGGTGATTGGCTAGATGTGCCATGTGATTTCGGCAACCTAATCATCAACATTGGTGACATGCTGCAAGAAGCATCGGGTGGTTACTTCCCATCGACGACTCACCGCGTTATCAACCCAACAGGCGGTCGCCAAGAAAAATCTCGTATTTCTTTGCCACTGTTCCTGCACCCAAAACCGGATACTGTGCTTTCTGAGCGTTACACCGCACACAGTTACTTGATGGAGCGTCTGAGAGAGCTGGGCGTTATTTAAGTTAACGAGCTCCTCCTTCAAAAGGCTGACGGTTTATGACTGTCAGCCTTTTGTGTTTATGGTACAAATTGACTAGCTTTAATAACAGGTACTTAAAACGGTTAGGGGATACATGGACGAACAATTTGATGTTTTCCACAACGGACAGCAATATATGGAAAATCCATTGTTGTGGCCGATTCTAGACATTCTCCGAAAACAACCTACAAACTGGAAGGTGCACACACTCGCGCAGGAGCTTGGTGAGCACGGTTACATTCCTCAATTAGATTCATCCCCAGATAAAGACTTGTTTAAACGTAACTTCTTGCTGATGAACGCTCTTTATCAGCTACAAGAAACGTTATACCCAGACGGCTGGCTGCAAGTTGAAGCAATGAATATTGTCCTGATGTCGGCCATTGAAGCCTCTCGTCACAGTATCGATATCAATGATCCTCTAAGAGAGTATTACCTTGATTGGAAGAACTACGAAGCGGATGAAGGTGAGGTACGTAGCTGCTTAATGAATTCTGGAGCCGATACCAACGTTATATAGGTGGAAGCTCATCTTCTGATTTAGACCGCGCCAGGGCGCTGAGTTTATTTGAGTTAAGTGCTGATGCGACTAAAGCAGAAATCCGAAAGCAGTGGCGCAAACTCGCGCTACGTTGGCATCCAGACCGAGATAATGGGGACTCAGAGCGCTTTAGGGTTTTGTGCGATGCATGGAATGTTTACGTAACGGATGATAGGTTTTCGTGACAATGTAATAAATTGAACTTATTGGCGATACTCCCCAATCTAATTCAAACAAAAAGGCAGCGTTCTATCGCTGCCTTTTTGCTATTCGTGTTGCTCAGTATTAACGAGAAGGTTTGAACTGAGACTTACGCATGCGGTTCAGTGCCGCCATGACATCTAATGTACGTGGTTTCGCTAGGTCACCTTGTTTCGGCAGTGTTGCGTACCATTCGCCAGATAGCATGTCTTCAATTTCTTTCGCTGGGTGGTTACACCAACCAGGAAGTTGCGCGATCTGGAACCACAGCCAACCGATGGTGTTGACTTCATCTGCGGACTCCAGCTGCTCAAGTGCGCTCAGGTCTGTAAACTCTTTACCGAAGCGAAGAGAGTCTTTGCCTTTTGCATTCACGCGGAACTTACCGTCTGTCAGAATGTTCATCAGTGCTACACGGTTCAACGCGCGAGGACGGAACGTTTGTAGGCTCTCTTCTGATTCGTTATGACGCTGAGTAGGGTGCTGAGCGATAACTTCTTTGGCCTTTTCGGTTACATCAACCGCTTGGTAGTCGTGCATTTGGATAACCGTATCCGCAACGTCTAGGTAGTCACCAGAGCCACCCATAACGATTATGGTAGAGATTTCTAACTCGTCACGCAGTTGGCCGATACGATCAACCAATGGAGTGATGGGTTCGTCGCCTTTTGCTACTAACGCCTGCATACGTTCGTCGCGAATCATGAAGTTAGTTGCTGACGTATCTTCATCGATAAGCAGTGAACTTGCGCCTGCTTCGATAGACTCTTGTAGCCAAGCCGCTTGAGAAGTTGATCCCGACGCGTCTTGCGTAGAGAAATCCGCTGTGTCTTTACCCATTGGCAAGTGGTTGATGTAGTTCGATAGGTTCAAGTGATGAACACAGCGACCATCTTCCGCACGGATCTTCATCGCATTCGCATCTGTTACGATGTATTCACGACCATCGCCAGGAATGTGATCGTAGATAGAACGTTCTACTGCATTCAGTAGCGTTGATTTACCGTGGAAACCACCACCAACAATCAAGGTGATGCCTTTTGGAATGCCCAAACCGGTTACATAGCCTTTATTTGGTGCGTGAAGAGTAACCTGAAGTGATTCTGGCGCTTTAAATTCGACCGCATCTTTCATCGGTAGATCGCAGTTACCGGCAATACGTGGAAGAACGCTACCATTCGCAACGAAAGCGACAAGATTATTTGCTTCTAATTGTTCACGCAGTGACGCTTGATCTTCCACCACTTTACAGTGCTCAATCAACGCGTCTTTGTTCAGCTCACGCTCCAGCGTTGCGCGACGAATAAACTTTGGCAAGTAGAACGTCAAAATGTTGTTCGCTTTCTTACCAAGAACAGAGCGACCTTCAGCTGGCAAATTCACGCGGAAGCGAAGCTCAATGCCTTCTTCAGTGAAAAGCACCGCAGTGTTATCTAGAACGGTTTGACCGCTTAGAGAGATAGAAACAGCGTTCTCTTGTTTTGCAAACTCATCAAAACTGCGAGCAATAAAGTCACGAGCCGCGCGTTGGAATGCAGGGGATTCGTCTTTAAGCCATTCAAGACCGGTCAAAGACCACGCGCGAGTAGCACGTAGGCGAGAAGCAGATGCGTACGGGTCACCTTGTACGTAATCAATGTACAAGTCGAAATCACCAAAGTCGTACTGACCTTTGATTTGTTGGTATGCGCGATAGTTCTGCTTTTCGATTTTCTTAAGCGTGGCAGTCAACTGATCCATGAAGATAATGGCCTTTTTATTGGAAGCGGGCGGCGATTATAGAAACCACCGCCAGCAGAGTAAAGGAAATGCTTAGGAAGAATAGGTGTATTGTCCACCTAATAGGTTTTGATTAAACAAACTTTGTTCAAATTCATTGCAAGGCATTGGCTTACCGTACAAAAAGCCTTGTCCAATATCGCAGCCTTGACCAATCAAAAATTGCTCTTGTTGAGTGGATTCAATCCCTTCAATGACCACTTGAAGTTCCAGTTTTTTGGCGATGTGGATGATAGAACAGATGATGGCTTTGTCGTCGTCAGATTTTTCCATTTGTTGAACAAAGCTTTTATCAATTTTAATCGCATCAAACGGGTATTTTTTCAAATAACTGAAAGAGGCATAACCCGTCCCGAAGTCATCAAGTGACAATGTCACTCCAAGTTTGTGCAGTTTATTCAATGTATTACGTGCAACAACCTCATCGGCAATGAGCGCGCTCTCGGTGACTTCCAGTTCGAGGAAGTGTGCGGGTAGGTGAAAGGTATCTAACAGGTGTTCAATTTGCTCTGCGAAGTTAACGTTTTGCAATTGAATAGGTGAGACATTCACGGCAATCTTAAAGTTATCCACCAGCTCAGACCATTGCTTAGCTTTATCTATTGCAGTGCGAAGGACAAACGAACCGACCTCAAAGATCAGACCATTTTGCTCGGCCATGTGAATTAGGGCTTCATTAGAGACATCGCCCAGCACCGGATGGCGCCAACGAAGTAATGCCTCAGCACCAATCCATTTATGGTTATGTGGAAGAACCTTCGGTTGGTAGTACAGCATTAAGTCATCGTTACGAACCGCTTGCAGCAAGTAGCTCTCGAGTTTGTTATGGTCACTAATATCTTGAGACTGACTTTCACAGAGGTAGCGATAAGATTCGCCCGACTCTTTACACAGCAACATTGCATAACACGCATTTTGCAGTAGTTGCTTCCCATAACTGTTTTTGTGGGCTTGAACTACACCCACATAAGAATTGAGGTGGACTTCGTTGTCCTCAATAAAAAAATTGCCCAAACTGACATGATTAATGTCGTCGAGGAGGTGCTGTACTTTCGTTTCTATGTTTTCGCCGGTAACGATGATAACGACGTCGTTAGAGCTTGGTCTTCCTGTGACAAAATAGCTGGATTCGGTGTGGCCAAGGCGAAAGCGAAACTCTTTCAATACCTCATCAAAGGCTTCGAAGCCGTATTTCGTTTGTATGCTTCGAGCGTTGCTAAAGCCGACATTAATCACCACCAAAGAGTGTTGTTCAGTATCAATGCCATCTAAGGTTTGGTCCAACACTTGTTCGAGTGCTGCTCGATTCAAAAAGCCTGTCCCTTGATCGTGAGTCTGCTGATAGTTGACTTGCTTCTCGGCGGCTTTACGGCGGTCTATCTCTCTTGTCAACGAGTAACTAAGCTGAGCAAGGTCAGTAGTGCGGGTTTCAACCCGACTTTTGAGTTCGTTATTCAAGCGGACAAGCTTATGTTGTTGAAAAACGACGGCAAGCTGCGCTTCTATAGACTCTTTAAAAGAGGCGAGAAGCTCTCGGTAGGTGTCGTTATATTGGTTTTCTTTCGCATCCAACATGCAGATGGTGCCGAAGGTTTCTCCGTTCGGCCAATACAGCGGCAGCCCGCAATAAGAGAGCATTCCTAGCTCGATGTCTGGATTATCTTTCCAATTCTCGTCAACCAGTGCATTTGGGACCAACAGCCCACATTTGTTTTCGATAACGTGTTCACAGTAAAGACCATGTCCTAGTTTTTCTTTGTCGCCAACTTGGTAAGGGTTATTTTCGGTTTCGCTAGTGGTGTTTACTTCTATGTAATCGGGATGTATGCGCATGATCAGTGTAGTGGGTACATCGGCAATGCGTGCTAAGAGGTTGACGATATTTTGCCAACTTCTCCGCATCGATTCGGGTATCTCGTAATCTAGTGTTTGTAATGTACCCATAAAAGCAGTCCTTTGCCGTCGGCCCACACCCTGTGAACAAGTATCATTTTTCTATTTGTAGCCAGATGTACACATCATTTAAATCCTCGACTAGATCAAGTATAGGGGGACGATTACTTCAGATAAAAAAAGTCCTGAAAACTTTCAGGACTCTTAAATACTTGGCACTGTCTTCGGGTATCTCGTAATCTAGTGTTTGTAATGTACCCATAAAAGCAGTCCTTTGCCGTCGGCCACACCCTGTGAACAAGTATCATTTTTCTATTTGTAGCCAGATGTACACATCATTTAAATCCTCGACTAGATCAAGTATAGGGGGACGATTACTTCAG
>LZQR01000243.1_pt1 | contig 14351 bp, 19 predicted proteins | sample 768601 | NCBI WGS metagenome assembly LZQR01 (sample SAMN05207299, study PRJNA324521) | oil field metagenome | isolation source: sample BH-FW-24 from oil reservoir | place: India: Bombay High | collected 2015-12-04
GTTTACACCAGCTGCCCTGATTTCAACCAGGACCTGACCCGGCCCGTGCTGTGGTATTGCCGGTTCGATCACGTCGATCAGAAGATTGTCCAGATCCGGCGACTTCTCCGTCACCCAAAGGGCCTTGCCGGTGACTGTCTTGCTTTGAACGTTCATGGCTCTTGTCCCGTCCTTTTCACTTTGTTGCGGCGCGCTTACTGCTGGAGGCCAAGCATTTGCCTGGCTTCGCCTGCAGTGGCGATTTCGCCTCCCAGTTTCTCAATGAAGTCACGGGCTCTGGCGGTCAGTTCGCCATTGCCCTTTGTCCGTTTGCCCTTGCCGATATAGACGGTGTCCTCCATGCCAATGCGCACGTGGCCACCCAGCAGCCAGGCTTGCACCAGCATCGGAAAGCCCATCGGCCGACACCGAAGCCGGTCCACGCCGTGCCCGGCTGCAACATTCGGGAAGCCATGGACATGGCATCCGGAGTTGAAGGCAGGCCGTATTTCACGCCCGTTACAAGCGAACACATGGCGGGACCTTCGATATGTCCGGCCTTCAGAAAATCGTTGGCCATGACGATGTCGCCGGTGTCGAACAGTTCCAGTTCCGGTTTCACACCGCTGTCGCGGATGACTTCAGCCATCACGCGCACATTCCGAGGTGTGTTGATGACCACCTGCGCACCTGAATTCATCGTGTTGAAATCCAGTGTGCAGATGTCCGGACGGATCCTTGCGATATGTTCCACCCGTTTTTCTGGAGGCAGGATCGTCGTTCCCGGGCCGGCGACCGAAGGATCGTCATCGGAGGGGACGAAACGGCCGCCTGGACCGGTCGTCAGGTTGAGGATCAGATCAGTGTTCTTCTGCCTGATCAGCCTGACAACGTCTTCGTACAGGCCGATCTCCATCGATGGCTTGGCCGTCTCCGGATCCCGCACGTGAATGTGGGCAATTGCGGCGCCGGCTTCGGCAGCCTCAAGGCACGCATCGGCAATCTCCTGAGGCGTTGCCGGCAGGTCAGGGTGCTGGTCGCGGGTGGTCAGGTTTCCAGTCACGGCGCAGGTGATGATGGTTTTATGCACCATGGTTCAAAGCCCCCGCCCGGCATCGACAACGATGCGCGTGCCCGTGGAGTGGGTGAGGTAGGCAACGGACGCAAAGATCGCCTTGCCGACGTCCTCGGCTTCGACAACCTTTTGCAATGGGGTCGCTGCACCCGCCTTTTCGACCTGTTCCCGTGTTCTGCCTGGAACAAAATCCGTCGCAACCATTCCTGGAGACACGGAGAGGATCCGGACTTCCGGTCCAAGTGCCAGGCCAAGCGTATGGGTCATCGAATCGAGTGCCGCCTTTGCGCCGCAGTAGGCGATGGAAGAACCGAAGCCCTTGAAGGCCGCGATCGAGGACACGTTGATGACGACACCATCGCCGCTCGCCTTGAGCAGGGAGGCAAAGGCGCGAATGGACGCGAACACCCCCGGAAATTGGAGGCGAAACCTCATCGATGATGGTGTCCGTCAGTCCATCCAGATCCTTGTGAGCGACCGGCGTCGTGGTGCCCGCCGAATTCACGAGAATGTCGACCCGCCCAAGTCTGCTCGCGATTTCCTCCTTGAAGGCCTCAATGCTTGGCGTGTCGATGACATCGACTTTCAGCGCAAGATGCCGTCGCCTTCGAGTGCCGTGACGACTGCCCGCGCCTTGTCTTCGCTGGAGCGATATCCGACGACGACACGCGCGCCCGCCTCTGCGAACAGTTTGGCAGATGCTGCGCCTATTCCGCCGGAGCCCCCGATGACAACGGCGACTTTCCCTTTCAATGACTGGCTCAAGACACTTTCCCCTTGATCGGCGGTTCGGGGAAACGGGGTTCGCCTGGCTTCAGGATGAAGTCGTAGGTGCAGGTGTAGAAGGGGGCGGCAACGTCGGGATATTCGGCTGAAGGTGTTTCCCGGAGTTCCAGATCACCCGCGATCTGTTCCTTCGCACCGAACACAACGTCGTTCACCATCGCTTCGTCCGTATCGGCGAAAATCTGGGTGATGAGTGTCTTGTGTTCAGGCGCGGACACTATGAAATGGACATGCGCCGGACGCATGGGTGTCCGTTTCTGTGCCCTCAACAGGTCTCCCGTAGTGGTGTGAACGGGAACCGGGTAACCGGCCGGTTTCACCGTGCGGATGAGGTAGTTGCCGTTTTCGTCCGAAACAAATTTGCCACGCAGATTGAAGTCGGCCTGGTCCTTGTCCTGGTTCTCGTAGAGTCCATCCGGGGATGCCTGCCAGACATCAAGCGTTGCCCCGGCAATGGGTTCACCATTCACGTCCAGTACACGGCCCCTCAGAACCAGCGGGTCTCCCGACGTAGTGGACCGTGCGATGGTGTCGCCAAACTCGCAGTCAGGTGCAGATCCCCGATAGAAGGGGCCAAGCAAGGCTGACATCGTCTCGCCCTGCATGCCGTCATTGTTGATGAGATCGATGAGTGTCGAGGCGCCGAGAACGTCGCAGATGAGAACCGCCTCGTTGTGAGCGTTGTCGGTCTGCTGGCCTATGGCATTGAGGATCTGCAGGCCTTTTTCATATTCGGCTTCGGTCGGGCGAACCTCCCGCAGGAAGGCATGCAGGTGCCGGACGAGAGAGGTGATGATTTCCTTGAAACGCGGATCCGTTGTCGCCTCCATGGCCGCCAGGACGGCAGGGGTGACATCCTCTTCCTTGCTGATCAGTCTTGTAGTCGTAACGTAGCTGTCCATGACGTTCCCTCAGGCGGACGCCGCTGTCGCATGTAAGGCCTGGTCGACCCTGGCTGCTTTCAGGTGCGGGTATTTTTCGGTGAGCAAGGAGCATGGTAATAGGTGGCCCCGAAGGCGGGCTCCTTGCGAATGTTATCCAGCCATGCCGCGACCATGGGCTTGTCTGCCCAGGAATCGCCCAGTTTGATGTCGTCCATGCGCACAATGACCGGCATGATGGCGATATCGGCATAGGTGAGGGTCTGTCCCATGATCCAGGGGCCACCTCCTTCCAGAAGCCACTGGTTCATCCGGTCCACGCCCCGGTCCAGGCGTCCCAGCGCCTCGTCCATGTCAGCCTTCGGAAAACCGGTGCGGCCCATTTTCATGAGAAACTCGCGGCGCAACGGCTTGCTGTCGCAAAGCGCCTGAAATTCTTCTGCGCTCATGGCCTGAAAATGCGGCAGGAAGGCAAGATTATAGGATGGTACGCGGATCGCCGGTGTCGGCACTTCATCGATGAAGCGCAACATCGACCGCATTCTTGCACTCTCATGAGGAGCAGACGGCCGCATCGGGGAGGTGTCCGGCAGTATGTCTTCCAGATACTCCATGATGACGGCGCTATCGGTCACGGGGACCCCGTCATGCACGAGGGTCGGAACCACGCCATTGGGGTTGATCGCCAGATAATCCGGCTTGAGCTGGTCGCCACTGAAGAGGTCCAGCTTTCTTTCTTCAAATGCCTGTCCCTTTGCGTGAAGGGAGAAGCGCACACGCTGCGAGCAGGTGGATTGAGGCGCGTTGTAAAGTACGAAACCCATCGGTTGAGCCCTTTCTCTCAGTCCCAGTTCAGGAAGCGGGGCAGGCGGTGTTTCGCTGCCAGGGTTCCAACGATGCCAAGGGGAAAGAACATCAGCGCCAGCGCCATGATCAGGCCGGTTGCCAGGATGTTGAATTCCGAAGAGCCAAGAGTTGCGACGAAGATCTCGTTGAAGGCGACAATCAGGATTGCACCGATGACCGGGCCCGCGATCGTGCCCTTGCCGCCGAGAATGCACATCAGAACCATGTTCACGCTGACAAGAATGATCAGGAAGATGTTCGGACGGATGTAGGTGAGATATTCACCCCAGATAGCGCCTGCCATGCCGACAAAGGCTGCCGAGATGGCGAAGGCGAGCGTCTTGTAGGTGCGGGTATCGATCCCTGCGCTTTCGGCCTTGATCTCGTCCTTCGAAATGGCGCGCAGCCCGAGCCCAAATTTCGAGTGCTTGATCTTGTAGCTGATGAAGACGGTCAGCGCCGCCAGAACGACGAAGGCGTAGTAATACGGCAGCTTGGCCCATTCCACACTGAGGTCGTTGGCAGGTAGGGCGACGCCATTGGCCCCACCGACAAAGTGCCAGTTGTCAAACAGGATGCGGGCAATCATCACCAGCGCCAGCGAGGAAATGATGAAGCTCGGGCCGCGCGTTTTGAGCGTGATGCGACCGATCAGATAGCCGACAGCAGCGCAAACGAGGCCTGCCAGAGGTGCCGTCAAAAGCGTCGAGATGCCGAAGCGTGCCAGCAGCATTCCGGCAAAGTAGCCGCCAATGCAGAAGAAGACATTGTGTCCCAGCGAGATGTAACCCGTGAAACCGCCAAGAATGTTCCAACCCGATGCCATGACCGCATAGCAGGCCGTGAACAGGATGAGGTGGATCACATAGTTGAAGTTGCCGACAAATTGCAGTGCCGGAACCGCCAGCAAGAGGGCCAGAAGGACGATCGGAAACCAGGTGGCCCGTGTCCTGTCGCGCGCCGTGCGAGCTTTTCGTTGTGCTCGGCCCGGGCCTGCAGAACGTTGGACGTCTCGTTGAAAGCAAGGGACATTATGCAAGCTCCGGTTTTTCACCGAACAGCCCCTGGGGCCGAACGAGAAGGATGAGAAACAGGGCGAGAAAGAAGGTCATGGTCGACCATGTCGCTCCGACATAGGTGCCGACGAAGGCGGCAATTACGCTCAACAGGAAGGATGCGACGACCGTGCCGAGCAGCGAGCCCATGCCGCCGAGAACCACCAGGGACATGAGGACCGCGATCCACTCCCAGTGTTTTGCCGGAAAGAACGAGAAGACGAAGGAGACAAGGCAGCCAGCCGCCCCGGCGAGACCAATGCCGATTGCGAAGCTGACGAGGGCAACGCGGTTGACATTCACCCCCAGCAGTTCAGCCGCTTCGCGGTTCTGGGTGGTTGCGCGGATGGCGTAGCCGAAACTTGAATACTTCAGGAAAAGCGCCAGCACGGAAATGATGATCAGCGACAGAATGCCCGCATAAAGCTGGCCGGTCGGAATGAAGACATCACCGATAAAGATCGCATCGGTCGCGTAATCCGGAGACGTCACACGCTGGGTGTTCGAGAAGAACCCTCCAGTGCCCCTTCGACAATCATCGCGATTGCGAAGGTGAGCAGGACCGTCATTTCCGAATATTTGGCCGAGCGTGCTTCCCCGTTCGAAAACCAGCTTGTAAAGCACCACACCTATGGCGGCCAGAATGACGATCGCCACGGGCAGCATCATCAAGGGGTCGATGCCATACAGCCGGAAACCCCAGTAGGCGACGTAGGCGCCGGCGATGATCAGCACCGGATGCGCCAGGTTTACGATGCGCATGACACCGAATACGAGACTGAGCCCGGATCCCATGAGGGCGAACACACCACCAAGAGCAAGGCCCAGTATGAGAGTTTGAATAATATCAGCCATGGTTGCCCTCCTCAGGCTGCCTTCTTGCCGCCGAGATAAAGGTCCTGTATCCGCGGGTCGCGCAGGACGTCGTCCGCAGGACCGGAAAACAGGGTGCGTCCCAGGTCCAGAACGACGCCTTGGTCGGAATTCTTCAATCCCATCAAGGCGTTCTGTTCAACAAGAAGGATCGTGATGCCTTCTGCGGCCATCATCTTCATGATTGAAAACATTTCCTGGACGATCTTTGGCGCCAGTCCGAGCGACGGTTCATCCAGCATGACAATGTCCGGCTTCAGGATCATGGTGCGGGCCATGGCCAGGGTCTGTTGCTGACCTCCCGACATCGTGCCTGCGTGCTGGTCACGGCGCTCCTTCAGGATCGGGAAGAGCTCCTCGATCTCGTCGATGCGTTTTTCCAGACCGGATTTGTCGCTCATGGAAAAGCCGCCCATGCGCATGTTTTCCCGCACGGTCATTTTCGGGAACAGCGCGCGCTCCTGGGGAACGAAACAAATCCCCTTTCGAAGCACCTGGTCCGGGCGAAGGCCCTTTAGCTTTCGCCCTTGTAGAGAACGTCGCCGTTGCGCACCTTGAGCATGCCGCAGATCGCCTTCAGTAAGGTGGACTTGCCGGCGCCGTTCGGACCGATGATGCAGTGGACCTTGCCGGGTTCGACACGAAGCTCGGCTCCGTCCAGAATTGCCGGGCCGTCGCCGTAACCGGCGGTCACATTGGAAACGTGGAGAAGTTCGCTCATCACGCAGCCTCCTCCAGGACGCCACCAAGATAGGCGTCGAGAACAGCAGGATTTTCGCGGACTTCTTCGGGCTTGCCATCAGCAATGACCTTGCCCTGGGCCATCACCACGATCTTGTGGGACAGGCGCATGATGAGGTCCATGTTGTGCTCCACGATGAGCACCGTCAGGCCCTGTTCGTTCAGCTTTTGTATGTGGCCGATGATTTCCTCAAGCAGCGTCGGATTAACCCCGCCAGCAGGTTCATCGAGCAAAATGATCTTGGGATCGCTCATCAGGAGCGCTGCCAGATCCATCAGTTTCTTCTGGCCGTAGGACAGGTTGGAACCGTCCTCGTAGGCGATCCGCGTAATGCCGAGGAAGTCGAGGATTTCCATCGCCTTTTCGACTTCTTCCGCACCAAGGGCGGGTTTGAAAAGATCCCGCCAGCCGCCGATCCTGGATTGGCAGATGACGTTTTCCAGAACCGTCATGTCCGCCAGGTTTCGGCTGATCTGGAACGTGCGGCTCAGGCCCATGCGGGTGATCTTGTGCGGCCGCAGATGTTCGATGCGTTGGCCCTCAAGAAGAACCTTGCCGGCCGAGGGTTCGGTTGTCCGGCTTATGCAGTTGAAGGCGGTGGTCTTGCCCGCGCCATTCGGGCCGATCAGGGCCGTGATGCTGCCTTTGGGAACGGTGAACGAACAGCCGTCGACTGCGCGGATCCCGCCAAAATGCTTGGACAGGTTATCTATTTCGAGCATGGGAACTCGCTTTGCGCTTGGAATGTCAGGAGAGCTTCCCGGGCGCCACGCGCCCGGGACCGGTTCGATCCGTCAGAACGAACCTTCGGGTAGGTGAGGGCGCTGACGCCTTCAAACTCGTCCGTCGGATAGACAAACTGCAGTTCGCCATCGTTCCACTGGGTCATCAGGAACGGCTTGTCTGCAGGCAGCCCCAGTTCATCCCAGTTGAACCGACCGAGGATCGTGCGAACCGGCTCGTCCCTGGTGCGTTCCGACAACCATTTGCCCATGGCTTCATTGTCGGTTGAACCGGCACCGAGAATTGCCTGCTCGATGCCCTGGCAGACAGCGAAGGGAATGGCAGCGTCTTCATCGGGAACCGCCCCGAATTTTTCCTGATAGGAGGCGACGAAGTCGCTGTTGGAAAACGGTTCGCCGGCCAGCGTCGACTGAAACGGCGCATCCTTGTGCCAGGAGGTATGAACCAGAACGCCTTCTGCACTTGAGCCGGTGCCTTCCAGGTATTCAGCCTGTGTTCCCTGGCTGAAATAGACGAGTTTCGGCTCCGCCCGGACGGTCTTGAGTGCGCGTGTCAGCTGGACCGCCTCTTCCGCGGAAGCTGTCAGTCCGATGATCAGTTCCGCTCCGGAGCGTTTCACCTGATTGGCAAGGTTGAGCCAGTCGCTGAAACCTTCTTCCGGCCAACGCTCGGAAAAGACGACTTCGATGTTGTTTTCAGCAAGGTATCCCGGTGCGAGGTCGCGCACCAGTGAGCCGTCCGCCGGTCCATGACCTTCTCGCCCATCAGGCCCGACCAGACACCGTTTGCGAAGAAGTCGTCCGCGGATATCACCGCCGCAGTCTTGGGTGTTTCACCCTCGGGGATCAGGTCCTTGATGATGCCTGCAAGGGAAGCGCCGACATATTCGGCGGCATTCGGCTGGAAATAGAAGATGTTCTTGTGACCCTGCGTATAGATGCGCAGGCGCCACCGGCCGGCAACGGGTGAACCATGTTGTTCTTTGCCAGAATGCTGGCGACAGGGAAGGACAGACGCGAGGAAAAGGTTCCGTACACCGCCTCCACGCCGTCGACATTGATGAAGCGTTCGTACTGGTTGATGGCAGTTGCCGGGTCGGATCTGTTATCGGAAACAAGCAGCTCGACCTGGCGACCATGATGCCGCCGCGCTCGTTAATGAGATCGACACACAGTTCATAGCCTTGCTGGTGTTTTTGTCCGGCAATTGAAAAACCACCGGTCAAGGGCAGGCTGGCGCCGATCTTGAGCGGATCAGCCGCCTGAGCCATTCCGGTATAGCCAGATGCAAGCATGCTGGCAGACACAAGAGCTGCCACCGTCCAATTAATGCGTTTCATCTTTTTCCTCCCTGAAGATGAGATCAGATCCTTTTCGGTAGATCTGCGGTGGAGCCCTCCCAAGCCCTTGCACCATACCGTAGCCATTCGTCGTGCCCCTTTCTCACGTTCGAGATCGGGGCGGCATTCACATCACCTCATGCATTTCAGCAATCGAACTTAATTGTGCAATCGATTGCACAGATATTCGCAATAATATGCGCGACGAAAATCGTCACGCTCTGATCCGGATGTGCCGGACAGGAAAAGTCTGACTCCCTCCCAAATCATCGATAGCGCCTGAAACACGTGTCGTGTTTCAGAGCGTTGGGCCGACGCCTCTCCCAAGGCTGACTGTCCCAAATCGAAGCACAGATCTTTCGCTCGTCCAACCCGCTTCGGGTTTGCCCTCGCCACAATGAATGAGCCGCACGTACCGGTGCGGTGCCCATTTCAGGCAATTCGCAGAACGCGAAATCCAAATCTCTGCAATCGATTGCATAATCGGTAACACGATCACAAACGAGGTGTCAACAGTTTTATGCAATCGATTGCGAAGAGGGCTCCATCCGGCTATATGGAGGTGGGAGGACGCAAAGATGAGCCGACGGCCGACACTGAAGGATATAGCCCGGGAAACAGGTGTTCATGTTTCCACGGTTTCCCGTGCGCTTGATCCGCAAAAGCGCAGTTCGCTGACCGAAGAAATTGTCGTGAAGATCCGTCAAGCGGCCGACAGGCTGGGGTATCGGCCCAACCGGATTGCCTTCAGTTTGCGCAAGCAGAAGTCGATGACAGTCGGGGTGATGATCCCGGATATCACCAACATGATTTCCCGCCGATCGTTCGCGGCATCGAAAGTGTGATGGAGCCGCTGGGTTATGCTTCCATCATCGTCAACACCGATGGTGACAGTGACCGGGAGCGCCGATTGACCGAGACGCTTCAGGAGCGCGGCGTGGACGGCATAATCCATACGGCTGTGTTGCGCAGCGATCCCAATATCGTGGAAGCGGCGCGCCAGGGTCTTCCGGTTGTCACGCTGAACCGCAAGGTCGAAGAAGCCGAGATCCCATATGTGATCAACGACGAGGAAGCCGGGATACGAATGATCTTTGATCATCTTCATGATCATGGTCACCGGCGAATTGCGCATCTTGCCGGGCCTCGGGACTTGTCGACCGGGCTGCTGCGCCGTGAAGCGTTCTGCTCGGTTGCCCGGGACTACGGACTTTCAGCCGATGCACTTGTCATCGAGGAAGCCTCCCGTTTCGAGGAGGAGGAAGGCCGCCGTTGTGCGAAAGAGATATTGAGCCAGTCACCGGAGACAACCGCAATTCTGTGCGCCAATGACAGGCTGGCCCTCGGGGCCATGGATTATTGCGCCAGAAACGGGCATCCGTGTCCCGACAAGATTTCCATCACCGGCTTCAACGACATGCCGTTCCTGGATCTCATTCCGCCTGGCCTCACAACAGTGCGCATAGAACAGTTTGATGCAGGGGCCACCGCTGCCAGGCTGCTGGTTCAGATGATTGACGGCTGTGACGGCAAGGTTCCAAGGGAAACAGTTCTTCCGGTCAGCCTGAAATGCCGAAACAGCGTCCTTCGGATAGAAACCGACCATTAGAGAGCGCCTGACCTCTGCTGGCCGGGCGATTTTTGCGCAGCAGCCTCGAGTGCGCCGTCATCCGGCCCTGGGGTGAAGAACAGTCACCCCAAAAGACTACCGACCAGGCACATCGTTCCCTTGGGACGACACTCGTGACAACGCCTGTCAGCTTCAGTTTGGACGATCGGGGTGCCTTGATCGCGAGCCTGGTTTGCTTGAGCCCGCATTTCACTGTTGGCTCCTTCCATTTGGTGTGCCCGATCGACGAGTTTAGAATGTGGTCGCTGAGCCAGATCGTTGATGTTCTTTCGGTTCTTTCGCCTTCGTTGCCGGACCGTACAGCCGCGTAAACGTTCAGTGCCCGGCTAGTGGCACTCATTCATTCGTCTTTTCAGATACTTACGAAAGTGGCCGATCAGGCACCCCGATGGTTGCTGGATCGTCCTGCTTCTTTCAAACGCTCGGTTCGAGCCGCGGTTGGGCAGCCGCAGCTTCTGCTCTCGGCGACAAGGCTTCCCAAAAACACTGTAGGCAAGCGTTCCTTGAACAAATTAGCTCATAATGTGATTGTTATTATTATATTTGTTGAATATATATCCACAATATGAACTTTATGAATTGGGTGTTTGAGCAGTGGGAGATGCATCAGTGTTAAAAGACAGGAGCCTTCTCTGCGATAGCGTCCGTATTGGTGAAGGCATCTACGAAGCGGGTGTTGAGGGCCTTACCGTCACGAACCCGGCGACCAGCGCTTGCCTCGGAAATGTTCCCAACCTTGGGTCCGCCGAGACAGAGTTGGCCATCAGACATGCCAGAGAGGCACAGGCCGATTGGGCCGCACAGCCTGCGAAGGTGCGGGCGAGGTGCTTCAGCGCTGGTTTGCGTTGATTGTCGAGAATGCTGACGATCTGGCGCGCATCATCACCCTGGAACAGGGCAAGCCATTGAAAGAGGCGAAAGGGGAAGTCCTCTACGGTGCCTCCTATGTCGAATGGTATGCCGAGGAAGCGCGCCGCATATACGGCGAGACGATACCTGCGACGTCCCGGGACAAGCGCCTCCTGGTGATCAGGCAGCCTGTTGGTGTGGTTGCGGCGATTACCCCCTGGAACTTTCCGAATGCGATGATCACAAGAAAGGTTGCACCGGCATTGGCTGCCGGGTGCGCAATCATCGTCAAGCCCGCCGAGCAAACCCCTTTTTCAGCCCTTGCGCTGGCGACGCTCGCCGAGCGTGCAGGTGTTCCGCCTGGTCTCTTCACGGTTATCACGGGGGACGCGCGCAGGATTGGCGCAGCGATGACCTCCAGTCCCTTCGTGCGCAAGCTGTCCTTTACCGGCTCAACGGACGTCGGCAAGTTGCTGATGCGGCAGTGCGCCGACACCGTCAAGAAGATCTCGCTGGAACTCGGCGGCAATGCGCCTTTCATCGTCTTCGATGATGCCGATGTGGAAGCCGCCGTCGAAGGGGCTGTGGCCGCCAAATTCCGCAACAGCGGCCAGACCTGCGTTTGCGCCAATCGCATCTATGTGCAGTCGGGTGTTCATGATGCATTCGTTGCCGCCCTGGTGAAGCGGATGAGGACCATGAAGGTCGGCGATGGGCAGGCTGATGATACGGACCTTGGTCCGCTGATTGACGTTTCAGCCATAGACAAGGTCCAGGCGCATATCTCGGATGCCATTGCCAATGGTGCCAGGATTGAACTGGGCGGAACGCATCATTCCCTTGGTGGCACCTTCTTTCAGCCGACCGTTCTGACCGGTGTGCACCATGAGATGCGCATCGCACGTGAAGAGACCTTCGGGCCTGTGGCGCCAGTCTTCCGTTCGACACGGAAGAAGAAGTGATCGCGCTTGCCAACGACAGCGAATACGGGCTCGCAGCCTACTTCTTTACACGCGACCTCGCGCGCAGTTGGCGGGTCGGCGAGCGTCTCGAGTACGGCATGGTCGGCATAAACACGGGCCTGATCTCCACTGCCGAAGCACCGTTCGGCGGCATCAAGCAATCCGGCCTGGGACGGGAGGGATCCCGCCTCGGCCTGGATGAATACCTGGAAGCCAAATACCTGTGTGTTGGCGGAATCGATGAAGGAAATTGACATGACGGCATATGAGCCAGCCATTGCAGCGTTTCGGGCAGAAGGCGCCCTGCGTTATGGCGTCCTGACAGGCGATGATCTGGTGGACGTGACCGACAATCTGGAAGCCCGGTTCAGCAATCTTCTGGACGTTGTTGCCGCCGGCGCCCTGCCGGAACTGGTCAAGGCCGGCGAGGGGCGTCCGGTGAGCTATCGCGCGGCAGATGTCGCCTTCCAGATTCCGATCGCCGCTCCGCAGAAGATCATCTGCGTCGGGGTGAACTACCCGGACAGGAACGCAGAGTACAAGGACGGCCAGGCACAACAGATGCGCCCTCTCTTTTTCCGCGGTTGCGAGCGGGTTTACCGGTCATGGCCAGCCACTGATCCGGCCACCGGAAAGCGATCAGCTGGACTATGAAGGCGAGATTGCGATCGTCATCGGAAAAGCCGGCCGTCGCATTCCGCGCGAGACGGCATTCGACCATATTGCCGCGATTACCCTTTGCAACGAGGGAACGATCCGCGACTGGACGCGCCATGCGAAATTCAACGTGACGCAGGGCAAGAACTGGGAAAGGACCGGCAGCATCGGCCCGGCTCTCGTCCCGCTGCATTCCCCGGCCCAATTGCAGGATGTTGCTCTTGTAACCCGCGTCAACGGTGAGGTTCGCCAGCGGGACCGGACGTCGAGAATGATTTCGACTTCCCCTATATCGTCAATTACGTTTCGACATTTGCGCAGCTGATGCCTGGCGACATTCTGGTCTGTGGCACTCCGACAGGTGCCGGCGCAAGGATGGAGCCCCTTGCTGGCTGAAGCCGGGGGATATTGTGGAAGTCGAAGCCGAAGCATCGGTATCCTGCGCAACGGCATTGAGGACGAAAAATGCTGAGTGCCGCGCAGGTGCAGGACGTAGCGGCCGAACTTCTGGAAGCGGAAGCGACCCGGCAACAGACTGGCCTTCTCAGCGTGCGTTACCCGGACATCTCGCTGGATGATGCCTATGCCATACAGGGTGCGCAACTTGCGACCAAACTGGCAGTCGGGCGGCGCATCCTGGGGTGGAAAATCGGCCTGACATCCAAGGTCATGCAGAACGCACTCGGTATCGATACGCCGGATTCGGGCGTGCTTTATGACGACATGTTGTTCCCGGATGGCGGGCAGGTGCCACGCGGCCGATTTATCGAACCGCGCGTGGAAGCGAGATAGCGTTTGTGATGAAGGCGCCAATCGATGGCAACGTCTCCCGTGAAGATGTGATCGCGGCGACGGATTATGTCAGCCCCGCGCTTGAAATCCTGGACACCCGCATCTTGCGTGCTGATCCGGAGACGGGAACGCGCCGGCGCATCTTCGACACCGTGGCGGACAATGCCGCCAATGCGGGCGTGGTTCTGGGAGCCCAACGGCATGACCCCGGCGACGTGGATCTTCGCTGGGTTGGGGCTATCGTCGAACAGGATGGTGAGGTCACGGCCACCGGTCTTGGTGCGGCTGTCTTGAACGACCCCGTGATGGGGCTCGTCTGGCTTGCCCGGCGGATGGCCAGCTACGGCCACCGCATCGAACCCGGCCAGATCGTCCTGACGGGATCGTTTATCGGCCCCATCGAATGTCCACCCGGCACGGCGATCCGGGCCGACTTCGGACCGTTCGGCGCCGTCTCCACCAGATTTGCGTGATCGTCATGACCTTAGCGAAAAACCTCTTCAAGGCGCGGCTTGCAAAGCCGGAGACCCAGATTGGCCTATGGATGGCGCTGGCACATCCCGGCGCCGCGGAAATTTGCGCAGGAGCCGGGTTCGACTGGCTCGTCATCGATGCCGAACACGGACCGAACGGGCTTGCCGAAATCATGGCGCAGCTGCGGGTTCTCTCCGGCAGCAGCATCCGGTGGTTCGTGTCCGTGAGAATGACCGTGCCCTGATCAAGCAGATGCTGGATATCGGGGCGCAGACAATTCTGGTGCCGATGATCGAAACGGCAGCGGAGGCGCAGGAAGCCGTGGGCTCTGTTCGTTATCCGCCGGAGGGGGCGCGCGGTGTCGGCGCGGCCCTGGCAAGGGCATCGGACTATGGTCGTATCACCGACTATCTGCACACGGCAAACAAGCAGGTGTGTCTGCTTGTCCAGGTCGAAAGCTGCAAGGGCATCGATGCGCTGGACGAGATACTGGCGGTAGAAGGTGTCGATGGCGTCTTCGTCGGGGCCCAGCATCGATCGATGTACAGCTACGTACGTCTGAGCATCGATCGATGATACTGGCGGTAGAAGGTGTCGATGGCGTCTTCGTCGGGGCCCAGCATCGATCGATGTACAGCTACGTACGTCTGAGCATCGATCGATGTAC
>LZQR01000244.1_pt1 | contig 14344 bp, 15 predicted proteins | sample 768601 | NCBI WGS metagenome assembly LZQR01 (sample SAMN05207299, study PRJNA324521) | oil field metagenome | isolation source: sample BH-FW-24 from oil reservoir | place: India: Bombay High | collected 2015-12-04
ATATCGAAAATAACCAGTGAACTCGCCCCTTCGATGACTTTAAGTTGAGCGAACTCCTCTTTCAACGACTGCTCCCAATACGCTCGGTTAAACAATCCAGTAAGGCCGTCTTTACGACTGATTTCCGACAGATGTTGGTTAGTCTCTCGCAAATGAATACGGTTACGCGCCGTTTCGGAAACGTCGTTAATCTGAATGGCAATGTGGCTAACATCACCTGACAATGAGCGCAGAGGTGTGATCACAATATCTTGGAACATCAGGTTACTGCTGTTGGAAACCGGAGAGAAGTTGTTGAACTTAAAAAGGTATGGTCGGTTTTCCCAACTAGAGAATGAACGCGTTTCTAAATCTGCAGATGTCTTAAGCTTGGTTTCTAGCCACGTTCTGGGCAGCTCTTCAAAGTGATCGAACAAGCACTCACCAAGAATATTCTGGGACAAAATACCACTATAAGACTGCATAAAGCTGTTCCAAACACAGACTTTATAGTCTTGATCGAGAACAATAAGCCCAGAGTCCATGGTATCCAGTATTTGAGTTACCCAGTGAAAGTCTGCTATGTCCAGCGTAATTTCGGACATTAGATTAGCTCCATAATTTCATAGATGATGTCTACGGATGATTTATCTATCAGGAACAGAACTTCACACTCAAAGTCGAGTGATTCTGCCATATAGGTGTATTCAATGGTAAAGAGTTCACCAGATTCTTCTTTTTCTTCACAGTAAGGTGTGATGGTTTCAATAATGCCAGGTTGGCGCAGGGAAAACTGTTTATCTAACTGGTTTCCCAAAGAAGTTAAGAATGATGAAACCAGTAGGTTCGATACGTTTAGAATGATTTCATTATGTGGCGTGAATTCCAACAGGTACCCAAGGCGCTCACCAATTTGGTTAATGTCTTTACCACGTAAGCAGACCAGCGCTTCACCATGAATGCCACCGCCTACAAAGCGCTGCGCAACCGCCACGGAGCCATCTCTTCCAATAACGTCCACCAGCGTCATATGGAGTTCACCATAAGACAAAGGGCCAACATGAGGAACTGGAAGCTGAATGAATTCTCGTAAGTGGTCTGCCATGATCGCGGCACCTTTACCCAAAGCGATATTCGCGACTTCGCGGAACTTCGATAAGGGAGAGACCTCAGCAACAGGTAAAGGTTCTGCATTAGTGTGGGCACTGAAGGCATAATGTAACCCCAGCTTTTGTAGAGAGGAATGATCTCTTCTTCAGCCAGAGGCTTGGCGATAAAATCCATTGCACCAAGCTCTAAACATCGTTGCTTGGCTTCGTGTTGGACATCACCCGAAATAATGACAATCTTGGTTGGATATTGACTAACGGGTAACGACTCTAGTACTTCGAACCCATCCATGACGGGCATGGTCAAATCGAGGAACAAAACGTCAATATTTTGTTCCGCTAGGATTTTCAAAGCCTCATGGCCGTCTTGGGCCTCAAGTAGGTGTAATGATGTATCTTGTACGATGGAGCGGGTAATCAACTTTCGTGCGACTGCCGAATCATCACAAATTAGTATTTTCATGCCACCAATGGAACTAAAGTCAAAAAATTATAATACTAGCTGTGCTGTTATAGCTCCATATGTTAAGCCGATAAATCATAGGGTTATAGGCGACGTGATTCACACTTATAAACATTTTCACTATAGGCGGAAAAATTATTGTCGAAGTTTGCTTCACTCCGCGTCAATGTTCCGCCGTTTATCCTAAACTATTGTTGGTCAAATAGATAAGCGAGGTTTTGTATGTGGCAAGCAATATCGCAGCAGCTTTCTGATACCTTGATGTTCGAATATCAAATAACTGAGAAGGTAAAACTCTCGGGTGGGGACATCAGTGAAAGCTATATGATCAATGACGGAGAGCAGCGCTATTTCGTCAAACTCAACGATCGGGATTTCTTAGCCAACTTCGAAGTCGAGGCGGAAAGCCTGCACTTATTACGCGAAACCTCTACTCTATTTGTCCCAGAGGTTGTTTTGGTCGGAAAAACCAAGACGCACTCCTTTATTATTCTCAATTATCTGCCAACGAAACCGCTTGAAGATGCCGATAACAGCTTTAAATTTGGCGAACAATTAGCGCGTCTCCATTTGTGGGGAGAACAGAAAGAATTTGGTTTCGATACCGATAGTTATATTGGTTCGACGCTGCAGCCTAACCAGTGGCATAAAAAATGGTGTGTGTTCTTTGCTGAACAACGTATAGGCTGGCAGCTTCAATTGCTGAAAGAAAAAGGCGTTTCTTTGGTCGATATCGATGACTTTATTGACGTCGTGAAACAGCTTTTGTCTCATCACGCCCCGCAACCTTCTCTATTGCATGGCGACCTATGGAACGGGAATGTGGCGCTAACACCTGCTGGCCCTATTTGTTATGACCCATCCTGTTACTGGGGAGACCGTGAGTGCGACCTCGCCATGACTGAGTTATTTGGGGGTTTCCAACCTGAGTTTTATCAAGGATATGAATCAGTTGCACCACTTCCTGCTGGATATGAAGAACGGAAAGACATTTATAATCTTTACCATGTTCTCAACCACTGTAACCTGTTCGGAGGGCATTACCTCGAGCAAGCACAATCGATAATTAAGAAGATAATTTCTTATTGATTTGGAAGGGAAAGATCATTACTGAGTGTAAAACTTCGACGCACATCACCCAAGATAATGACCCCAAGCCCAACGTTGGGTTTGGGGTCAACTTTTGCACTTATTTCGACTCAATTAGCAACAAGAGCACCTAATATTCAAAGCTAACTCGGCTTACGTTGTATCTCTAACTCTAAGAGACAAGCGAGTAACTAAGGGCTGTATTTTCTCTACAACAAAGTATTAAAAGCCCTGCAATACTAGGAGTTTTTGTATGCAAAATTACACTGAAAGACATGTGAAATGTCCCCACTGCGGGCACTCAATCGGCATCACTCTCGATGCAAGTATGGTAACCAAGAGTTCTATGATGACTGTCCGGCCTGTTGTCATGCGATTCACCTCAACATGAAAGTTGATGAGTTGCAGCAGAAGTCGAATTGTTCATACGACGACAACTACGAGTAACAACTTATCCCCCAATAGAAATAAGAAAGGAGCCTCGAGTGCTCCTTTGTTATTTTACTCTGTTACTTTTACCTGGTTAGGCAAAGCAACTATTGCTCGAAGATCTAAAGCTGCTTCGCGGCCAATACACGTTCTACCGTATCAACAATCGCTTGTGTTTGTGGGTCGAATTCCACATTGATCTTTTCTCCGGCTTGGCGACGACCAAATAGTGTTCTTTCTAGTGTTTCCGGAATTAAATGAACAGAGAAACGATTGTCTTCAACTTCACCAATCGTCAGTGAACATCCGTCGAGGCCGATATAACCTTTAGCAAGTACATACTTCATGGATTCTTGCGGTAGCGTAAACCAAATCGTACGGTTGTTTGGTGTATCAATCACTTCCGAGATTTCAGCCATCAAACTGATGTGGCCCGACATGCTATGACCACCAATCTCATCGCCAAACTTAGCCGCGCGCTCAATATTTACGCTGTCGCCTTCCTCTAACTCACCAAGGTTGGTCAGCGCTAACGTCGCTTGCATTAGGTCAAAGCTGATTTGAGTCCCTTCGACTTTGGTTACAGTGAGACAACATCCGTTGTGCGCGACAGATGCGCCAATTTCTAGCCCTTCATTTAATGCTCCTTCAAGCACCAAAACGTGAGTTTGAAAACGATCTTTCTTGTCGATATGAACGACTTTAGCCGTACCTTGAACAATTCCTGTAAACATTCTTTTTACCTATTTGTTATACGCAATTGATAGCCAAGACAAACGTCCACAGCTGATTTTTACAATCGCCTACCAATTAACCAAAATTCCACATGTTGTAGGTATGGCATCGGAGCATACAATTGTTTATCATCTGCGCGGAGTTCCTTCGAGGCATTTTTTCACCTTATAGTGACTAAAATCAACCATCAGATCAGTTCATCACATCTTTTGTCCTCAAGTACTCCCTATCTTTTCAAATAATTTCTTTTACAACCTATTGTTCCGCTCTGGAGTATTTCGTGCATCGCTATAAAGAAGAAGCATCGAGTCTTATAAAATTAGCAACCCCTGTGTTGATCGCTTCTGTCGCGCAAACGGGGATGGGCTTTGTAGATACCGTAATGGCAGGTGGCGTAAGTGCGACCGACATGGCAGCGGTTTCTGTGGCAGCAAGTATTTGGCTTCCATCAATTTTATTTGGTGTGGGCTTATTAATGGCACTTGTGCCGGTAGTCGCTCAGCTTAATGGCTCAGGTCGTCGCGTTAAGATTCCATTTGAGATCCAACAAGGCATTGTCCTTGCGCTACTGATCAGCATTCCAATCATCGGAGTGTTATTCCAGACCCAATTCATTCTTGGGTTAATGGATGTCGAAACAGCAATGACAGAGAAGACCATTGGCTATATCCATGCGGTTATTTTCGCGGTTCCAGCCTTCTTGTTGTTCCAAACCTTGCGCAGCTTTACTGATGGTATGTCTCTCACTAAGCCTGCAATGTTTATCGGCTTTATTGGTTTGATGCTGAACATTCCACTTAACTGGATTTTCGTTTACGGCAAATTCGGTGCTCCAGCACTCGGTGGTGTTGGCTGTGGCGTTGCAACAGCCATCGTGTACTGGGTGATGTTTGGCTTACTACTACTTTACGTGACAACTTCAGCTCGCCTAAAGAGCATCAATCTATTTGGTGAGTTCCACAAACCTCAACTTAAAGCGCAAATTCGTCTGTTCAAACTGGGCTTTCCTGTGGCCGCGGCGTTGTTCTTTGAAGTTACCCTGTTTGCTGTGGTAGCACTCTTGGTTTCACCACTAGGGTCAATTATTGTTGCCGCGCACCAAGTTGCGATTAACTTCTCTTCGCTTGTGTTCATGCTACCAATGAGTGTGGGCGCGGCAGTAAGTATTCGCGTAGGTCACCGCTTGGGTGAAGAAAACGTAGACGGTGCACGAGTCGCTTCTCGCGTGGGCGTCATGGTCGGTCTGGCGCTTGCAATGATGACCGCTATCCTAACGGTGTTGTTCCGTGAGCAAATTGCCCTGCTCTACACTAATAACCCAGAAGTAGTTGAACTTGCGATGGTGTTATTGTTGTTCGCTGCAATCTACCAATGTACAGATGCGGTTCAAGTTATCGCAGCTGGTGCACTGCGCGGCTACAAAGATATGCGTGCTATCTTCAACCGTACTTTCATTGCCTACTGGTTGCTTGGTTTGCCTATCGGCTACGTGCTTGGCCGTACAGATTGGATTGTTGAGCCTATGGGTGCACAGGGTTTCTGGCTAGGTTTCATCATCGGTCTTTCTTCTGCTGCATTCCTATTGGGTATCCGCCTGCGTTGGATGCATCGCCAAGAGCCAGAAGTGCAGTTAAACTTCTCTCAGCAATAATTCAAATTAAAGCGTGACTCGATTTGAACGCATCATTTTAAAGCCAGCATCCGCTGGCTTTTTGATCTCTCACGGCCGTCTGAAGGTATACTTATCTGAGTGATTAAAAAGGAAATGCTGTGAGAACTTCACTTATCGCAACAACGCTTTCGCTATCAATAACCTTGCTAAGTGGGTGTAACGAGTGGTTCAACCCGGAGAAAGCAGTGTTTGAGAAATACAACCAACGCCTGGCGAATGTATTAGACGTGTCGGAATCTGCGCTTGAACCTTCACCTGCGATTACCATTCCTGATAAACGGGAGCTGTTCCAAGAGCTCCCTCGCCTGTCGCTTGGGTTACTAGAAAGTTATCAACTACGTCAATGTGGATTGTTCAATTTGATTGCGGAAAAAAACTCGCAGCTCGGGAAAGTGCAAGACGCTTTTTACGATTTTGATTATCAAACCAGTTTACTTAGAACATTGAATGGCTGCTTGAGTGAGTACCCATTGAGTGATGAAGAAAGCACAAAGCTCAGCGGATTGTACGATCAGAAATGGCATCACCTGACAGTACACCTCGACAACATGCTGCTCACCAGTGACGCAATGCGCAAACAACTTACTGGCTCCGCGTGGCTCCCCTTGGAAAGCAAAGAACAGGTCGCTCACGTACGGGATGCTTTCTTCGTGTTGAATGCCATGTACCAAACCCCTTATCGCACGCTTTCTCGACTACCTGAAACCACCATCGTGAACTACCAAGAAGAGCTAGAAAAAACGCGTCTCATTGGCCGACTCTATTACACATTAATTGATGCGACTCACTGGTTAAATCACACCACACAGATGCTCGAAGCAAACCAAGACAAAATTATTTGCGGTGCTAACCGTGATACCACTCAGTTTCGGTATTTAAGAAATGTGTTTCAATCCATCTATGTTGCAGAAGTGCAACCTTACATGGCCTTTGTTGATGGCACTTATCAGCAGTTAGAGGGTGGGATTAACTTAGTTGAGCGTAGAATGGCAGCGCACGGTGCGGGTTATGGTATTGAAGAAGCACATGAACAATTTCGCAGAGAGACTTTAGAGCACGTTCAATTCTGGAAAGGCTTATTCAAACGTTGCGGGGTAACGGTTGGTAATCAGTGAAGAGACAACACACCAAACTTTGTCATTGAGAAATTCGTTCTCGTAAGAATCGCGCGAACCGAGGCTTCCCGTTATGGGTATATCCGTTGTATCGAAACGTGATTGTCGAGCCAATCTTTGGCGGTGATTTCCTCACATCATCGGTAAAGCCACTGCCTATATAAAACTCAGTCCCGTCCGTCAATCGAACTAGCACCGCTCCCATCATTCCCAGTAGCCGTCCCGTGCCGGGCTTGTACCCAATCACAGTCGCTTCTGCATCTGCAAAACGTTTTAATTTGAGTAAATCACTTCCCCTGCCTGCTTGATAACGGCTTGACACTTTTCTAAGCATCACGCCTTCGCCATCAGATTGCGAAATGTGATCTAACTGTTCAAACAAATGTTTCTCATCTTGAATGGCGCGATGCTCAACGTACTTAATATGCGGTGCATCCATTGCAAGCACTAAATGCTGAATATTGTAGTAGCGCTTTCTGTAATCTCCTGCCGAATAAGGCATGTCAAACACCATAAAGTCGATACGCTGCCAAGCGCTTTCAATGGGCGTCTTATCCAATACCGTTTGTTGCACAAGATGAAAGTTACCTCGCCCTGCCCACAGCTCCCCATCCAATGGGTAATCGGGCAATACGCGAATGAACCATTCCGGTGCGTATATGCGATTTCCATTACGAGTAACCAGATGCTGGCCTGTCCAATAAGCTCTAATACCGTCCAACTTCTCGCTGTACCAATATTGGGAAATATCGATTCCGTCTCGATAAGAATCCGCGAGTGAAACCGGAGGATGTAAATGTGGACCCGCTTGCGGCTGTGCGGACGCAATCACGGCAAGTGCAATCAATGTCATTCTTAATGGCATGAGGAAACCTTTTTAATAAAGCTTACCTATTTAACCGCATCTATTCATAAACGCCTAACCACAATTGACGTTCTTCGATCAATCGCAACTCCAACTCGCAATTAAATGCAACAACATACATAAAGTTCAGACAGATCTGGCACTTTAAAACAGGGGGATTTTTACGTTTATTTGATTCTCAAATTGAGAACACAAGTATTCTCAAAATGAAACCCTTCTCGCTATTAGTTTAAACCTCTGTTTTTAAAGACATTCACAATTGGCACACTCTCTGCTCTATTGAACCCAAGAAATCTTCAAACGGAGAGTGAAGCATGGAATTACGCAAGCAAGAAACGGCACCAAATACCTTAACCATTGAGTTTTTTGGCGATTTAGACGCAAAAGGCTGCCGTCAAGCACAGCATCAAATTGATGAAGTGATTCACAGTGATCATCACAAGGAAGTAGAAATAAACCTGCAACACGTCCAATTTCTTGATTCTTCAGGTATTGGTGCCATTGTTTATTTATATAAGCGCCTAGTTGAACGTGAACGCAGTATGATCATCGAAAACGTATCGGGACAACCATTGGAAATTATGAGCCTGCTACGTATCAATCACGCGATTCCGGTCAATTCAAAAGGTCACTAAAAAACCGGTTAATACGGAGGTTGGCATGGTGAAACTCTTACGACAAAGCGTGTTGTGCAGTCTTGTAGTCGGCACGTTTGGTTGCTCGACATTTGACTACCCTGATAATGGCAAGGGTGGCATGGCGGAAAATTACCAAGACATCTCCATCGAGAACTATCAGTTTTCACCTGTGATGCCAGACGAACCTCTTGGCCCTGAACATGGTTTGCGTTTCGACTGGCAACTAACCAAGTTGCATTTAGATGCTTTGATCCAAGAAGGTGCTCGTTGGTGCTTCCCTGCAGCGGTCGTTCAAGCACTTGAGAAACAAAATCGCATTGCTCGTGAACTTGAAGGTGGATTGTTATTGGATGCCGCCAACGACATCGTAATTCAACGTCGTCGTCTCAACCAACTTGAGCTCCAATTGGACTACGTGCTATCTCAAACCACTTGTAAGCCACCGCAAGACATCGAAGCGCTACGCAGCGACCTCAACATCGTCGCCAACATTTATGATCTACTGAACGTGGATAACCAGTTCGCCATCGATTCTGCAGAGATTAACCCTAAATACATGGGGCACCTTGCAGAAGCAGCTTACATCCTACGTGACCACCCTTCTCTTTCATTGGTTGTAACCGGACACGCTGACGCAACCGGCACGCCAGAATACAATCAAAAGCTAGCGCAAGATCGAGCAGAACAAGTGAAACGCTATTTAAACGTATTTGGCATTACCTCTGACCGTGTGCAAACAAAATCCGTGGGTGAAACGCTGCCTCTGTACGACGGACAAACACCCGCAGTGCGGTTAACCAATCGCCGTGTCAGCATTGAAGTTCTTAATGCGAGATCTGACACCAGCGCAGAAATGGACATGGGAGGCACATTATGAGATTCCTCAAAGCGACTATCTCCCTGATTATGCTGTGTATCATCACCACGATGAGCTCTGCATGGGCTGATGAAGATGACGTGGTTAGAGTCGGTGATTTAGTGCAAATCAACCTACCCGGTGAAGCTTCTCTTAACAAAGGCTTCCAAGTCGACAAACGTGGCCGAATCAATTTGCCGGAGATTGGGCCGATATTTGTAGCTGGTTACAACGAAGCCCAGCTACAAAATGTGATTACAGATAACCTCAAAACGGCTTTTAGGGATGTGGACAACGTGCGTGTCTTCGTTAAGGAGCAACAGTTACTCATATCCGTGCAAGGTTATGTGGTCAAACCAGGAGAATACACACTCCCTTCTGGCTCCAACATTCAAATGTTCCTCTATGAAGCAGGAGGTCTGCGGGCCGGGGCTCAATTGGACAAAATCATCGTCAAGCGCGGTAACAAGAACATAGAATTCGACTATAAACTTTTCTCGATACTGGCGATGATTCCAAACTACCAGTTCTAGAATCTTTAGATGTGCTTTCGTCCCTGCATCCCCTCTAGTTGGGAATATCGAGCAAGAATTCGATGCAGCGAAATTCGCAAACTCTGGTGACAGTGCCGATTCCGCCCGTGCCATTAAAGTGTTTGGTGAAGTGAATGCACCCGGTTCATTCACTTACAAACCCAATACGACGCTCGTTGACGTGATCATGCGTGCCGGCGGTGTTACTCGTTACGCCAGTGTGGAACAGATCCGCGTGATCACTAATAACACGCCCGTCATGTTTAATCTTAAGCGCTATTTAGACTCGGGCGACCAAAGCTTACTGCCTAAAGTTCTGCCCGGCACGACCATTTTTGTACCAAAACAAGAAGAAGAAATTAAAGCCGGTGCAAACGTGGTTTATGTCATGGGTGAAGTTGCTCACCCAGGCGCCTATGAAGGTAAAAAAGGCGCGAGTTTTATGGACATTCTCGCCAATGCAGGCGGTCCGACACGTTTTGCTGAATCTCGCCAAATCCGCGTCATTAAAGCCGACGGTGGCGTGATCAGTTTCGATCTAACTTCGCATACCGAAGGGCTGTCGAATCAGCGCGTACCCGCAGTAGGTCCGGGCGATGCGATATTTGTCCCAGAGAAGACAGATATGAACGAAAAATCTTGGCTCAAAGTCGCGCCGAGTCGCGCCGTTGCGGTGATGGGTGAAGTTGTTCGTCCCGGGCGCATCGAATGGTCGGACGAAATGGATTTAATAGACCTGATCGCTCATGTTGGCGGCCCTACTCGCCGCGCAGACACCAGCAAAGTGGAAGTATCTAACAACGGCAAAGTCACCAAATTCGATTTAGACAAATACATACTTCAGGGCTCACCGCATTCTAAACTGCCAAGGGTGTCCGCTGGTACTGTCGTTCGTGTACACGCGCTTCCCGACGATCCATCCGACAACAAATCGCAGTGGGTAAGTCAAAGCTCTGATGCTTCAATCTACGTCTTTGGCCAGATCAATGCACCAGGTCGATACCGCTTTACGACTGAGATGCACTTCCTTGACATTCTCTCAGCGGCGGATGGACCGACAAAGGATGCTGACATTCACAATATTAGAGTGACACACCGTGGATTGGGCTACGCCAAAGTCAGCAAGCTCAACCTATCGCTTTATTTTGAAACGGGTGATGAATCCATTCTCCCAGATGTTCGCCCAGGCGATACGATTTACATCCCAGAAAAAGATAGGAACTGGTTAGACCGTTCGAAAGAATCCACCGTTCGCGTATTAGGGGAAGTTCACTCACCGGGTCGTTATGTTTTTAATGACAACATGACGATTCTCACATACTCGCGAAGCTGGTCGGACCCAGTGACAGCGCTTATGTCGAGAAAATCAGTGTGGTTAACATGTCTTGCTGCCAAGGTCAGGCTCGAGTCTTTAACTTGGCTGAATTCAGCAAGACTGCAAACATCTACGATCTACCTGTGATACGAGCTGGCGATACAATTTACGTTCCGCATAAAGATGAAAGCTTTGCCGAAAAAGCTCGTGCTGGTTTGCGTGATTTGCTGCAAATCACCACCACCATCGTACTGATAGGAGCGTTGTAATGACCATTCCTGCAACACATGCCGAGATTGAGCAAATCTATCTACAAAGTGAGCTCAAAGGTTATAAGTCTATTTGTGTGGTTGCTTGCCAATCTGAAGACGGCGTAACCTCTGTCGCTTCCGCATTGGCGGAACGTTTAATTCTAGCCGGACATAGAACCCTGTATGTAGACTTGAACCTATTTAAGCCCGCTTATAGTACGGTACATGCCTTCGATGAAGACAGTGAAGAAGTGGGACAATTAATCGCTCGTAAAGAAGATCATCAAACATTAGTAGGATTAACAGTCCCAGCTTTGGCAAGTACACAGCTTGCTTACCGAGATCCGACAATGCTACGCAACGCCGTCGAGGCTTGGCTCAAACAATACGATCGAGTGGTGATTGACACCTCTCCTCTGCTTAGCATGAACCGGAGCAATATTCCGGCACAAGTAGTTGCCGGAGTCTGCAATGCATGTGTATTAGTTGCTTGTTATGGTTCGACTACCACCAGCCAAATTGATCAAGCCAAAGCACTATTAGAGACAAGTAATGCCAATCTCTTGGGCGCGGTGCTTAACATGAAACACAACGCTGACCTCAAAGACGAGCTCCTTCGCCAGATCAAAAGCTACGATTTGTGCCAGAAAAGCTCAAAGCAAAAATATCTGAACAAATCAAAAACAGTGAATTGTTTACCCTATAGGGAGCGCACACTATGAATACTCAAACAGGCACAGCATTAGAGGCAGAGTTGGTCGACGAGTTGATTCTCCAACAAATGATCAAAGACACATGTGCGGAGGTCATGCCCACGTTGATAGAGCACTACATTGAAGAGTCCCGAGAGCGCGTCGAAAAAATCCAGCAAGCATTAAGCAACCAAGATAAAGAAATGATAGAGTTTGAGGTGCATACGTTAGGCAGCTCGGCCCTCGCGCTGGGTAACCGCACTCTGTCACGACACGCTCGTACCATAGAAAAGCATTGTGTCGAAGGCGACACCGATCTCGCTTTTGAGCTCTGCCAATCATTACCAGAACTTGCAGAACTATCATTTCTCGCGTTAAACCAAAGAAAAGAGCAAGGTTTTGAAGACTAAGCAGGAATAAAACGAATTTAATCCACTAAAAATAGAGAACTTTCAGCAATCCTCACTGTGTGTGCTAATACTTAAATATAAAGATTCTCAAAATGAGAAGCGCGAACAAGCCATTTGCTTGAGGTAATAAATTGAATTCATCATCACTGCATGAATCTCAAGCCGACTTAACGGATTAAAACAACAATTTATACAAGTTGGGAAAGGATTATGAGACCAAGGGTGTTACTGGTAGAGGACTCTACTTCACTAGCCATACTTTATAAGCAGTACGTCAAAGATGAACCTTACGACATTTTTCACGTTGAAACTGGCCGTGAGGCGATTCAATTCATTGAGAGCAACAAACCACAACTTATTATTCTCGACCTAAAACTTCCAGACATGTCCGGTGAAGACGTTCTTGATTGGATTAATGAGAATGAGATTCCAACCTCTGTCATCATGCAACGGCGCATGGTAGCGTTGATCTAGCCGTCAACCTGATCCAGAAAGGCGCAGAAGATTTCCTAGAAAAGCCCATCAACGCAGATCGTTTGAAAACCTCCGTTGCCTTGCATTTAAAACGCGCCAAACTAGAAAATCTCGTCGAGAACATTCAATCGACTTCGATCGTCACAACTATCACGGATTTATTGGCTCTAGTCTTCCAATGCAGGCGGTTTACAAAACCATTGATGCAGTTGCCCCGACCTCAGCTAGCGTATTTATCGTTGGTGAAAGTGGTACAGGTAAAGAAGTGTGTGCCGAAGCGGTTCACCGACAAAGTGATCGCAGAGACAAGCCATTCATTGCAATTAACTGCGGCGCTATCCCTCGTGATTTGATGGAAAGCGAAATATTTGGCCATGTAAAGGGGGCTTTCACTGGCGCTACCATCGATCGTAAAGGTGCAGCGACCCTTGCTCATGGTGGCACACTATTCTTGGACGAACTGTGTGAAATGGAGCTAGAGATGCAGAAAAAGTTATTACGCTTTCTGCAAACGGGAACCTACACGCCTCTCGGGGGCACCAAAGAGATGAAAGTCGATGTTCGTATTATCTGTGCAACCAACCGAGACCCTCTGAAAGAGGTAGAAGAAGGTCGTTTTCGTGAAGACTTGTATTATCGCGTTCATGTCGTCCCCATCGACATGCCGCCGCTAAGAGAAAGAGGCAGTGACATTGTCATGCTAGCGAAGCACTTTTTGCTCACTTATGCCAAACAAGATAAGAAGAAGTTCAAACACATCGGTAACGACGTCCAGCATGTCATTAAGAGCTACGACTGGCCAGGGAATGTTCGCCAGCTACAAAACATCATTCGTACCATTGTTGTATTAAATGATGACGATAAGGTAACGCTAATGCACTTGCCTGTTCAACTGACTCGTAAGCCGAAAAAGACGCCTTCTGTATCGCCTGCGAATGCTGAGAGCGCCAGAGGGAAACAAGCATCATTACCGAACAAACCTACTCCGTGCAGAATGAACCTTCCCAACCTCAGAGCCAACAAGCGCCGCCTATTCTTTCTCTGATCCTGAAAGCCAACCAACTATCTCTGGAGTACAAAGGGCTTCAGTCTATTTCAATTCAGACGGCAGCATTCGTCCGATGTGGGAAGTCGAGCGAGAGGCGATTCAAAACGCAATTGCTTACTGTGATGGAAACGTACTTAACGCTGCGGTGATGTTGGAACTCAGCCCCTCAACGGTCTATCGCAAAAACAAGCTTGGGAAGCGGATGAAGCTAATCTCAAACAATCTTGAGGTCCCCATTGCGGGTGAAGTCTGGATACTATTGGATAGTGGTGTGTTTGGAGGGATCGAAAGTCACGTTATCGAACTCAGCAAAGGACTACAGGCGTCGCATGTTCATGTAAGAGTGGTGTTGGTGTCAGAATCCTCACCACCCGCACCACTGGTTGGAAAACTCGAACATGCCAACATTCCCTTCAGTTACCTCTGGCACCTCTGTCCAAAATCGGAACGTTCCAAGAATATCCCAATTAAACAAATGACCAGTGCGATAGCCGAACACCAACCTAGCGTTATACACACTCACGGATACAAATCAGCACTACTACGCTGACACTGATAGCACGTACGTCTGAGCACCTCTGTCCAAAATCGGAACGTTCCAAGAATATCCCAATTAAACAAATGACCAGTGCGATAGCCGAACACCAACCTAGCGTTATACACACTCACGG
>LZQR01000245.1_pt1 | contig 14246 bp, 20 predicted proteins | sample 768601 | NCBI WGS metagenome assembly LZQR01 (sample SAMN05207299, study PRJNA324521) | oil field metagenome | isolation source: sample BH-FW-24 from oil reservoir | place: India: Bombay High | collected 2015-12-04
GTCAAGGTTAACTGCGACCACTTCAAACTTGATTGGTGCTGCCTTTTGTAGATTCAGCAGGATATCAAGCATCGCAAATGAATCTTTACCACCACTAATCTGGGAGAATGTGCTCAGGGAAACCTGGCTGTTTCTGGTCAAGGTTAACTGCGACCACTTCAAACTTGATTGGTGCTGCCTTTTGTAGATTCAGCAGGATATCAAGCATCGCAAATGAATCTTTACCACCACTAATACATGCCATTACAACATCGCCTTCTTCGATCATGTTGTAATCAGTAATGGCATTTCCAACATTTCTTCTTAGGCGTTTCTGAAGTTTGTTGAATTCTAGGGTTTCTTTTCTTGTATCTACTTGGTTCATTGCGGGCTCTCACATCGCCGATAAATCGACCAGGGCTTCCTAACATGGGTTTCTATGGGGCGTGGATTATACGAGCTTTTTACGCAGGATTAAATGTTTGTGTGACCGAGTCGTCAATAAATGCACTCTAAAACAGCGCGATGGGCAATAAAATAAAAAAGAGCCGCCATGGCAGCTCTTTCAAATCAATCACGATTACTTTTCGCGTTGGGTAGATAAGGCAGAACGCGAGTCGTTGGTTGAGGAAGCGTCATATGTCCGCCTTCACCAATATCACTCAGTGCGACTTGAACTTTACCATTCACTATGGCTTTTTCTGTGCCATTGGAGAATATAATGGTGTCATTCAACTCGTCAGCAAATTCCATCGTCACGCCTTGAACCTCTGGAGTGAACCAACCTGCAAACATACCGCCTAAATCTTCAAGCAAAGCCTGCATTTGGGGCATCAAAGGCGTAAGTTGCTCGTAAGATACGTTACCCTGTAACGGCTCTTTGGTCATCACAACTAAAGAGTAATCACATCGTGTGTCTTTCGGCGTTTGGACGAAGACAAGTGGGTTCGCAGACTTCAAGTTATTGTCGATCGGAATAGGAAGTTCTTTAGAAGCCGGAATAACAAACTCTTCGTAATGCTCTTCTTTTCCATCCATGCTTTTTCTATCTCACACAATTTCTTAGTGTCTGCGTCGACAAAAAAGACACCGACTTTAACGTCGTCATGCCCTTCTTTCGCATTGTTCTTCAATTGTGTATAGAGCTTAGATACGTAAACATGTATTCTTGCGCGTGAGTTGCAGGCGATGCTAAGACCAGTACCGCACTGCCTAGTAAACTTAGGCTTAACTTCTTCATCCGATCCGTTATTTCTTCTATTGTGTCCAGTAAGCGTTATTGTGACGAATCATGGCTCGTAAGTCATTAACATAGGCGATGCCACGCTCAGAATACGCGAGCAAGCCATGAGTCAACTCTGATGCCGTCACCACAGATAATAAATCCTTGTGTTTCTTTGCTAAATTAGCGCGAATATCGCGTAAATCAGCATAAGCACGGTTGCGGTTCACATTCATAAAGTAACCGTGCACCGACTCTTGTACCGAGTCGAATTTTCTACTTCATGGGTTTTCCTGTCCCACGATGTGTAGGCACAATACCGCAGCCCCTCTTATAACACCATTGACCAAACAAGTTGTTTGCTTGAGTGGCAAAACGAGAGGTTCCCCACGCAGATTCATTGGCGGCTTGGGTTAAAACCAATGCCTCAGGCAACACGTTGACACGCTTGAGCATTTCATCTAGCCAAGCTTGTGTGACTGTATCATCCTTCAATGGATAGGAATATAGTGCAGCCAAACGCTCAGCGTAAGGCGTCTGCTCAGAGCCAACTTCTCCAATTTTCAGAGACGTTAAGAATGCGCGCTCTTTCTCGATACGTTGTATTTCTAACGCAATTTCGGGCGCAGAAGTCGAAGAAGGCGGTCTTCTTATCTTTCGTGTCCTTAATCGAGTTGAAATCAGGAATATCACCAATATAAGGAAGGTTCGACAAATCCAAGTGATTAACAGGACCATGCACCGCTTGCGAATCAGCAGTATTGCGATATACGCGGTCGTAGTGCAAATATGGTCCAACAGAAACAAAAGTGGCGGCTATTGTGATAGCCGCCACTCGTAAACTCATTGACTTTAAAGATTTAGGCATCAAACACCTGAGAGTTACCATCGTGATCGTTATCATTTTGCTGTGTTGCTACGATTTTCAACTTAATCCCAAACATTTCGCGGTACAGAATCCCCTTCAAATGGAAGAAGAACGGCAGCACGAAGATCAAGCCAATTCCGTAGAACATTGCAGCAACAATAAACATCAACATCACGCCTAAGTAAAGCCCTGCGACGACAAAAAGCTTCTTGTTGATGGCACGAATGACAAAAGAAGTGACTGCATAGGTGGCACTCTTTTCTCACAAATCAATAGGATAGAATGGCTAAATGCTAGAGAAAGGTACAGAGATAACAACGGGAAAATCATTCCTGCTACGCCCTGCATCATCAAGCTAAACAACGTAGCTAGAATCACTGGAACGGTAAACTGAAGACCTTTGCCCACATGGCGCACTTTCGTCTTAAGACCTGCTACGTGACTCATCGCCATTAGACTAATGCCAGCGTAAATCGGTGCACTGATCACTTCGTAACTGAAGTTAGCCACATAAATAGCGGATACGATGTCAGCAGTAAAAGACTCTGGAGTTTGGATGGCATCAAGAATGACTGCGGGATCACCCAATTGAAGCTGCAAAGCAATATAGAAAATGCCCAACTGAACGAAGAGCAATAGAATGATCGCTGGTGAGAAGGACAGAAACTGTTGAATGGTAGTGCGCCAAGCTTCACTAAAACAGCACCTGCCTTCAGTTCATACTTGCCAGAAAGAGCTCGCTCTACACTCCCTCCAAGGTTGAAATCTTTCTCAAAATCGTTGTTCATATTTTATCCAAGGCTAACTTGTAAAATTTTTTCTGGAAAACCAGTTAATTAATAAGGGCGTCATTATAAAGAAATCTTGCCAAGTCTAAAATCAGATCTCGGCTTCAATACTTGCAATCTTTGCTATTTGGTCGATAATTAACCACTCGCAAATCCATGAAATTGAAAACATTTGCACAAGAAATCAATACCTCACCTATATATAGCGGAAATGCAAATACCCCTATAAAAACAGTATGGTAAGGAATGTTTACTTTTGCCTGCAAAATTTTTTCTGTTTCAAGATAAGAAAATGCTTTGATTTCACAATTTTGGTGATTATGATGCGCGCCTCAAAAGTGAATGACTTATGTCACATCAATTGGATACAACCCAATTTGAACGTGGGAGAAATACAGACGTTGAACGCTAAACAGCAAGCAGGAAAGCCAGTAGTTCGTCTATCTGGTATTAGCAAAAGTTTCGATGGTAAGGAAATCATTGGTAATTTAAATCTGGATGTTAATCATGGTGAGTTTCTGACGATTCTTGGTCCTTCTGGTTGTGGTAAAACAACGGTTTTACGCATGATCGCGGGCTTTGAGACGGCAGATAACGGTCAAATCGTACTAGATGACCAAGATGTAACACAGGTTCCTGCAGAGCAAAGGCACGTCAACACGGTATTTCAGAGTTACGCACTCTTCCTCATATGACCGTATTTGAAACGTTGCTTTTGGTCTTCGCATGCAGAAAACACCTGCTGCAGAGATCGAGCCACGAGTTATGGATGCGCTACGCATGGTTCGCCTAGAAAAAATGGCACAGCGTAAGCCTCACCAACTTTCAGGTGGTCAACAACAACGTATCGCCATTGCACGTGCGGTTGTTAACAAACCAAAAGTACTGCTGCTAGATGAATCTCTATCTGCACTTGATTACAAACTACGTAAGCAAATGCAAATCGAGCTTAAACAGCTTCAGCGTCAACTTGGTATTACCTTTATCTTCGTTACGCACGATCAGGAAGAAGCTCTATCGATGTCTGACCGCATTATTGTTATGCGTGACGGTGTTATCGAACAAGACGGCTCTCCACGTGAGATTTACGAAGAGCCTAAGAACCTATTTGTTGCTCGCTTTATCGGTGAGATCAACGTATTCAATGCAACCATGCTAGAGCGTATCGACGAGAAACGTATCCGTGCAGAAATCGAAGGCGTTGAATCCGTTGTTTACTCCGATCAAGAAGCACAAGCCGGTGACAAACTACAAGTACTACTTCGCCCAGAAGACTTACGCATCGAAGAGATCAAAGAGTCTGAAGAAAAAGGCATCGTAGGTCACGTAACAGAGCGTACCTATAAAGGTATGACGCTTGATTCAGTTATCCAGTTGGATTCAGGCATGCGCGTGATGGTAAGCGAATTCTTTAACGAAGATGATCCAGATGTGGACCACTCACTCGGCCAGAAAGTCGCTATTACTTGGGTTGAGAGCTGGGAGGTAGTACTAAATGATAAGCAAGAAGCTTAATCTTCAGAACGCGATCATTACCCTAATCGTTGGCTGGCTAACACTGTTTGTGTTAGTACCAAACCTAATGATTATCGGTACGAGTTTCTTGACGCGTGATGAAGCGAACCTAATTGAATTAACGTTTACTTTCGACAACTACCTTCGCCTACTCGATCCTCTGTATGCAAAAGTGCTGATGCACTCTTTCTACATGGCGATCATCGCAACTTTGTTGTGTTTGGTGATTGGTTATCCATTTGCTTACATCGTAGCGAAAATGCCTGAAAAATGGCGTCCGTTCATGTTGTTCTTGGTGATTGTACCGTTTTGGACCAACTCTCTTATCCGTACGTACGGCTTAAAGATTGTTCTAGGTACTCAGGGCATTTTGAACAAATCTTTGATGGCAATGGAAATCATCGATAAGCCGATGCGTTTAATGTATACCGAAACAGCAGTAATGATCGGTCTTGTGTACATCTTGCTTCCATTTATGATTTTGCCGCTTTACTCGGCAATCGAGAAGTTAGACAACACATACATCGAGGCCGCAAAAGACCTTGGTGCGAATAAGTTCCAAACCATTACTAAAGTGATTCTACTCTGACAATGCCTGGCATTATCGGTGGTTGTTTGTTGGTCCTGCTACCTGCACTAGGTATGTTCTACATATCTGACCTTCTTGGCGGCGCGAAGAACCTACTGATCGGTAACGTTATTAAAAGTCAGGTATTGAACGCTCGTGACTGGCCATTTGGTGCTGCGACCAGTATCGCCCTCACCTTCGCAATGGCTGTGATGCTTTACGCTTACTACAGAGCAGGCAAACTATTGAATAAGAAAGTGGAGCTAGACTAATGGGACGCACAGTTAGATTTAGCTTTATGGCGCTGGTATATGCGTTTTTGTATCTGCCAATCATCGTCTTAATTGTTAACTCATTTAATGCCAACAAATTTGGTATGAAATGGGGCGGTTTCACCACGAAATGGTACGAAACCTTAGTAAACAACGACAGCCTAATGCAGGCTGCATGGCATTCATTGAACGTAGCGGTATTCTCAGCAACAGCAGCAACCATTATTGGTAGCTTGACGGCTGTTGCCCTATTCCGTTACTCGTTCAAAGGTAAAGGCGCGGTAAACGGCATGTTGTTTGTCGTAATGATGTCTCCAGATATTGTAATGGCGATTTCATTGCTTGCTCTGTTCCTAGTATTAGGCGCACAGCTTGGCTTCTTTACGCTATTGATTGCTCACATCACCTTCTGTCTACCGTTTGTTGTGGTAACAGTGTACAGCCGCTTAAATGGCTTTGATGTGAAGATGTTGGAAGCAGCAAAAGATCTTGGCGCAAGCGAATGGGTAATCTTGAAACAGATCATCCTTCCTCTTGCTAAACCAGCGGTTGCTGCGGGTTGGCTACTGAGCTTTACCCTGTCTCTGGACGACGTAATTATTAGCTCGTTCGTAACAGGCCCAACATACGAAATCCTACCATTGAAGATTTACTCAATGGTTAAGGTGGGCATTTCACCGGAAGTGAACGCCCTAGCAACGGTCATGCTGATTGTTTCTTTGGTTCTTGTAGTAATTTCTCAGTTGCTAGCAAGAGAAAAAGTGAAGTAGAATCCGCACCCGTTAACATCACGAAACAGAATGGTTACATGCCATTCTGTTTTTCTATCTATCGTCCAAAATTGGACAACGTTTGGTTTGGAGCTAACGTCAATGAAAAATGGGCTACTCTATTAGCTGGTAGTGCATGTGCGCTTTCTCTGTTCTCTGGTACAGCGGCAGCGGATGATAAAGAATTAGTATTTATGAACTGGGGTCCTTACATCAACAGTAATATCCTAGAGCAATTTACTAAAGAAACTGGCATCAAAGTGATCTACTCGACTTACGAGTCGAACGAGACTTTGTATGCAAAGCTAAAAACTCATAACCAAGGTTATGACCTAGTAGTACCTTCAACGTACTTCGTAGCGAAGATGCGTGACGAAGGCATGCTACAAAAGATCGATAAGACTAAGCTGAAAAACTTCGGCAACCTAGATAAAAACTACCTAGACAAGCCTTACGATCCAAATAACGACTACTCTATTCCACACGTTGTTGCGATTACAGGTCTAGCGGTTAACGCAGACATGTATGATCCAAACGACTTCCAAAGCTGGGCTGACCTATGGAAGCCAGAGCTAGAAGGTCAAGTAATGCTGATGGACGACACTCGTGAAGTGTTCCACATTGCACTACGCAAACTGGGTTACTCAGGTAACTCTACGGATCCAAAACAAATCGACGAAGCGTACGCAGAGCTACAAAAGCTAATGCCAAACGTTCTAGTATTTAACTCTGACAACCCAGGTGCACCATACATGTCTGGCGAAGTTGGCGTTGGTATGCTTTGGAACGGCAGCGCGGCAGCAGCTCAAAACGAAGGCATGAACCTTAAGCTAGTATTCCCTAAAGAAGGTGGTATCGGCTGGGTTGATAACTTCGCTATCTCTTCTGGTGCAAAAACGTAGAAGCGGCTCATAAGATGATCGACTTCCTATTACGTCCAGAAATCGCAGAGCAAATCTCGGCTGATACGGGTTACCTAACAGCGGTTGCAGAATCTAACGCTAAGTTCAAAGACGTTGCACCACTGTTCCCTTCTCAAGAAGATCTTGACCGCGTTGAATGGCAAGATTCTGTTGGCGACATGACAGTGAAGTACGAAGATTACTTCCTGAAGCTGAAAGCGGGTCAATAATCGCTTAATAAGCCATCTAGTAAATGAAAATAGGCAGCAATACGCTGCCTATTTTTGTAATTGACTGATATAATTACACGTTGCTAGGTTTATTTGCTGCGGCTATGAACATTATCTTCTCTCGAAGTCATAACGCTCATCATTCGTACTCCAAATAAACGGGATTGTGCTTATCGCAACTTGGCTCAAATCGATTTCTGTTACTAGTATTGATTTGTCCTATTGCTGAACAAAACGGAAATAAAATGAAAAGTAAATTCTACGCAAGCGCACTGTGTGCGGCGACGCTAATCGCTACCCCTGCAATGGCTGCTGATCAAGAACTGTATTTCTACAACTGGTCGGAATACATTCCAAACGAAGTTCTTGAAGACTTTACAAAAGAAACTGGCATCAAAGTTATCTACTCTACGTACGAGTCTAACGAAAGCATGTACGCGAAGTTGAAACTCAAGGTTCTGGTTACGACTTGGTAGTACCGTCTACCTATTTCGTATCTAAAATGCGTAAAGAAGGCATGCTGCAAAAGATCGACAAAGAGAAACTGTCTCACTTTGCTGATCTAGACACCAACTTCCTGAACAAGCCGTTCGACCCGAACAACAACTACTCTATCCCATACATTTGGGGTGCGACTGGTATTGGTATCAATGCTGACATGCTAGACAAATCGTCTGTTTCTAAATGGGACGATTTCTGGGATAGCAAGTGGGAAGGTCAACTGATGCTGATGGATGATTCTCGCGAAGTATTCCACATTGCATTGACTAAACTTGGTTACTCACCAAACACGACGAACCCTGACGAAATCAAAGCTGCTTATGAAGAGCTGAAAAAACTGATGCCAAACGTATTGGTTTTTAACTCAGACTTTCCAGCAAACCCATACCTAGCAGGTGAAGTATCACTTGGTATGCTTTGGAACGGCTCAGCTTACATGGCTCGTCAAGAAGGTGCGAACATTGACATCATCTGGCCAGAAAAAGGCACTATCTTCTGGATGGACAGCCTAGCAATCCCAGCAGGCGCGAAGAACGTTGATGCGGCTCATAAGATGATCGACTTCCTACTACGTCCTGAGAACGCAGCTAAGATCGCACTAGAGATTGGTTACCCTACTCCAGTGAAAACAGCGCACGCTCTACTACCGAAAGAATTTGCTAACGATCCAAGCATCTTCCCACCACAAGAAGTGATGGACAGCGGTACATGGCAAGACGAAGTTGGTGAAGCTAGCGTGCTTTACGATGAGTACTTCCAAAAGCTAAAAGTAGACAACTAATCAGTCTGTCGAAATAGTTTAGAAAAGCGGCTTCGGTCGCTTTTCTTGTATCTGAAACTTACTGTTTGTATCTCCAGCTACCCTGCTCAAATTACCAAGCGCCAGAATACAACGTTTCAAAATACAAAAAGGCATCGAATCACTCGATGCCTTTGTTAAAGAAGGTTCTGCCCGTTTTATTAAGCGCTGGCTTCGTTTTCCAGAGCAAGAATTTCGTCAACCAATTTTGGCACTTCAATACTTGCTTTACCGTAACGCTTCTCTTCAAACTCACTCTCGACGGCACTTGGTTCTAAATTGATTTCAATCGTATGTGCACCATGCATCTTTGCGTCATGTACAAAGCCTGCGGCTGGATATACCACGCCAGATGTACCGATAGATATAAATAGATCTGCTTCTTCCAATGCCGCGTAGATCTCTCCCATGCGCAGTGGCATTTCACCAAACCAAACAATGTGTGGGCGCATTTGCGAAGGAATTTGGCAGCAATGGCACAACTCGCCAGTCTCAATGTCTTCTGAATGCTCGATGACTTGATTGGATTCGCTGCAACGCGCTTTGAGTAACTCACCGTGCATGTGAATGATATTAGCGCTACCGCCTCTCTCGTGCAGATTATCGATGTTTTGAGTGATGATAGTCACTTTGCCTTCCAACTGCTCTTCTAAGCGTCCTAGCGCGATATGGGCCGCATTCGGCTTGATATCTTCACCTCGTAGCTTTTACGACGTTGGTTATAAAAGCTCTGAACCAAATCCGGATCACGCAAGAAGCCTTCCGGTGTTGCGACATCCTCGATACGGTGATTCTCCCAGAGACCATCTTGAGCTCGAAATGTTTGAATGCCAGACTCAGCGAGATGCCTGCGCCAGTAAGTACGACAATATTTCTGTATGGGAAATTCATAACCGATCCTTGTTGCTCTTTTTTATTAAGCTTAACACCGATAGAAAAACAACAATAGCAATAAGGATTAGACCATGGTCGTAAGCCTGCTGATTTGCCTCTTATTTCTGTTTAAAAACTGATGGAATCGTTCCGTCTTTCAGGCATAAAAAGCCCCGCGATGGCGAGGCTTTTGAGCAAAGGTTCCGGTTTACAGGTTTGGACCTGTAGACGGTCTGTGCGGCATATTGTTACGCAGTTGGTTCATACCTTGGTACATACGTAGGAACCAAACTAGAATCGCAAGCGTTGCGAACAGCATACCTACCCAAGGAATAAAGTAAGCTACCGTGTCTAGCAAACTGCTGTGTACCCAATAGTCACTAACACCAACCAACACACCGTTCGATGTTGCCACTGTTACGATCAATACAACAAAGAAGGTGAAGTACAGGAAGAATGTGCGAATCAAGCCGTAGTAATGTGAGTTCACTACATCACTATCCTCGCCTTTATCCAAGCGGTAGCCCGCGTAAATGATTGCGATAACGCCTGAGATCAAAAACGTAAACGGGGTCAAACAACTCAGGATGTACGCAACCCAAATCCCGTTATGAGGTTTGTTCATTCGCTTTCGCTCCTTTTGGTTCCGTGTTTGCCGTATCTGTTTCGCCCATCGCTTCTTTGGATTTCACTTCTTCATACCAAAGATCGTGGTGCTCTTTCGCCCATGTCTCATCAACTTCACCGGTAACCATACCTTCTAACGCACCTTCCATACCGAATAGACCGATGTAGATGTGGAAGATGAAGCCGCAGATTAGAATCAGTGCCGAAATTGCGTGAACAAGGTTAGACAATTCCATATCGCGACGAGTTTGGCCGAAAATTGGGAAATCCAGAATTAAGCCACTCACTGCAGCGATAGCACCGAAGAAGATCAACAACCAGTAGATCGCCTTTTCACCACCGTTCGAGAAACCTGCCGATGGGTGCGTACCTTTATGCTTACCAACCATGCCGCCCATTTTCATGAACCAACGGATGTCTGTCATGTTAGGGATAGATTTGCGCCACCACTTCAGTAGAACAAACATCAGCAAGATGAAGAACAGCGGACCCATGTAGTTATGGTACTGCTTCGCCAACATAACGATGAAGCCCCAGAACTCAGTGGGCACGTACGGCTTCAAGAAGTGCTTACCGTAAACCAGCATCAAACCACTGAATGCCAGCGTTAAGAAGGTAAACGCCATGCTCCAGTGTAGTGCGCGGTCTAGTCGAGACCAGCGTTTCATCTTCTTGCCAGTACGTGGCTTGCTTAGCATCAGAGGACCAACGAATACGTAAGCCATGATAACCATTGCGATACTGCCGAAAATCGCGACAGCGCCCGCAGGAGACATCCATTTCTCTTTAAGAATGTACCAAGTCTCACCCGGAGTACTGATCAGCACACCGTGTTCCGCTGATTTCGACGTGGTATAGCCTTCTTGCCCCTCTTTGACCTGACGCCAGAAGTCTGCACCTGCAAGTTGTGTCATCTCCTGTTGTACCACTGGAGATGTGTCTTCTTGCGCAGACGCTGGCATCGCAAAGGTCAGCAGTAATGCTGTCATCATCGACAGCATTACAAGAGACGCACGTTTAAGAGTATTTAACATGTGTCTCTCCTACTTAGCTTTTGGTTGCGTCGTAAGAAAGATCGTTACCGTCTGTCCAACCTGCGTTTTTCGCACCGCGCTCAACCACACGTTGACGGAAGATGTCAGATACTTTCTCTGCATCACCCGCTAGCAGTGCTTTTGTTGAACATAGTGACGCACACATAGGTAGCTTACCTTCAGCAATACGGTTCGCACCGTACTTCTCACGCTCTTCTAGAGAACCTGGTTCTGTGTTTGGACCACCTGCACAGAAAGTACATTTGTCCATTTTGCCACGCTCACCGAAAGATGCTTGTTTCGGGAACTGAGGCGCGCCGAATGGACAAGCGAACAGACAGTAACCACAACCGATACAAAGATCTTTGTTGTGAAGAACGATGCCGTCTTCTGTGTGCTCGAAACAGTCAGCTGGACAAACTGCCATACAAGGCGCGTCTGTACAGTGCATACAAGCAACAGAGATTGAGTTTTCACCTGGTTCACCGTCGTTCAGTGTTACCACGCGACGACGTTGAATACCCCACTCAAGTGCATCATCGTTTTCGTTCTTACATGCAGTAACACAGCCGTTACACTCGATACAGCGTTTGGTGTCACATAGGAATTTCATTCGTGCCATTGTCAGACTCCTTACGCTTTACGAATGTTACATAGGGTTACTTTAGTTTCCTGCATCAAAGTAACAGGATCGTAACCGTAAGTGGTTGCCGTGTTGGCTGCTTCACCAACAACATAAGGGTCCGTACCTTCTGGGTACTTAGGACGTAGGTCTTCACCTTCGAACTTACCGCCGAAGTGGAACGGAATGAACGCCAGACCCGGTTTAACACGACGAGTGACCATCGCTTTCACCTTAATGCGGCCTTTTTCTGCACCTTCAACCCAAACGTCATCGCCATCTTTAAAGCCAAGATCGTTTGCGTCTTTCGGGTTCACTTCAACGAACATTTCTTGTTGAAGTTCAGCAAGCCATGGGTTTGAACGCGTCTCTTCACCACCACCTTCGTACTCAACCAAGCGACCAGAAGTCAGGATGATTGGGTATTCGCCAGACTTGTCTTCTTTCTGGATAGACTTGTAAAGCGTTGGCACGCGGAAGATTGCTTCTTTGTCGTCCCAAGTTGGGTAATCCGTTACAAGGTCACGACGTGGCGTGTATAGCGGCTCACGGTGTAGCGGTACACGGTCTGGGAATGTCCAAACAATCGCACGCGCTTTCGCGTTACCAAACGGGATACAACCGTGCTTGATTGCTACGCGTTGAATACCGCCAGACAGGTCAGTTTTCCAGTTTTTACCTTCCGCTGCTGCTTTTTCTTCAGCCGTTAGGTCGTCCCACCAACCAAGCTGTTTGATTAGCTTGTCAGAGAACTCTGGGTAGCCGTCTTTGATTTCACAGCCTTTAGAGTAGCTGTCTTCAGCAAGTAGGCTTTGACCTTCAAACTCAACACCGAAACGCGTACGGAAGTTACCGCCACCCTCTGCAACTGTCTTTGACGTATCGTACAGAATGTGTGTGCCTGGGTGTTTCATCTCTGGCGTACCCCAACATGGCCAAGGTAGACCGTAAGTCTCACCATTCACAGGACCACCCTCTGCTTCCAGAGATGTCTTGTGGAATGTGTGCCAGTTTTGTTGGTGCGCTTTTAGACGCTCTGGGCTTTGACCTGTGTAACCGATCGTCCACATGCCTTTGTTGAATTCGCGAGTGATGTCTTCAATCACTGGCTGGTTGTTCTCAACACGGATATTTTTGAACAGCAGATCTTCATAACCGAGCTTCTTAGTTAGCAGGTACATGATTTCGTGGTCAGGTTTAGATTCGAACAATGGCTCGATAACCTGATCACGCCACTGAAGTGAGCGGTTAGATGCTGTCACACTGCCGTGTGTTTCGAACTGAGTTGTTGCAGGAAGTAGGTAAATGCCGTCAGTACGATCGTTCATTACCGCTGCGACTGTTGGGTATGGGTCAACAATAACCATCATATCCAGCTTCTGCATCGCTTTCTTCATCTCAGGACCACGAGTCTGAGAGTTTACTGCGTGACCCCAGTAGAACATGGCGCGGATGTTTCACGTTGACGAATGTTGTCTTTGTTTTCAAGAACGCCATCCACCCAACGAGATACAGGGATACCTGCACTGTTCATTGGTTTTGACCGCCGTAAGCGTTGTCATCGAAACGACCTTTCACCCACTCGTAATCGATTTCCCACACTTTTGACCAGTGACGCCATGAACCTTCAGACAAGCCGTAGTAACCTGGTAGCGTGTCAGATAGTACGCCAAGGTCAGTTGCGCCCTGTACGTTATCGTGACCACGGAAGATGTTTGCACCGCCGCCCGATTTACCGATGTTACCTAGCGCAAGCTCAAGTACACAGTAAGCACGTGTGTTGTTGTTACCAGTCGTATGCTGAGTACCACCCATACACCAAACGATACAACCCGGACGGTTTTCAGAAAGCAGTTTCGCTGTTTGGTAAACTTCAGACTCGGGAACGCCAGTTACGCGCTCAACTTCTGCTGGTGTCCATTTAGCTACTTCTGCACGGATTTCATCCATACCGAATACGCGTTGACGGATGAACTCTTTGTCTTCCCAGTTGTTCGCAAAGACATGCCATAGCACACCCCAAATGAACGCAACATCAGAACCTGGACGGAGCGATACGTAGTGATCCGATTTTGCAGCGGTACGAGTACGACGAGGATCCGCAACAACAATCTTACAGTTGTTCTTCTCTTTCGCGATTAGGATGTGCTGCATCGCAACAGGGTGCGCTTCTGCAGGGTTTGAACCAATGAACAGCATCGACTTACAGTTGTGCATGTCATTGAAAGAGTTGGTCATCGCACCGTAACCCCAAGTGTTTGCTACACCTGCTACGGTTGTTGAGTGACAGATACGCGCTTGGTGGTCAACGTTATTGGTACCCCAAAGCGACGCCATCTTACGGAACATGTACGCTTGTTCGTTGTTGTGCTTCGCACTACCCAACCAGTAAACCGAATCTGGACCCGACTCTTTGCGGATGTCCATCACCTTGTTACCGATTTCTTCGATCGCTTGATCCCAAGAAAGCTTCTTCCACTTACCGTTTTCAAGCTTCATTGGGTATTTCAGACGACGCTCACCGTGACCGTGTTCGCGCAGTGCTGCACCTTTTGCACAGTGTCCACCAGCGTTGAATGGGTGGTCGAATGCAGCTCTTGACCTGTCCACACGCCGTTTTGAACTTCAGCGTAGATACCACAACCTACAGAACAGTGAGAACAGAATGGTACGTTT
>LZQR01000246.1_pt1 | contig 14236 bp, 19 predicted proteins | sample 768601 | NCBI WGS metagenome assembly LZQR01 (sample SAMN05207299, study PRJNA324521) | oil field metagenome | isolation source: sample BH-FW-24 from oil reservoir | place: India: Bombay High | collected 2015-12-04
CTGATAACCCTGTCTTTATGACGCCATTGCGCAGCGTCAGCCAAACGCCTCAATTGAAAACACACTAGCTAGAAACCAAAAAACGCCGCTCATTTGTTGAGCGGCGTTTTTGAATCTAACTTATTGTGCACTTTAAGAGTGATCTGATTCACATCTTTGATCTGGTTAATTTTTAACTAACTAGAATTACAGGCCGTATAACTCCCCTAAAAACGGGTTCGTTTTCAGCTCAGTACTCCATCCAATCTAATGATTTCGAATCCGATAACAAGCAATTTTCACATAAATCTCAGCAGTTCTTGAGTGAGATCACATTCATTTTTCATCTCGAAAAACCCATCCAAAAAAGCGATCTAGATCACATTCTTTTCTCCTCAAAGCGGTAATCTGAATTCAACCCATGAGGGATGACACAGAGGAAAAACATTTATGACAATGAACATCACTGGTAAAAACATCGAAATCACCTCTGCAATCCGTGCTCATATTGAGAGCAAATTTAAAAAGCTGGAGAAATGGCAGGTAGACATCATCGGATGCCAAGCAACTTTCAGTGAGGAACCAAATAAACAGAAGAAATTCGAAGCCATTATTAAAGTTCCTAAAGGCCAGCTAATCGCCTCAGCAACTCACGAAGATCTTTACGCAGCTATCAATGAAGTGGAGCAAAACTAGAACGACAACTGAATAAGCTGACCCACAAACCAGAAGCTCGACGTGCAAGTAAGCCTGAGCTAGTGGAAGAAGAAGAGTAAACGACCCAGATTGAGGAAGTAGCGCCGAAAGGCGCTATTTTTTGCTTCGACGCTCCCCGCCTGCTTGCTTATTGTAGTTTAAACACTCACAAATTAAGCACTATTTATGCATTCAACAAACCTGTTTCTTTTTGACTTCTTTTTCCTTCCATAGTTGGAGGGGCTAACTCGTTTGTGAAAGAAAAGTCAAAAACAAACAGAAAGCCTCCCACATCGGGGGGCTTTTTTTATAAGGAAAGAATTGATGACTGACCAACCTATTTCCCTGGAAGAAATTCGTTTACGTTTGAATGAGCTCGATGACGAGCTTTTGAGCCTATTATCTGAGCGCCGCAAACTCAGTATTGAAGTAGCAAAAAGCAAAGTTCAAACTTCGAAACCTGTTCGTGATGCAGTCCGTGAGCAACAACTTCTGGTAAAACTGATCACCAACGGCCGTGATAAATACGAACTCGATGCTCAGTACATCACCAAACTTTCCACACCATTATTGAAGATTCTGTCCTTCTTCAACAAAGCTACCTGCAAAACCTCGTTAATCCACTTCAAAGCCGTAAACCTCTTGCTCGTGTTGCTTTCCTTGGTGCCAAGGGCTCTTATTCACACCTTGCTAGCCGCGAATACTTCAGCCGCAAGAACACAGAGCTAATTGAGCTTAACTGTGAACACTTCAAAGAAGTAACTCAGACCGTCGAATCTGGTCATGCTGATTATGGTGTTCTGCCAATTGAAAACACCAGTTCAGGCTCTATCAATGAGGTCTACGACCTACTGCAACACACGACGCTGTACATCGTTGGTGAATTGACTCAACCGATTGAGCATTGCCTAGTGGCGACTAAAGACATTCGTCTCGAGAACATCAAAACACTTTACTCACATCCGCAGCCACACCAGCAATGCAGCGAGTTTTTAAGCCGTATGAAAGGTGTGAAGTTAGAGTCTTGTGCAAGTACTGCAGATGCGATGCAAAAGGTACAAGAGCTTAATCGTGATGACGTAGCAGCAATCGGCAATGCTTCAAGCGGTAAGCTTTACGGCTTGCAAGCGATTCAAGGCAACATTGCAAACCAAACTGAAAACCATACTCGTTTTATCGTCGTTGCTCGTAAACCGGTTGAGGTATCCACGCAGATCCCAGCTAAGACAACCCTGATCATGTCGACGTCACAAGAAGCTGGCTCACTGGTTCAAACACTATTGGTTATTCAGCGTTACGGCATCAACATGACCAAGCTAGAGTCGCGTCCAATCATGGGGAATCCATGGGAAGAAATGTTCTACGTTGATCTCGAATCCCACCTTGGTTCTAACGAGATGCAACAAGCGATTGATGAGCTAACAAAGATCACTAAGCACTTGAAAGTACTGGGTTGCTATCCAAGTGAGAACGTAAAGCCAACTCAAGTAAAACTAAGCTAATTGACTATTGTAAGTAAAAAGAACATGGTAGGTAAAAAGATCATGGCAACCCAAAAGGTCGTAATCGCTTCCTTAAACCCGGCAAAATCAAAGCGGTAGAGAGCGCTTTTCAAAGTGCTTTCTCAGAGCAAAGTTTTGAGTTTGTTGGTGTCAGCGTTCCAAGTGAAGTCGCAGATCAACCGATGTCGAATGAAGAAACTCATCTCGGCGCATTGAACCGAGTCCGTAACGCAAAAACAGAAATGCCGAAGGCGGATTTCTACGTAGGTTTAGAAGCAGGGATTGAAGGAAAAGTCACTTTTGCTTGGATGGTGATTGAGTCCGACACACATCGTGGGGAATCACGCTCTGCAAGCCTGATGTTGCCACCTGAGGTATTACAAAAGCTGGAACACGCCAATGAGCTTGGGGACGTAATGGATGAAGTGTTTGGTACCGATAATATCAAACAGAAAGGTGGTGCAATTGGTTTGCTGACTCAAAACCAACTAACGCGCAGTTCGGTCTACCATCAAGCTTTGATTCTGGCGTTGATTCCGTTTACCAATCCAGAGCATTTTCCGGCTAACCTATGGCAATAAGGCGCTTGTTAAGAGTATTGCAGCTCATAAGCCTGAAAAACACATATTAAAAAGGGCGGTAATTCCGCCCTTTTTGCTGTCTGTAACTCAGAGAGTTCGACCCAAAGATTATTGGGCACCCTGCTCTAATAATGTCTTGAGTTTGTCTTTGTCCGTATCCGACTTCGACTTTAACTCATTCGAACCACGAGTGATGGTGGCAATACCCACTCCAAGCATTTGACTGATTTGGCGCTGAGAAAGCTCGCCCTTGAGCAGTTCATTCAGAATGTTGACGCGTGCAGTAAGCGACTCTCTCTCATCTGGCGTCATCAACATGGTTAACAACATCTCATGTTGCTGGTTATCCACGCTAGAACGGATCAGTTCGACAATCTGTTGCCAGTCTTTGTACTCAGGTTCGTGTGACATCAAGTTACCTCACTCAATACTTGGTATTGATCTCATTTGGGGTCAAGAACGAACCGTCTACACCTAAAAGGTCGCGGTAGTATGTCTCAAACATCAAAATGTTCTGCACATAACCACGCGTCTCTTTAAATGAAATCGCTTCAATAAAGGAATAAGCGTCGACTTTTCCTTGAGTTCGCTCTCGCCACATTTTTACTCGGTTAGGTCCTGCATTATAAGCAGCGAGCGCGAAAATACGATTATTATCGTAATCCTCCATCAAACCTTGTAAGTAGTGACTGCCAATCTCAATGTTCTTACCCACATTATAAAGGTCTTGTGTCCCTTGATACTTGAGCTTGTACTTGTTCGCCGTGTACTTCGCAGTCGCAGGCATAATTTGCATTAGACCACGAGCCCCCACGGGAGAACGCGCTTCCGAGTCCAAAGCACTTTCTTGTCGTGCTAACGACATCATCGTAATTGGATCGATGTTGTGCTTCTCAGCATAGAAGTTGAACCACCAGCGATGCGCCACCGGGAAACGCAGCGGGATGTTATCCCACATTTGTGCTTCGATACTCGCGATAACAGTAAGATTGTGCCAACGCTTAGATGCTGCATAGGCTGCTAGCTGAGCTTTCTCATCTTTACCGACGCTGCGGAGTAAGTGCGCCCATTCGCTCTTTGCCGCCGCAATCTTATCAGTTTCAATCAACTCATGGATTCGGGCCAACGACTTTTGGTACGGCTGTATGACTTTCTTGTCTAGCTTAACCGAGCTCGATGGGTACTTGATTGACTGACCTATCGCATTGGCAGCAGCGACGCTGTAAAAGTTACGCTGGCCAACCAGTTTTGCTAAACGTTGCTTACCTGCGACTTCATTACCAAGCGCAATCTCACTACGTCCTAGCCAGTATTGCCACCGAAGTGTCGCTTGCTCTTGCTCATTCAGTACCGCAATCCACTTCTGTACCCCTTTCCAATCGCCATTTTGAATCGACAAACGAATGCGGCTTTCAATCAGAGGCAGATCTTGGCTGGTTTTGGTTTTATCATCACGCCACTGAGCAAGTGAATCTGACTCAGTACGAATCAAACGAATCGCAATGTAATCGGCTAATGCTTGCGCTTTTTCTAAAGAGAACTTTTGTCCTTTCACTACCGCCGCATAAGCCTCTTGTGCCTGCTTGGTGTTCTTACGTGCAAGTTTCTCAAGTGCATATTCACTCTGAGCGCGATTGAAATCATTCGCAGGTTGCTTCTTGGCAAATGCAGCGACCGTTTCTGGCTTATCAAACAACGCTTTCATTGCTTTAGCTTGTTGCTTCGCTTTAGCCGATTCAGGCAGTTTTTGCAGGTAGCTAATCAAGCCACCATTGCGCGCATCAAACGCCAACAACATGCGTTGCAGAATCAATTCATCGGTACGCTCCCCCGCTTTTTCCCAAGCGGAGAACAACGGATCACACTCGTCGGCGATGCTCTTTCCACGCAACCACATATGCTCAGCGCCTTTAAATGCGGCGACTTGCTTACCTTGTTTTAATTGAGCAACGTAGAAAATACATTGGTAACGCTCGCCACTTGGCTCCACTTTCTGGAACTCGGTAATGGTTTTCCAATCTTTCTGACGATAAAGGTTATCTAAGTAAGGGGCGCGAATTCGACGTGAGAATGGAAAAGCCTCGTGGTCACTAATAAATTCGTCTACCTGTTGTGGAGACTTACTCGATAATTGCCTCAGAAACACCCGATAATCCACATAAGGGGTGAGTGGATAACTGGCGATTTAGAACGGATAGACAAATAGCCATCGATGTCATTCTTGTCTAATAAATCTTGAGCTTGTTCATAAACTTGGCGCTGTTTTTCTAGGCTCAGCGCAGCGTTTGCTGACACACTTACCGCACATAAAGCGGCTGCGTAGCATACTCTTTTAGCCAATTCCGATACGTTGAATCTCATGTGCGTCATTTTCCCCAGACGTTTCTCACTTCATTTCTCACCACTGGTGAATACAGGCGTGGCAAGTCATAAAGCATATGCATCTATTTACACCGTATTAAGTTCTTATTGTAAAGTGACTTGATGTAATAAATGTTGTACTCGTAAAACTTTAGAACCCTTTAAGACAAATAGATTCCCGACAATTCATCCATCCTGATGAACAGTCAGTGTTTGCATTTAAGGTGAACAAGAAAAGTGTATACCCTAAAGTTGTGAGTTTCCGGTCAGCGATGAAGAAGAAATCACACGAGATGCTAATTTCTTGCAATCCGGTAACAAAACTTAAGGAGTTGGTATAAAATAGACGCTTTGAATGACAGTTAATTTAGGAACGATCGGCAATGGCTGAATACGTATATACCATGTCGCGGGTGAGCAAAATTGTGCCACCTAAGCGTCAAATTCTTAAAGACATCTCTCTAAGCTTCTTCCAGGTGCAAAAATCGGTGTTCTAGGTCTGAACGGTGCGGGTAAATCAACTCTGCTACGTATCATGCGGGTATCGATACTGATATCGATGGTGAAGCGCGTCCACAACCTGGCCTAAACGTAGGTTACCTCCCTCAGGAGCCAGTACTAGACGAATCAAAACGGTTCGTGAATCGTTGAAGAAGCCGTTGCAGATGTTGCTGGCGCACTTAAGCGCTTGGATGCGGTATACGCTGCGTATGCAGAACCAGATGCAGACTTCGACGCACTAGCAAAAGAACAGGGTGAACTAGAAGCGCTAATCCAAGCGAAAGACGGTCACAACCTAGATAACGCGCTAGAGCGTGCTGCTGATGCACTTCGCCTTCCTGAATGGGATCAAAAGATCCAACACCTATCAGGTGGTGAGCGTCGCCGTGTGGCTATCTGTCGTCTTCTTCTTGAAAAGCCAGACATGCTACTACTCGACGAACCAACCAACCACTTGGATGCTGAATCTGTTGCATGGCTAGAACGTTTCCTAGTTGATTACACTGGTACTGTAGTTGCGATTACCCACGACCGTTACTTCCTAGATAACGCAGCGGGTTGGATCCTAGAACTTGACCGTGGTGAAGGTATTCCATGGGAAGGTAACTACACCTCATGGCTAGAGCAAAAAGATGCGCGTCTACAACAAGAAGCATCGCAAGAAAAAGCTCGTCAAAAGACCATCGAGAAAGAACTTGAATGGGTTCGTCAAAACCCTAAAGGTCGTCAGGCGAAATCTAAAGCACGTATGGCGCGCTTTGAAGAGCTACAAAACACTGACCACCAAAAACGTAACGAAACCAACGAACTGTTCATCCCGCCAGGTGAGCGTCTAGGTGATAAGGTAATCGAAGTGAACAACCTGACTAAGTCATTCGACGGTCGTGTTCTTATCGATGACCTATCGTTCAGCATGCCTAAGGGTGCAATCGTGGGTATCATCGGTGCCAACGGTGCAGGTAAATCGACTCTATTCAAGATGCTGAGCGGCACTGAGCAGCCAGACTCAGGTACGATTGAGCTAGGTGAAACAGTGAAATTGGCGTCTGTTGAGCAGTTCCGTGACTCAATGAACGACAACAACACGGTATTCCAGGAGATTTCTGAAGGCGCTGACATCATCAAGATCAACAACTTCGAAATCCCAGCTCGTGCATACTGTTCACGCTTTAACTTTAAAGGCTCAGATCAACAGAAAGTGATCGGCGAGCTTTCTGGTGGTGAGCGTAACCGTGTACACCTTGCAAAGCTGCTTAAAGCTGGCGGCAACGTACTGCTACTCGATGAGCCAACCAACGACCTTGACGTTGAAACACTACGTGCACTAGAAGAAGCACTACTAGAGTTCCCTGGCTGTGCAATGGTTATCTCGCACGACCGTTGGTTCCTAGACCGTATTGCAACGCACATCATCGACTACCGCGATGAAGGCCAAGTTAACTTCTACGAAGGTAACTACAACGAGTACATGGAATGGCTGAAGAAGACCCTTGGTCCTGAAGCAGCTGAACCACACCGCATCAATACAAGCGCGTATCGAAGTAATTTCGGTTATAAGATGGGTGTGCGGTATATCACCCTACGCTCACCTTTGCTTGTAATTCGTACAAAGGTCGCTATCATAGCGGCCTTTGTTGTATGTGTTGCATAAATAGCTCGAAGTACCTCTCAAGTAGGTCAAGAGCATGACCATTAGCCAACCCAACTCTGTAGCTATCTCGACATTTTAAGAACAAAAATCGAACAAATTTTGTACTATTTGATATAGTCTTTCACTTGTTTGAATACTTTACGAGAAAGCTCTATGACGGAGAGACGACGCTTTTTACGCATCATCTACCAAGTACCTGCTCTAATTGAGCAAGGAGACTTGGCAATGGAAGCTACTATTCAAGACCTTTCATTGCATGGCTTGTTATTAAAAGTTGAAGATGCAAAACCGTTGGATTCATTACTTCCGGTAGAAGTGGGGTTCTCATTTATCCAATCAGAACAGATGATGCAGCTAAGTGCTGGTATCGTTTCGATTGCAGGCAATGAGATTCGGCTAAAGATAAGCAACATAGACATCGAAAGTATTAGCCAACTAAAACGATTTATAGAATTGAATGTAGGCAATATCGAGCTTCTGAATCGAGAGTTAGATCATCTTCCGATTTAGGAGAAAATAAATTGAGCGCCTACTTTAGTAACAATAACCATGTCTAAAAAATCATCATGCAGATCCCGACAAAGACGGGAATCAGCAGTTTCATTTGGGTCGCCTTTCGATCCTAACCGTCTGTGCATCCGTTGTTGCATTGCCCGCTGTCGTCGGCGGCGCATGGTATCTGAACCAAAAGCAAGTTCATGATACGCAAACCCTTAGTCAGACCATCGCTAAGCTTGAAAGTGAAAAAGCAGAGATCACTGCGCTTTACGAAGAACAATTGGATACCAACCACTCACTGTCTCAATCTCTGACGGACAAAAACAACCAGATTCAACTGCTAGGCAAGCGTGTATTCGACGTGGAATCTGTATTGGGTCTTGCTGATGAAGAGTTAGTGGGTGAAGAGAATAACCTCGCGTTAGAGGAACGTATCGATGCAGCCGCTATTGACTCGGCCGTTCGAGCCACCATGTTCCGTTTGATTCCCAACGATAGCCCGATGACTTATCAGCGCATCTCATCGCCATATGGCAGCCGAATTAATCCAATTTCGGGTAAACGTCATGTGCACACTGGCATCGACTTAACCTGTAAGCGTGGCGAAGAGATTCTTGCGCCAGCGGATGGTGTTGTAGAGACCGTACGTCCAAGTAATCGTGGCTACGGCAACTACCTAACGTTACGCCACTCGTTTGGCTTCTCAAGCTCGTTTGCCCACCTCAATAAGTTCAGTGTAAAAAGCGGTGAGTTTGTCAGTAAAGGCGATGTAATTGCGAAATGTGGTAACTCGGGTAACTCAACCGGCCCGCACCTGCATTACGAAGTACGCTTCCTAGGTCGCACATTAAACCCACGTTACCTAATGGACTGGACACCGGAGAACTTCAACTCCGTGTTTGAAAAAGAGAAGATGGTGAAATGGGGCCCATTGGTTCAGTTAATTGACAATGTCGTTCGTCTGCAAATCAATCTAACCAACTCTCCATACCGTGATACCAGCATCAGCACAGTATCAAGTGAAGACAACAGTGGCACATCGACCAACTGATTTTTAAAAGCCTTCAGAATAGAAAAGAGCAGCCCGTGAGCTGCTCTTTTTGTATTTAAAACTGGTACTTATCCACGGTGGATGTTGTCGTTCGCTTGTTTGAGTAGGTTCTGACTCTCATTCATAAATTGCTGCGAGTAATCACCAAACCAGTCACTCACTTGTTCGAAGCTTTCGACAAACTCAGCCTTATCTTTACTGTCTAAAACAGACAACGCTTCACCAAAGCGTTGGTGGAAACGCTTAATCATGTCGATGTTTTCTTGTGATGAAAGAATGATGTCACCGTAGAGGTTTGGGTCTTGGCCAAACAGACGCCCTACCATCGCGAGCTCCAAACGGTAAATCGGCGAGCTCAGCTTTAATAGTTGTTCAATGTTAGGATTCTCTTTGCTTAAGTGCATACCGTAAGCGAAAGAAGTGAAGTGGCGCAGCGCCTGAATCAAAGTCATGCCATGGTCGTGCTCTTGCGCATCGATTTGGCACAAGCTTGCGCCCCAAATTCCAAATTGTTGCAATAGCCATTGGTATTGATCGCTACCACGACCGTCACAGTAGACAATCACCTGCTTCGCTAGGCTCGGTACATCTGGGCCAAACATTGGGTGCAAACCAACAACCGGACCTTGGTGCACATTCAACATTGCTTGCAGCGGCTTAGACTTGATAGAAGTCAGGTCACACAGAATGCAGTCTTTTGGCAGGTTACCAAGTTTTTCAATCACACCTTCTGTTAGGTGAATCGGCACAGTAACCACAACCAGGCCCGCACCTTTAAGGATGTCATCCGCGTGATCCCAATCTTTGCTGCCCAGCACCTTTACTTGGTAACCAGAGAGTTTGAACATTCGGCCAAACAGACCACCTAACTGGCCATTACCACCAATAATAACCACTGAGCGCAATTCTGGGTTCAAACACTTAAAACCGGAATCTTTCTCGCTGGCATAAGACTCACGCATGGTTCGACGAAGAATGTCTTCAATCAGCTGTGGAGGAATCCCCATTTTTCAGCTTCAGCTCGTCGTGACGCAAGCATGGCAGCCTCACGATCTGGGGCGTAAATTGGCAAACCGTGTTCGCTTTTTACTTCACCCACTTTCTCTACTAGCGCTAAACGTTGTGCCAGTAGCTCCAACATTTGCTTGTCGACCGCATCAATTTGATCGCGTAATGCGTTAAGTTCAACTGCCATTGATGTTCCTTAAATAAGTTCCGTTTTAGCCTTTAAGGCGATTCTCTAAGAAAGGCACCAGCTCTTCGTGTGCATGACGTAATAGTGCCTCAGTTGAATCCCAATTGATACATGCGTCAGTGATCGATACGCCGTATTTCATCTCTTCAAGTGCTAGGTCTGAAGATTGGTTACCTTCATTGATATGACTTTCAATCATCAAGCCGATGATTGACTTGTTACCTTCACGGATTTGGTGAATCACGTCTTCGGCAACCAATGGCTGACGACGGTAATCTTTGCGAGAGTTTGCATGGCTACAATCCACCATCAATGAAGCATCAAGGCCAGACTTCGCCATCTCTTGCTCACACTCGTTAACCGATACTGAATCGTAGTTAGTTTGCTTGCCGCCGCGCAGAATCACGTGACCATTCGGGTTACCTTGCGTAGTTAGTAGCGCTACTTGCCCTCACGGTTAATACCCATGAAACGGTGGCTAGAAGAGGCCGCTTGCATCGCGTTAACAGCGGTTGCTAGGCTACCATCCGTACCATTCTTGAAGCCAATCGGCATAGAAAGGCCGCTTGCCATCTCACGGTGTGTTTGTGACTCAGTCGTACGAGCACCGATCGCAGCCCAGCTAAAGGTATCCGCAAGGTATTGCGGGCTGATTGGGTCAAGGGCTTCTGTTGCTAGTGGGATTTCCATCTCAGCCAATTCAACCAGCAACTCACGACCAACATGCAGACCATGTTCAATGTCGAAGCTGCCATCTAGGTGTGGGTCATTGATCAGGCCTTTCCAACCAACCGTGGTTCGAGGCTTCTCAAAGTAAACACGCATTACAATATACAGTTGGTCGCTTAGTTGTTCAGAAAGAGCTTTTAGACGCTTAGCGTAATCCTTCGCTGCCTCTACGTCATGGATAGAGCATGGTCCACATACAACGAGTAGACGATGATCTTTCTTGTGAATGATGTCAGCGATGGTTTGACGAGACTCTTGAATAAAACGACGCGCTTTTTCACTTAGAGGAAGCTTCACTTTTAGCTCCTCTGGCGTGATCAGTACTTGTTCTTCGCTGATGTTGATGTTGCTCAATTCACTTCTTTGCATAACCTTGACCTGTATATTTTTGTTTACACCCAACCAATTCCTTGGTGAGACAACTAAGCTTCATCGACAAGATAACAGGCTAAAAAAGAATTACAACCGTACACAATAAAAAACATTTAGTGTAAATTTAAATTTACATCAAAGAAAAGGCCGAAGTAAAAAGCACTTCGGCCTTAAATGGATGTTTTTGAAAGTTTACGTCTCACCCTGAACAAACCATTATTCAGGGGTGAGATGGTTAGCCAATCAATCGCTTCATAGCTTCAGAAGCGTCTTTCCACTCTTGCGAACGTTTTAGCTCACTTAGAGAAAAGCTTTGCTTTTCAACAAGGCATCAGCTAGAGGAACAGAAGTAATTGGTAGATTATCAAGCACCTCAACTTGCGCATCGCGCTTGTTACAGACCAGCAGCATATCGCAGCCAGCGTTTAATGCTTGTGCGCCACGCTGAGCAGGACCACCCATGATCGCAGCGCCCTCCATGGTCAAATCATCAGAGAAGATCAAACCTTTAAAACCAAGCTGCTGGCGTAGGATTTGTTTTAGCCAATACTCAGATCCACTTGCTGGTTGGTCATCATAATTTGGGAAAATCACATGAGCAGGCATCATCGCGTCTAAGATGCCAGCATCGATTTGCGCTTTGAAGATAGCCATATCTTGCTCAAAGATATCGCTACGCTCGTCGTATGGTGTCTCTAGGTGTGAATCAGCAATCACGCACCATGGCCCGGGAAATGTTTGCCCGTCGTCGCCATACCGACACTCTTCATGCCCTGCATATACGCGGTGCTGTGACGTAAAATGGTGTCCAGATCCTCACCAAAGGCACGGCTGCCAATCGCTTTACACTGGTGACCTTTATCCAATACTGGCGCGAAGCTTAGATCGATATCATGAGCAATAAGCTCTGCTGCCATCAACCAACCGCCCAGGCGAGCCAGCTCTTCACTGTTTTGGTGTTTGGCGTATTCATCTGCCGCAGGAATCAGAGAAAAACCTTCACGAAAACGCTGAACACGCCCGCCTTCTTGGTCAACACCAATCAAAATCGGACGTTTCGCCGCTTTGCGGATAGATTGGGTAAGAGCTTGAAGCTGCTCACTGTCGTGGTAGTTACGCGTAAATAAAATCAAACCACCAACCGTTGGATGCTCCAAAATTTCTCTGTCTTCTGCAGTCAGTTCATAGCCTGCAACATCAACCCATAACGGTCCCATTTTTCTCCTCAAAATCGGCTGAATATCTCGTATTCGATGAGGTTATTCGCTTCAGAATTGCTTTACAATAAGTGAATCGAAGAATTGACGGAATTGGCTGTGAATCTTAACAAACTGTATATCGGCGTGATGTCTGGAACCAGTATGGACGGTGTAGACACCGCACTGGTTGAAATTGAAGATAACCGTATTCGCTTACTCGCACCGCGATGATTACCCAATGCCCGCTCATATTAAGCAGACGCTACTGTCGGTTTGCACTGGGCAAGACACGAACCTTAAAGCCATTGGTGAGCTCGACCATCAACTTGGCCATCTGTTTGCCGATGCGGTTTACAGCTACTGGATAAATCCGGCTATTCCGCTGAGCAAATCCGAGCCATTGGCAATCATGGGCAAACCGTGTTCCACCAGCCAACAGGCGATCTGCCCTTCACCACCCAACTGGGTGATGCCAACATCATTGCAGTTAAAACAGGCATTGATACCGTGGCAGATTTTCGTCGTAAAGACATGGCGTTAGGTGGCCAAGGCGCACCGCTCGTCCCAGCTTTCCATAAAAGTATTTTTGCCATGCAAGATTCCACCACCGTGGTGCTTAACATCGGTGGAATTGCCAATATCTCGGTACTTCATCCTGAGCAGGCGGTGATTGGCTATGATACCGGCCCGGGCAACATGTTGATGGATGCATGGTGCGAGCAGCATACCGGACAAAGCTTCGACAAAGACGCGCTATTTGCTCTGCAAGGTAACACCGATGCCGCACTGCTCACTCAGCTCTTAGCAGAACCTTACCTCACCATGTTGGCGCCCAAGAGCACAGGACGAGAGCTGTTCAACATCGATTGGCTGCATCATCAGTTAGCTGACCACAATACCTCAACACAAGATGTACAACGCACGCTGTGTGAATACTCGGCGAAACCATTGCAAGCGAAGTAGAGAAATTCACGTATGGCCAGCAGCCACAGCTGTTGGTGTGTGGAGGTGGTGCGAGAAATCCCCTACTGATGCAGCGTTTAGCGGAACTTCTGCCGCAGTGGCAAGTCGCAACAACGGATGATAAAGGTGTTGATGGTGACTATATGGAAGCCATGGCGTTTGCTTGGCTTGCTCAGCGACATATTGACGGGCTGCCAAGCAACTTACCTGAAGTGACTGGTGCGAGCGTCTTGCTTCACTGGGTGTGCTCTATCCTAAAAACTAAATTCGTTGTGCCAGATACAGCGACAAAAATCGAAATCAGTATTCAAAGGCTTAAACCACTATGACAAATGACGCGCTTATTGCTGCTCTTGCCCATCTTGTATCAGAGGGGCGCAACCCAGATACGATGGATATCGATTTATTACCCTCTCTGGACATTGTTCAGAGACTGAATCAGCAAGATAAACTCGTACCGCTTGCGGTGGAGAAAGTACTACCAGAAATCGCACTCGCGGTAGATAAGATCACCGACGCGTTTAAAGTCGGCGGTCGTCTGGTTTATATGGGCGCAGGCACCAGCGGTCGTTTAGGTGTGCTTGATGCATCGGAATGTCCACCAACATTTGGCGTATCTGACAAGATGGTGGTTGGTCTGATTGCGGGTGGCCCAGAGGCGATTTTAAAAGCGAAAGAACGTCTGAGCATCGATCGATGTACAGCTACGTACGTCTGAGCATCGATCGATGTACAGCTCGTACGTCTGAGCATCGATCGATGTACAGCTACGTACTCTGAGCATCGACATGTACAGCTCGTACGTCTGAGCATCGATCGATGTACAGCTACGTACTCTGAGCATCGACATGCTCACGTCTACATCATGTAGCAGTCTCGCGTCAGTCATCGACGCTAGATCGTCGTGACGCACTCTCGCCACGACAGTCAGCTGAGCTGAGTATGTATACTCCTACAG
>LZQR01000247.1_pt1 | contig 14219 bp, 22 predicted proteins | sample 768601 | NCBI WGS metagenome assembly LZQR01 (sample SAMN05207299, study PRJNA324521) | oil field metagenome | isolation source: sample BH-FW-24 from oil reservoir | place: India: Bombay High | collected 2015-12-04
TTGAGCCATCCACGCGTACTCGTCTGTCGTTCGAGACAGCAATTCAACGTATCGGTGGTGATGTTATTGGTTTTGATAACGGTGGTAACACCTCTCTGGCGAAAAAAAGGCGAGACGCTATCTGACTCAGTTCAAGTTATCTCTTCTTACGTCGATGCATTCGTGATGCGCCACCCTCAAGAAGGCGCAGCGCGCTTAGCCTCTGAGTTCTCTAACGGCGTACCCGTTATCAACGCAGGTGATGGCGCAAACCAACACCCAACGCAAACGCTACTCGACCTATACACCATCGCGGAAACGCAAGGTCGTCTAGACAACCTAAACGTTGCGTTTGTTGGTGACCTAAAATACGGTCGCACCGTACACTCATTGACGCAAGCATTGGCGAAGTTCAATAACATCCGTTTCTTCTTCGTTGCACCAGAAGCACTTGCGATGCCAGATTACATCTGCGAAGAGCTCGACGAAGCTGGCATTCAATACAGCCTACACACAGACATGGAAAGCGTGATTCCTGAGCTAGACATTCTGTACATGACTCGCGTACAGAAAGAGCGCTTTGATGAATCTGAATACGCACACATCAAGTCAGCTTACATCCTAACAGCGGCACTACTAGAAGGCGCGCGTGAGAACTTGAAAGTACTACACCCACTGCCACGCGTGGATGAAATCACCACAGACGTCGACGTCACACCACACGCTTACTACTTCCAACAAGCAGAAAACGGCGTTTACGCGCGCCAAGCATTGTTGGCACTGGTTCTTAACGAAACACTGTAATCGAGGGAGAAAAAGACATGGCTAAAGAAACTCAATTGCAGGTAGAAGCAATCAAAAACGCACGGTAATCGACCACATTCCAGCACAAATTGGTATCAAGGTGCTGAAGCTGTTCGATATGCACAACTCTTCTCAACGCGTAACCATCGGTCTGAACCTGCCTTCGTCTGCACTCGGTCATAAAGACTTGCTGAAGATTGAGAACGTGTTCATCAACGAAGAGCAGGCAAGCAAGCTAGCACTTTACGCACCACATGCGACCGTAAACCAAATCGAAAACTACGAAGTGGTGAAGAAGCTAGCGCTGGAACTTCCTGAGCGAATCAACAATGTGTTTGAATGTCCGAACAGCAACTGTATTACACACAATGAGCCGGTTGCGAGCAGCCTTCCAAGTGTTCGAGAAGAAGGAAGAAATCCGTCTAAAGTGTAAATACTGTGAGAAAGTCTTCGCGCGTGAGATCGTGACTGAGCGTTAATTTCCCGCTTCGAATCTTGCTAACGATAAATTAACTGATACCCCGCTAATGCGGGGTATTTTGCTCTTTACGTGCTTCATGTTTAAAGGCAAACTGATTCTTCTTAAGAACGCTCAAGATGCTTGAGTAAACTCTTTATTCCCCTAAACAGATGGAACAATTCAAATGACGAAAGTACTTCACACTGAGTCTGCACCAGCAGCAATCGGTCCTTACGTTCAAGGCGTAGATCTAGGCAACATGGTTCTAACTTCTGGCCAAATCCCAGTAAACCCAGCGACAGGTGAAGTGTCTGCAGACATCGCAGAGCAAGCTCGTCAATCTCTAGAAAACGTAAAAGCTGTTGTTGAAGCATCAGGCCTTAAAGTGACTGACATCGTTAAAATGACAGTATTCGTGAAAGACCTAAACGACTTCGGTACAGTAAACGAAGTTTACGGTAAGTTCTTCGATGAGCACGAAGTAGCAAACTACCCTGCACGTTCTTGTGTAGAAGTCGCTCGTCTGCCTAAAGATGTTGGCATCGAGATTGAAGCAATCGCAGTTCGCAAATAATTGCGCAGGCTGACTAACATAAAAACGGGTAGCTCAGGCTACCCGTTTTTTTTATTGTCTTTTGGCGATGATGCCGCTGTAAAACTTAAGCTGCGTCGCGCTGTTTTACTTCTTCATCCAACTCAGTCAACTTCTCTTTCATTTGCTCGCGGCAAATATTCGCTAGCTCACGTACGCCCTCTTTGCCGTAACCTTCAGTGCTAACTGGTGGCAGCATCTCAATGATCACATGACCGTTGTTCCAACGGTTGAATTTGATGTGATCGGTAGAGCTACACACGATTGGAATGATTGGCACTTGTGCACCGATAGCGGCATGGAATGCACCAGTCTTGAATGGCAGTAAGCCACGGCCACGTGAGCGCGTACCTTCTGGGAACATCCACACTGAAACATCGCTATTTTGATGCTGTCCACAACTTGGTCGATAGTGCCTTTTGCTTTAGAGCGGTTTGCACTGGTCAATCAAAATGTTACCTGTTAGCCAGTAAAGCTGACCAAACAACGGCATCCACGCTAGGCTCTTCTTACCGACTGTTACTACCTTAGGTGTAACAGCTGAAGAGACAGTGAAAAGATCCCAGTTGTTCTGGTGGTTAGCAATGTAAACATGCTGACCACGAGAGTACGCATCTTCCGGAATACGTAGCTCTAGCTTGATACCAAACACACGCGACATTTTGCCGAATAGACGACCGAAGGTGAAAACGTGCTTAGGGTTTCGAGGGCTTAGTAGGCAGTAACCGCAACCACCAATAAACATCACAATTGCGAAAATTGCGACAGCAAATACACGTAACAGTGCAATCATTGTTGTTCTCCAGGAACCGGCTTTGCGCCAGCTACAGCTATTATTGTCTCTTTGAACATAGTCATGGACTATGACAGAAAGCGCGATATAAAAAAGCCGAAACCTGAGTTTCGGCTCTCTTCATATCTAGGTCAACTGCGGTGCAGTTTAACCTGCCTCACTCACGCGCTCAATATTTGCGCCAAGTGCAGACAGTTTATTTTCGATTTTGTCGTAACCGCGGTCGATATGGTAGATACGGTCAACGATGGTTTCGCCTTTTGCGATACAACCTGCAATCACCAAACTTGCCGAAGCTCGTAGGTCGGTTGCCATCACTTGTGCGCCACTTAGAGAATCTACGTCACCACAGATAACCGTGTTACCTTCGATTTCCGCTTTCGCGCCCATGCGCATCAATTCTGGTACGTGCATGAAACGGTTTTCGAAGATCGTTTCCGTGATCACGCCGCCGCCTTTTGCTATCATGTTCAAGAGCGTGAATTGCGCCTGCATATCAGTAGGGAAGCCTGGGTGCGGAGCAGTGCGGATGCTTACCGCTTTCAGCTCACGGTCAGTCATATCAACAGAAATCCAGTCTTCACCAGTTTCTACTAATGCGCCTGCCTCTTCTAGCTTCGCCAATACCGCTTCTAGAAGGTGTGCATTGGTGTTGCGACATACTACTTTGCCGCCAGAAACCGCTGCAGCAACTAGGAAGGTACCTGTCTCAATACGGTCAGCCACAACGTTGTGCTTACCGCCACCTAGACGCTCAACACCCTCGATGGTGATGGTATCAGTACCTGCACCAGAGATTTTGCGCCAAGTGTGTTTAGGAAGTCCGCCGTATCAACGATTTCAGGCTCGCGCGCTGCGTTGTCTAGCGTTGTCGTGCCTTCAGCAAGCGCTGCTGCACACATGATAGTGATCGTTGCACCAACACTCACTTTGTCCATCACAATGTGCGCGCCTTTTAGGCGACCATCAACTTCTGCTTTCACGTAACCATCTTCTAGTGTGATGGTTGCGCCAAGCTGTTCTAGACCAGTAATGTGTAGATCAACAGGACGAGCACCGATAGCACAGCCGCCAGGTAGAGAAACCTGACCTTGGCCAAAACGCGCTACAAGAGGACCAAGCGCCCAAATAGATGCACGCATGGTTTTTACTAAATCGTAAGGAGCACAGTATTCTTTGATACTGCTTGGATCGACATGAACGGAACCATTACGGCTTACCTTTGCGCCAAGACGCTTAAGCAGTTCCATGGTGGTGTCGATATCACGAAGGTGTGGCACATTCGCCACCTCTACAGGCTCTTCCGCCAAGATAGACGCAAATAAAATCGGTAGTGCTGCGTTTTTTGCACCTGAAATGGTCACTTCACCAACCAGTGGTTTATCTGACCCAATAACTCGAAACTTTTCCATCAATAAACCTTAAAGCGACATTAGCTTCTTATCACGAGCCCACTCTTCTGGAGTGAACGCTTTGATCGATAACGCGTGAATGTCGTTACGCTGGATGTAATCCATCAGAGGACCGTAAATTAACTGCTGCTTCTTAACGCGGCTCATTCCATCGAAACAAGCATCAACAGCAACCACCTCATAGTGGCTACCTTCACCTTTTACATGCACTTCTTGAAGGTTTAGTGCTTCTTCTAGTAACTGTTGTACTTTTGCGCTATCCACAATTTACCCCTGATAATTCTGTATATGTTTGGCCACTAAAGATTCAACGTTGCTCAATTGAAACAAAGTGCGCAATTGCGCCGGCACGAAACTGAGCATTATATGACAGTTTGTTTTTTGCATGCTCTAATAAGTGGATTAACATCACCATTCCCGCAGAGTCAATGCGTTCAATCTCTTCTAACGAGCATTCTAGCTCGGTTTGAGAAGGTAGCCATTGCTGTGCCACCGCCCACAATGCTGGCACTGAATCACGATCCAGCGCCCCTGTAAGCTTAAGAATGTCTGCTTGTAATTGCCACTGAGAATGAGACTGCGCCATTACTTTGCCGCCTCGAAACGAATTGGCTGTGCTGCCAGTTTCTCTAAATCTTTCGCGACCGCTAGAATGCCTTCTTGGCGAATCTGAGTATTCCACTCTGATTGCTTGCTTGATAGTAGGCTGATGCCTTCTGCAACCATGTCGAATGCTAACCATTCACCTGTTTTCTTATCTTTACGCAGCTTAAACTCAAGTTTGATGTTTGGACGCGGTGCGTCGATGATATCAACCTTGATGCTGGTAATGCGTTTAGAAGGATCCAGCTTTGGCTCAGGGCCAAATTCAATTTGTTGATCCGAGTATTGCGTTAACACTTGCGCATATGAGGTCACCAAATAAGCACGGAATGCTGTGATGAACTCACCCACATCTTCACGCTTCGCACCTTTTAAGTTTGGACCAAGCAGTTTCAATGCCGCATAGCGATCGTTAACGTAAGGCATCAACTCTTCTTCAACGATGGTCTTAAGCAAATTTGGATCTTGCTTAATTTGTGGCTGTTCAGCTTTCAAACGATCAAATGTCACTTCCGCAACTTGTCTCATCATTTGATAAGGCTGAGTTTTATCCACTTCTGCAGCCACTGCACCAAAAGCAGTAAACGCTGCTACGAATGAAAGTAATAGTCTCGAAAGCATGGGTTATTCCTTACTTGTATCACCAGAATCGCCTGAACCACCAATGCTGTATAGTACTTGGCCGATAAGGTCTTCCAGAACTAATGCAGATTTGGTGTCTTCGATGGTGTCACCATCAGCAAGCATTTCTTCATCGTCAAAAACAAAGCCCGGTACCAAGCCAATGTACTGTTCACCAATCAATCCCGATGTCAAAATTTGCACACTAGAGGTTTCTGGGAACTGGTTGTATTGGCTGTTAATCGACAAGCTAACTACTGGTAACAGGCTATCAGGGTTAAGTGTAATGCTACTTACACGACCGATAACTACGCCGCCAACTTTCACTGGAGAGCGAACTTTCAAACTACCAATATTGTCGAACTCGGCTTTCAAGGTGTAAGTATTGCCAGAGCCAATGCTTTTTACGTCAGCAACCTGAAAATCATCACAAGAATCGCGCAAATTCCTGCTAATACAAAGCTGCCAACCCATAATTCTGTTTTACGTGTTTGTTGCATGATTAATTCCCAAACATCAATGCGGTCAGTACAAAGTCTAGTCCCAGTACTGCTAAAGAAGAATGCACAACAGTGCGCGTCGTTGCTCGGCTGATCCCTTCCGAAGTAGGGATAGCGTCATAGCCATTAAATAGAGCGATCCAAGTAACGGTAATCGCAAACACGATACATTTGATCATGCTGTTACCGATGTCTTGGCCTAATTCAACCGAAGATTGCATTGCAGCCCAGAAGCTGCCGTGGTCTACGCCTTTCCAATCCACACCAACAAGCTGTGCGCCCCAAATACCCACAGCCATGAAGATCATCGCGAGTAGCGGCATTGAAATAGCACCCGCCCAAAAACGTGGTGCAATAACGCGTTTTAGCGGATCCACAGCCATCATTTCTAAGCTTGAAAGCTGCTCTGTGGCTTTCATCAATCCGATTTCTGCTGTCAGCGCAGAACCAGCACGACCAGCAAACAATAACGCAGTTACTACTGGTCCTAACTCACGTAGTAGTGAAAGAGCGACCATTTGACCAAGGCTGCCTTCTGCCCCGTAATCCACCAGCACAACATAACCTTGCAAGCTAAGCACCATGCCGATGAACAAACCAGAAACAACAATGATCGCTAGCGATTGAACGCCTACGGAATACAGCTGCTTAATCAGTAAAGGAAGGTTTTGATTGGCTGTGGTCGAGTCACTAACGCACCAACAAGCATCAATGTTGCGCGACCGAACGCCTCACAAATAGCCAATGTGCGTCTGCCTAGTGAAGCGACAAATTGAATAAAGCTATCGACCATCAAATAAATCCTTTTCGATACTTTGAGCTGGGAAACGGAACGGTACTGGCCCATCCGCTTCGCCTTGTAAGAATTGATGAACGCGAGGATCTTGGTTGTCCCTCAGTTCTTGAGGGGTACCAAAGGCAATCACTTTGCCATCAGCCATCAAGTAAACCCAATCCGCAATACTCATCACTTCTGGCACATCATGAGAAACGACGATAGAAGTCACGCCTAATGCTCGGTTAAGGTTACTGATCAACTCAACCAACACACCCATGGTGATTGGGTCCTGCCCCACAAACGGCTCGTCGTACATGATGAGGTCTGGATCAAGCGCAATCGCTCGAGCCAGTGCAGCACGACGCGCCATACCACCTGACAATTCACTTGGCATCAGCTCTGCCGCACCACGAAGGCTACCGCTTCAAGCTTTAGCAGCACCATGGTGCGGATCAGTTCTTCGGAAAGCTCGGTGTGTTCACGTAAAGGAAACGCCACATTATCGAACACATTCAGGTCGGTAAATAGCGCCCCTGACTGGAACAACATGCTCATTTTTTACGTGCGTGATACAGTTTTTGCGTGACAACGCAGGAATGTTGTCACCATCAAACCAAATCTCACCCTGTTCAGGGTATATCTGACCGCCAATCAGGCGCAGCAGTGTCGTTTTACCGATACCCGACGGTCCCATAATGGCCGTCACCTTCCCTTTGGTACGTGCAAGTCAATACCATCAAAGATCTTGCGCTCGCCGCGTGAAAAGGTGAGATTGTTAACGGTAACTAAATCGTTGTTCGACATACTATCTCTTCTACTATTTGTGAGCGGTTCTCACAGAGTTGTAATCCAACTCAACCCCGACTGTTTTCAAGATATTACGTCGAGAATATCCTAAAGTGACTTCGGTACACTTATTAGGCTGCAATCATAAGCACATTGAACGTTAATTAAAAGCACTGTTCAATTAAATAGAGCCGACGAAATTCAAGCAAATCTTCATAAAATATGACGAAATGAAAGGAAGGTGTTTACATCTCACTCCAGATTAACCGCATTAAGAACGATGATTGAATGAGCAATAATTAAACACAATTTCGTTACTAACCTTTAATTTATTTGTTGTTTATCTTCCATTTTTGGCCGCAAAAGGTCAAAATTAGCGGTTACTCATTTCACTTATTTTATTACTTAGGAATCATCATGCTCGAAGCCGTAGCATTGCTTATCGTCGGTCTTGTCTTACTTGTTTGGAGTGCAGATAAACTTGTTTTTGGCTCTGCTGCTCTGGCCCGCAACGTCGGTATTTCGCCTCTAGTGATCGGTATGACCATTCTTGCAATGGGCTCATCTGCACCAGAGATGATGGTTTCAGCAACCGCTGCATGGGATGGCAAAACCGATACCGCGGTTGGCAACGTGCTCGGTTCCAACATTGCTAATATTGCTTTGATCCTAGGTATTACTGCGATCATCAAACCACTTTCTATCAGCTCTGCCGTGATTCGCCGCGAACTGCCTTTGATGGTAGCAGTTACTGTACTTGCTGGTATTTTACTGTGGGATAGCTACTTAGGCTTCTATGAAGGTATCTTGCTGTTTATTTTGTTCGGTGGATTCCTATTTGCCATGCTGCAAATTAGCCGTAAAGAACAGAAAACTGGTGATACGTTTGTTGATGAGCAAGAATCTGAAGTCCCAGAAGGCGTAACTAACCCGAAAGCAATCATGTGGGTTGTGATTGGCTTGATACTGCTTCCTTTGGCAGCAAGCATGCTGGTAGATAATGCCGTCATTATTGCGAAACACTTTGGCATGAGTGACCTAGTAATTGGCCTTACTATTATTGCTATCGGCACTAGCCTTCCAGAACTCGCTGCATCTCTTGCTGGCGTTCTAAAAGGCGAAGACGATATGGCCGTAGGTAACATCATTGGCTCAAACGTATTCAACATTCTCGCGGTTATGGGTCTACCTGGCATCATCAATCCATCGATGCTGAGCGAATACGCTATGGGTCGTGATTTCTGGGTGATGCTAGGGGTTTCTCTCCTTCTTGTGGCAATGTGTCTTGGTAAGTCACGCAGTATCAACCGCCTTGAAGGTGGTATCCTGTTTGTGTGTTTCTTAGGTTACCAAGTGTACCTATTCGCAAACATGGCCGCTTAATAACATAATAAGTAAAGACAAATTGGAGCACTGATATGTCCACTCAATTTGATTTTCGCGCTGCAGCTAAACAAGTTCTTGATATTGAGGTCTCAGCTTTACAACAGCTAGACCAATACTTTGATGATCAGTTTGAGCAAGCGTGCGAATTGATTCTTTCCAACAACGGCAAAGTTGTCGTGATGGGCATGGGCAAATCAGGCCATATTGGCAACAAGATTGCCGCAACGCTTGCCAGCACAGGTACCTCTGCGTTTTTGTTCACCCAGGTGAAGCAGCACATGGTGACCTTGGCATGATCAGTGCGGGTGACATCGTTATCGCGATTTCAAACTCGGGTGAGTCTCATGAGATTCTGTCTCTATTCCCAGTTTTGAAACGCCTTAGCATCAAAATCATCAGCATGACTGGCAAGCCAGAGTCGAACATGGCGAAGTTGTCTGATCTGCATTTGCAAATCACTGTGCCAAAAGAAGCTTGCCCACTTGGTCTCGCGCCAACCAGCAGTACAACGGCGACTTTGGTTATGGGTGATGCTCTGGCTGTTGCGCTTCTGCAAGCTCGTGGCTTCTCAGCGGAAGACTTTGCGTTATCACACCCTGGTGGTGCGCTGGGAAGAAAATTGCTGCTTAAGCTGTCTGATATAATGCACTTCGGTAATGCACTACCAAAAGTATCACCTGATGCGCTTATTCGTGACGCCTTGCTTGAGATTTCTGAAAAAGGCTTGGGCATGACAGCCATCGTCGATGAGCACGATGCTATGCTTGGTATATTCACCGATGGCGATTTACGTCGTAATTTGGATAAGCGCATTGATATCCACACCACAGCAATTGGTGAAGTGATGACGCAAAGCCCAACTACAGCACATCCGGAGATGTTAGCGGTAGAGGGGTTGAATCTAATGCAAGACAAGAACATCAATGCTCTGATCTTGTGCGATAACAATAAGATTGTTGGCGCACTGAATATGCATGATTTATTGAAAGCTGGCGTGATGTAGTATTGCATCACCCAAAAGACTTAACGATTGATTTAACAGATTAAGGCAATGGTCAGGGAAGTACTGAGCTAAGATAAAGGCCTTTATTTTATGAGTTTTACTCGCCTTATTTATTTGCTCTTGATCTTTGTTGTCGCGTGGTGCGGTTATTACCTCATGACACCCAAAGGCAATGAAGATATTCAAGTAGCACCAAATTTAGAACTGCCTATGTTCAGTGGTACTGGACTAGAAAACATCACTTATGGTGAAGATGGTGTCCGCAGTTACATCATCCGTTCCACTAACTTGGATCACTATGCCAAGAGTGGAGACACGATTTTTAAGAGCCCAACACTGATGGTTTACCGTGAAGGTAGCGTCGTGGAGTGGAAAGTCACTGCGACAAAAGCAGTACTTGATGAAGACCATATTCTGACCTTGTACGATAAAGTACTGATGCAGAATCTATTGCCCGGCGCGAGTTTCGATACCATGGCGACAGATAAATTGGTCATCAATCTCACTAATCGTGATTTAAAGCCGATCAACAAGTAATGTTGGTTGGACCGCAATTTGAAACTACCGGAGGCGCAATGCAGGGCAACTTGAAAGCCCACACTGCGACTCTGACAGATGAAGTTCAAGGTCGATATGAAACCGTTACACCTTAGCCTATTGGCATTGGTTTTAGCAGCGCCGCAAGCGTTAGCCCTTAAGTCGGATACTCAGCAGCCGGTTTACATCAATTCAGACACCCAACAGGTTGATATGCAGAGCAACCAGGTCACCTTCAAAGGTAATGTCTCCCTGAAGCAAGGCAGTATCAATATCGATGCTGATAGAGTTGTTGTGACTCGCGATCCTAAAACCGAGTCGATTAAACAGATCCAAGCATTTGGCAAGCCTGCTACATTTTCTCAGTTGATGGACGATGGTAAAACGCTAAGCGGCCAAGCAAACGAACTAGACTACCGCATCTCTACTGATGAATTGACCATGAAGGGCCAAGCTCAGTTGAAGCAGGATGGCAATACTATCCAAAGCTCTTCTATACGTTACCAAATTGGCCAACAGAAGTTGGTAGCTGACAGCTCAGACAATGAGCGCGTAACCACCATTCTGCAACCGAATCAAATCGAGAACTAATATGGCAGTACTGAGTGCAAAGAACCTTGCGAAAAGCTACAAAAAGCGCAAGGTAGTTACCGATGTAAGTCTCGAAGTAGAATCTGGCCAAATCGTTGGTCTACTGGGCCCAAATGGTGCGGGTAAGACCACTTCGTTTTACATGATCGTAGGCTTGGTTCCGCGTGATGAAGGTACCATCACCATCGACAACCAAGACATCAGTATTTTACCGATGCACAGTCGTTCTCGCTTGGGTATCGGCTACCTGCCGCAAGAAGCGTCGATCTTCCGTAAGCTATCTGTTGAAGACAACATCATGGCCGTTCTCGAGACTCGCAAGAACTGACTCGCGAAGAACGCCAAGACAAACTGGAAGATTTGTTGGAAGAATTCCACATACAGCACATACGCACCAGTGCGGGTATGGCACTATCAGGTGGTGAACGCCGCCGTGTAGAAATTGCTCGTGCATTGGCAGCAAACCCTCAGTTCATTTTGTTGGATGAACCGTTCGCGGGTGTTGACCCAATTTCGGTTAACGACATCAAAAAATCATTGAACACTTGCGCGATCGCGGCCTTGGCGTGTTAATCACAGACCATAACGTACGCGAAACCTTGGACGTTTGTGAAAAAGCCTATATCGTAAGTCAAGGACACCTCATCGCATCGGGAACTCCGGATGAAGTTCTCAATAACGAGCAAGTGAAACAAGTTTATCTCGGCGAACAATTCCGTCTATGATTACATTAGGAACGGTAAGATTCTGAGCATTACAAGGTAAGTAACACTGAATGAAACCTTCATTACAACTCAAGCTAGGTCAACAGTTAGCCATGACGCCACAGCTGCAGCAAGCGATTCGTTTGTTGCAATTGTCGACGCTCGATCTTCAACAAGAAATCCAAGAAGCGTTGGACTCCAACCCGCTACTGGAAGTTGAAGAAGGCCACGATGAGCCTCAAGCAAACGGTGAAGACAAATCAGCGTCTGAATCTGCTGATAACAGTGCGAACGAAGCTAACGACGCCTCAGAACCCGACCTTCCAGACAGCTCAGACGTGATTGAAAAATCTGAAATCAGCTCTGAGCTAGAAATCGATACCACTTGGGATGACGTATACAGCGCAAACACGGGCAGCACAGGCCTAGCGCTAGATGATGACATGCCCGTCTACCAAGGTGAGACCACTGAATCGCTGCATGATTACCTTATGTGGCAGTTAGACTTAACGCCTTTCAGTGAAACCGACCGCACCATTGCCCTCGCGATCATCGATGCGATCGACGACTACGGCTACCTAACCCTATCCCCAGAAGAAATTCACGAGAGCTTCGACAACGAAGAAGTGGAATTGGATGAAGTAGAAGCGGTACGTAAGCGTATTCAGCAATTTGACCCGCTCGGTGTAGCCTCCCGCAATCTGCAAGAATGCCTACTGCTACAACTGGCAACTTTCCCTGAAGACACGCCGTGGCTTGCTGAGGCGAAAATGGTGTTAAGCGATCACATCGACCACCTTGGCAATCGTGACTACAAGCTGGTCATCAAAGAGACTAAGCTTAAAGAAGCGGACTTGCGTGAAGTATTGAAGTTGATTCAACAACTTGACCCTCGCCCAGGTAGTCGTATCACACCCGATGACACTGAATACGTCATTCCGGATGTGTCCGTATTTAAAGATCATGGTAAGTGGACCGTATCCATTAACCCTGACAGCATTCCAAAACTAAAAGTAAATCAACAATATGCGCAGCTAGGCAAAGGCAACAGTGCGGATAGCCAGTACATTCGCAGCAATTTTGCAAGAGGCAAAATGGCTGATTAAGAGCCTAGAAAGCAGAAACGAGACGCTTCTCAAAGTTGCAAGATGTATTGTTGAACATCAACAAGATTTCTTCGAGTATGGTGAAGAAGCCATGAAACCAATGGTGCTAAACGACGTAGCATGGATGTGGACATGCATGAATCGACAATTTCTCGTGTAACAACACAGAAGTTTATGCATACCCCACGTGGCATTTTGAATTGAAGTACTTCTTCTCTAGCCATGTTAGTACAGACAATGGTGGAGAGTGTTCGTCCACAGCAATTCGCGCACTCATCAAAAAGTTGGTCGCAGCGGAGAATACCGCTAAGCCACTGAGTGATAGCAAAATTGCTGCTCTTCTGGCTGACCAGGGGATTCAAGTCGCGAGACGTACGATAGCGAAATATCGTGAATCCTTGGGTATCGCCCCTTCGAGTCAGCGCAAACGCCTACTTTAGGCACCAACTGAAAAGGAAAGTCTATGCAAATCAATATTCAAGGCCATCACGTTGATCTTACCGATTCAATGCAAGACTATGTTCAATCTAAGTTTCAGAAGCTCGAAAGGTTCTTCGACCACATTAACCAAGTCCAAGTCGTACTAAAAGTTGAAAAACTCAACCAAATAGCGGAAGCTACGCTCCACATCAATCAAGGCGAAATCCACGCGTCATCGAACGACGAAAGTATGTATGCAGCAATTGATTCGCTGGTGGATAAATTAGTTCGTCAACTTAATAAGCACAAAGAAAAACTAAACAGTCATTAATCATGCAACTGAGCGAAATACTGTCACTGGACTGCACCAAAAGTGCAGTCCATTGTACAAGTAAGAAACGTGCCCTAGAAATGATCAGCCAAATTGTCGCTGAAAACACGGGCCAAGATTCTACAGAACTGTTTGAGTGTATGCTCAGCAGAGAAAAATGGGTAGTACTGGTATCGGCAACGGTATTGCTATCCCTCACGCAAGAATGCAATCAAGCGACAAAGCCATCGCGGTGTTACTTCAGTGTGACGAAGCGATTGAATTTGACGCCATCGACAACCGACCTGTCGACCTTCTTTTGCTCTCCTTGTACCTGAAGAACAGTGCAAGAGCACCTCAAACACTATCCTCTATGGCAGAGCGTCTAAGTGACAAGCAAGTGCTTAAAAGCTTACGTAACGCTCAGAGCGATGAAGAGCTCTACGACATTATGATTCATAAGTAATCAGGACGATCACCATGCGATTAATCGTTGTTAGCGGGCACTCTGGTGCCGGGAAAAGTGTTGCCCTGCGGGTACTTGAGGACTTAGGTTACTACTGCGTAGACAACCTACCGGTAAACTTACTTGACGCGTTTGTTCAGTCAGTCTCTGAGAGCAAACAAAACGTCGCAGTAAGCATCGATATTCGAAATATCCCTAAGAAGCTCAAAGAACTGAATACCACGCTAGTTAGCGGGCACTCTGGTGCCGGGAAAAGTGTTGCCCTGCGCGTACTTGAGGACTTAGGTTACTACTGCGTAGACAACCTACCGGTAAACTTACTTGACGCGTTTGTTCAGTCAGTCTCTGAGAGCAAACAAAACGTCGCA
>LZQR01000248.1_pt1 | contig 14215 bp, 16 predicted proteins | sample 768601 | NCBI WGS metagenome assembly LZQR01 (sample SAMN05207299, study PRJNA324521) | oil field metagenome | isolation source: sample BH-FW-24 from oil reservoir | place: India: Bombay High | collected 2015-12-04
GTCTTGGTATAGCGCTAGGATAACTTCACAGTCTGAATCGGTTTGGAATTCGTATTTGCCTTCATAGCGAGCACGAATCTCTTTTGTGGTTGTAGATTTCACCATTTACCGCAAGGATGAGTTTTTTATCAGGGCTGTATAGTGGCTGGGCACCACTATTTAGACCAACGATCGCCAGACGCTCGTGCGCTAGGATTGCGCGCTCTGATGAGTAAATACCAGACCAGTCTGGACCGCGATGACGAAGCTTTTTCGACATCTCAAGTGCGATAGGGCGCAATGCCGCTGCATCGCTCTTAATGTCTAAATGCCAAATACTGAACACATACAACATCCTTTTTAAACTAAACAATTTTAATCGGTATAGGTTCAATTTGCCATTCTGAGTAAAAAAAGCAACGTTTGATGATTAAAAAAATGATAAAAAGCTTTGTTGGTTAGATTGTATTTAAAAAATGTCTGATTTTGATGAATGAGATCAAGGTTTGGTTTAAAAAACGCACAAAAAAGCCCTCTGGTTAAAAGAGGGCTCTGAAAATATATCCACCTCGATGCTTATTTCATCGGTGTAAATTGAGGTTGAAGTTGATCGCAAACATGACGTGCAAAACCGCTACCAGCCTCACTATAGATGTTAAATGCAGCATCGACTCCTGTCTCTAATAAGCCTTCAAGCTGGTCTGGGTATTCAGCAATCGCTGCAATTTGTCCCTTATAGTTTCGACTTTGCAGTTGCTCCAGTGCGGTTTGGTTACCTTGGTGATGTGGCATTGCAAGGAAGCACCATTTTCACGTTAGCCGTGTCCAAATACGCTCCCAAAATCCGGGTCAGTCGCATCGCCAGAGATGACATTGCGGCCTTCAGAGCGATGCTTATGTGCGGCCTCTTCACGGACTTCAACACCCAGTGAAATCTTGCCATAGCGAGCGCGCAGTTCGTCGTAGGCGCCAGTGCCAATTCGTCCCATACCAAGGATCAGTACTTGAGCATGACCAGGATTGATGAGTTGGTCTCGTTGGTTCAGTTTCTCTGCTGCGGTTTCTTGTAGCCATTTACCCGAATGTTGGTAAATCTGATGGCCCAATCGGTTTAGCGGGGCAGAGATAATAAATGAGATAGACACAGCGACAGCAATTGCGGCCAACATGTCGCTCGGCATCCAACCCATCTTGTAAGCCAGACCACCAACAATCAGACCGAACTCACTGTAGTTGAAAAGCGATAGCGACGTCAGCAATGAAGTACGTACTCGGAACTTAAAGTGGTTGATGGTGAGGAAGTAGAGCAGCCCCTTGATAGGCAGCAGCAAGATAAATAGCAGCGCTAAGCCTACGCCGGTAAAGCTCAATGAAGCTGATAAACCAATGTTAAGGAAGAAACAGACGAGGAACAGTTCCTTCATATTAAACAACGATTTGGATAGCTCGGACGCTTTACGATGCCCAGCCAATAGCATACCCAATATCAAAGCACCCAAATCTGGCTTCATGCCGACCAGTTCAAATAAGCCGGCACCGACCACGAGCGCGAAGAAGATACCAAACAGCACCAGCATCTCGCCGTGACCAACTTTGTCTAGCAGCTTGTAGAACAATGGGCGGAGAAACGGCAAGGCAAATAATCCAATGGCGTACCATTCAGGAATCTTACCTGTGGAAGCGGTAAGGAAGACCACAGCAAAAATATCCTGCATAACTAAGATACCAATGGCTAGTGTGCCGTAGGTGGCGTTCATCTCACCTTTCTCTTGCAGCGTTTTAACTGCAAATACGGTACTAGAGAAAGAGAGAGCGAAAGCGAGCAGTAGGATCTGACTGTGATCCATGGTGGCAAGGGATGAAAGCCCAAGCAGCTTCAGCCCAACGAGAACCAGCGCAAAGAAAAGAGTCGAGAGAATATTGTGCGCTGTAGCACCGCCCCAAATTTCTTTAGAAAGCAGCGTTTTGACATCCAGCTTTAAACCAATGGTGAAAAGCAGCAAGGTCACACCAAGGTCTGCGAGCGTGACAATGACGTCATTACTTTGGTAGCTAAACGCATGAAGGCCAAAACCTGCAAGTAGGAACCGACCAAAGGGGGAGGTTACATTTTAGAGCGATGAAGCCGGCGAGGAACGCCGTTGTAATTAGAATAATTTCCATACTGTTGAGCTATATTCCTGATATACAAAAACGGGCTGTGAAACCACAGCCCGAGATTGTAACTCAATTGGTTGTATAAACTTAGTCTTCTAGTAGCTTTTGTAACAAAACTCCGTTCAACATAGCGCGTTTGATCATCGCAAATGCACCCATCGTTGGTTGCTTATCAATGTGAGAGGCAACAATTGGAAGTTCGTTATGGAAAGTCTTCAAAGATTGGTTTTCTACGTTGCGCTGAATTGCAGGGAACACAATTTCTTCCGCGGCAGTAATGTCACCAGCAATGACGATTTTTGCGGGTTAAACAAGTTAATCGTGATTGCGATAGCTTTACCAAGTTGGTTACCTACGCGAACTAGGCTTTGTTTCGCCAGCTCGTCACCATTCATCGCATGAGTACAAACGTCATCAATGGTGATGTGTTCAAGCTGAGTAAGGCTTGATTCGTAACCTTGTGCAATCAGCTTTTCACTCGTTGTACGATGGCCGGGTTGGCAGCAACCGTTTCTAGACAGCCAAAGTTACCGCATTGGCATTGCTCGCCAAGTGGGTCGATTTGGATGTGACCGATTTCACCGACGTTGCGGTTGAAACCAAGGAATACCTGACCGTTCACGATAATACCTGCACCAGTACCGCGGTGAACACTGACCAGAATCGAATCTTGGCAGTCTTGGCTCGCGCCAAAGTAGTGTTCAGCTAGTGCCATACCACGCACGTCGTTACCAACAAAACACGCGGTATTGAATTTTTCACGAATGATTTCGCCTAGAGCGAGGTTATCGATGTCTGTATTCGGCATGTACTCAACAACACCTGTGGTTGGGTTCACCAAACCAGGCAGTGTGATACCGATAGCGATAAGTTGGTCGATCTTGTCTTGGCAACGATTTACGAAGTCTTTCAGTAAATCAATCAATCCAGCAATCAAGTCAGCTTGGTTGCTGTAGTGAAGCTCGTGTTGATCTTGTGCCAATGCTGTGCCGCCTAAGTCGTACAAGCAGAATTGCACGTAGTCACGACCTAATCGAACAGCGATAGAGTGGAAAGGTTTTACTTCAGTGGTCAACGAGATTGCTCGACGACCACCGGTAGAAGCTTGTTGCGCGACTTCTTTAATTAAGCCGCGCTCTAAAAGTTGGCGGGTTATTTTGGTAACACTCGCTGGGGCGAGCTGACTAACATCCGCGACTTGAATACGGGAGATTGGACCTTGTTGGTCAATCAGCCTGTATACCGCAGCGCTGTTAAGCTGTTTTACTAAATCTACATTACCAATCTGTCCGCCATTCATGCTTAATTTTGCTCGTATTGTCCGTTAACAACCGTCGCTTTTACATTGAAGTCACGATCGAAAACAGTAAGGTTTGCTACCATACCTTTTCGAACTCGGCCAAGACGGTCCTCAACACCGATTGCGGTTGCTGGGTACAGTGTAGCCATTCGTAGAGCTTCGTCTAAAGCGATGCCTGCGTGCTCAACTGTATTCTGAACTGCTTCGATCATAGTCAGAGCTGAGCCGCCTAGTGTGCCATTTTCATCAACACACTTACCATCTCGGTAATATACTTTCTTACCGACAAAAATAAAGTGATCAATGTTAGCACCTGCTGGAGCTGTGGCATCCGTCACCAAAACAAGCTTTTCGCCCTTGATTTATGAGCAATTCGAATGTTTGCGTAATCAACGTGGAAACCGTCTGCAATGATACCTGCATAAACTTCTGGGGTGTCGTAAATCGCACCAACCACACCTGGTTCACGGCCAACCATTGGCGTCATCGCATTGAATAGGTGAGTGGCAAATGTGATACCTGCTTCGAAACCTTGACGTGCTTCTGCGTATGTTGCGTTGGTGTGACCGATAGAAACTACGATGCCAGCCGCTTTCAAACGAGAGATATGCTCAGGGTCATTTTGTTCTGGTGCTAGTGTTACTTTTGCAATGATGTCTGCGTTTGCGCAGATCAGGTCAATCATGCCGTCGTCAGAAGGGCGGATGAAGTCAACGCTGTGAATACCTTTTTTCGCTACGTTTAGGTACGGACCTTCAAGATGCAAACCTAGCGATTGGTTTTGGTATTTGTTGTGGTACTCACGAGCTGCAGCAATCGAAGCGCGCATGTCTTCGTCTGAAGATGTGATTAGAGTAGGTAGGAAGCTTGTACAACCAGATTTAAGGTTTGCTTCATGCATGATTTGCATTGTTTCTGGTGTGATTTCGTCGTTAAGCATCACACCGCCACAGCCGTTTAGCTGTAGGTCGATAAAACCAGGGCTTAGGTTAGCACCGTCCAGATCTTTTACTTCAATACCTTCTGGTAGTTGAGTCACTGGCACAACTGATTGAATCTGGTCATTGTCGATGATGACAGCATGATCGGTAAGAACATCACTACCGGTATAGATTTTACAGTTACTTAGCGCGTACATAGTCAGCTAGTCCTTATAGATGAGAATTCATTTTCTGTTCCGTTATCTAACTGGCGACTCCATGAGTCGGGCTGGTACTTAGTTTGTATCACTGAATTAGATAACGAGTCACATACAGCAAGTCGCGTTTTATCGATGTCATTATCAGAGTAACTAACTGAAAAATAATAAATTAATTAGTTTTATGATTGTTTTCCAGAGCAAAGTTACTGCGAATCATCTGTAGAGATACCAAAATAACACTGATTCTGTCTTGCATAAAGTCCGAGAATCTTATCTCTAAAACGCCATTTTTTGTATAATAAAATAAGTTTTATGATCTCGCTAGCAAAAACCTTCTGAATGACCAGTTTCTGGTGATTATGATCACAAACAATGAGGTTTTAATTTGCGGGGCAAAATTAATATCATAAACTGGTAGCGACTAAATTGAACGACTGAAATAAGTCAATTCAACAAACATAAAATCCTAATAGGGGGAACTTAAGGTGAATATTCTTGGATACGCGCAGAAGTTAGGTAAAGCTCTTATGCTTCCTATCGCAACGCTTCCAGTTGCAGCGCTTTTACTACGTTTGGGTCAGCCTGACCTCTTAGACATCGCGTTTATGGCATCTGCTGGTAACGCAATCTTTAGTCAACTACCACTGCTATTCGGTCTAGGCATCGCGATCGGTCTTTCTAAAGACGGTCAAGGTGCTGCAGGTCTAGCAGGTGCAGTTGCTTACTTCGTACTTACTGCAACAGCAGCAACAATCGATGCAAGCGTTAACATGTCATTCTTCGGCGGTATCATTGCAGGTATCATCGCTGGTCACTCTTACAACGCTTTCCATGCTACTCGTCTTCCTGAGTGGTTGGCATTCTTCTCTGGTAAACGTTTAGTACCAATCATGGCGGGTCTATTCTCGCTAGTAGCTGGTGCAATTGCTGGTTTTGTATGGCCAACAATCCAAGGCGGTCTTGACGCACTCGCACACGCAGTTTCTACTTCTGGTGCTATCGGTCAATTCGTATACGGTACTCTTAACCGTGCACTTATCCCTGTAGGTCTACACCACGTACTAAACTCGTACTTCTGGTTCGGTATGGGTACGTGTCAAGAAGTTCTAGTTTCTGGCGCAACTGCTGCTGGTCAAGCGCTTCCTGCACTACAACAGCTTTGTGTTGACCCAGCTCTAGCTAAGACTCTTGTTGCTGGTCAAACTCACACATTCGAATTCGCTAACTCTGTAACTCCAGAAATCACTGCAACAGTTAAAGAAGTAACTGAAACTCTGAAATCTGGTGACCTACACCGCTTCTTCGGCGGCGATAAGAGCGCTGGTGTATTCATGAACGGTTTCTTCCCTGTGATGATGTTCGGTCTACCAGGTGCGGCACTTGCTATGTACCTAGCAGCACCAGTCGAGAAGCGCAGCCAAGTTGGTGGTGCACTATTCTCAGTAGCATTCTGTTCATTCCTAACAGGTATCACTGAGCCTCTAGAGTTCATGTTCGTATTCCTAGCACCTGCTCTATACGCAATCCACGCAGTATTTACAGGTCTGTCTCTAGTAATCGCAAACATGCTTGGCACGCTACACGGCTTTGGTTTCTCTGCAGGTCTAATCGACTTCGTACTGAACTACGGTCTAGCAACTAAGCCACTAGTACTGTTCGCAGTAGGTCTAGGCTTCGGTGCTCTATACTTCTTCACATTCAGCTTCGCAATCCGCGCTTTCAACCTGAAATCGCCAGGTCGTGAAGGCGACGATAACGAAGCTGCAGCTGCTCCAGCTAGTGATGCAGCAAAAGGTGACCTAGCTCGTCAATACCTGAAAGCGCTAGGTGGTCACGATAACCTAACTTCAATCGACGCGTGTATCACTCGTCTACGTCTAACGCTTAAAGACCGCTCTGTTGCTGACGAAGCAGTACTTAAGAAACTAGGCGCGAAAGGTGTGGTTAAGCTTGGCGAAAACAATCTTCAAGTTATCCTTGGTCCTCTTGCAGAAATCGTTGCTGGTGAAATGAAAGCAATCGGTGCAGGTGAAGACCTATCAGATGTAAAACTGCCTTAATTACATCTTAATGACTCTCTATAAAGGCCTCCTTCGGGAGGTCTTTTTTGTTTGTGCAGATTTAATATGCTGTGCTTTCAAGCGAAGAAGAGAAATATTGCCGTTTTAACGACGGTTCTTGTTGTCTAATCGCTAAGAATTGTGGATCATTAGGAACAATGCACTCTGTAAACCGAGTACGGTTACGGAGTACTGTTTTCTCTGACAATACTAATATTTTGAGGTGCTATAGATGAGTGAAGCTGATGCTCGTCCATCAAACTTTATTCGCCAGATCATTGATAAAGATCTAGCGGATGGTAAACACACTAGCGTGCATACTCGATTCCCGCCGGAGCCGAATGGCTACCTGCACATCGGTCATGCTAAGTCTATCTGTTTGAACTTCGGTATTGCTCAGGACTACCAGGGCCAATGTAATTTACGTTTCGACGATACAAACCCTGAAAAGAAGACATCGAATTACGTTGAGTCTATCAAGAAAGATGTAAACTGGTTGGGCTTCGAGTGGGATGGTGAAGTATGTTACTCATCAAACTACTTCGACAAGCTTTACGAATATGCAATTGAATTGATTAATAAAGGCTTAGCGTACGTTGATGAGCTAAGTCCTGAGCAGATTCGTGAATACCGCGGTACGCTAACGGCTCCGGGTAAACCAAGCCCATACCGTGATCGCCCAATCGAAGAAAACCTAGCGCTATTTGAAAAATGCGTGCGGGTGAGTTCGAAGAAGGTAAAGCGTGTCTTCGTGCGAAGATCGACATGGGTTCTTCATTCATGGTTATGCGTGACCCAGTTATCTACCGTGTACGTTTCGCGACTCACCACCAGACTGGTGATAAGTGGTGCATTTACCCAATGTACGACTTCACACACTGTATCTCTGATGCGCTAGAAGGTATTACGCACTCTATCTGTACTCTAGAGTTCATGGATAACCGTCGTCTGTACGACTGGGTTCTAGATAACATCACTATTGATTGTCGTCCACACCAGTACGAATTCAGCCGCCTAAATCTTGAATACACAGTGATGTCTAAGCGTAAGCTAAATCAACTAGTAACTGAGAAATTGGTTGATGGTTGGGATGACCACGTATGCCAACTGTATCTGGTCTGCGTCGTCGTGGCTTCACATCTGCATCTATTCGTGAGTTCTGTAAGCGTATCGGCGTGACGAAGCAAGAGAACATGATTGAGTTCGGTTCACTAGAATCTTGTATTCGTGATGATCTAAACGAAAATGCACCGCGTGCGATGGCTGTTCTAGACCCTGTTAAGATTGTTATCGAGAACTTTGAAGAAGGTGCGGTAGAGACGCTGACTGTTGCTAACCATCCAAACAAACCTGAAATGGGTGAGCGTGAAGTGCCATTCACTCGTGAAGTTTGGATCGAGCGCGAAGACTTCCGTGAAGAAGCAAACAAGAAATACAAGCGTCTTGTTCTAGGTAAAGAAGTACGTCTACGTGGCGCGTACGTGATTAAGGCTGAACGTATCGAGAAAGACGCGGAAGGTAACATCACGACAATCTTCTGTACTTACGATGCTGACACGCTAGGTAAGAACCCAGCAGATGGCCGTAAAGTGAAAGGCGTAATTCACTGGGTTTCAGCAGACAAAGCTCTGCCTGCAGAAATTCGTCTGTACGATCGTTTGTTCACAGTACCAAACCCAGCGGCTGCAGATGACTTTGCTGCGACAATTAACCCAGAATCACTAGTGATTCTAAACGGTTTTGTTGAGCCAAGCCTAGCAGCATCAGAAGCTGAAAAAGGTTACCAATTTGAGCGTATGGGTTACTTCTGTGCAGATTCAAAAGACTCTTCAGCGGATAAGCTAGTATTCAACCGTACGGTTGGTCTACGTGATACTTGGGCGAAAATCGAGAACCAATAATCTCAATACCTCGCTAACAAAAATGCCAGCATCATTGCTGGCATTTTTATGGTTAGTCTGATTTGTTCAGACAATAAAAAACGCCAGCCGAGGCTGACGTTTAAGTCTTTCTTAACAAAAAGCGTTACTTTTTATTTTGCTGGCTTGTGAGCGTCAGGGTTTGTCTTACATGAACCGTCGCTACATTTACCGTATAGGTACAAGCTGTGGTTAGTAAGCGTAACATTGTACTTAGCCGCAATTTCTTTTTGACGTTCTTCGATCACGTCTCTGAAAACTCAATCACTTCACCACAATCTAGACACACAAGGTGGTCGTGGTGATGTTGAGTTGACAGTTCAAATACTGATTTACCGCCTTCGAAATGGTGACGAGTAACAATACCAGCATCATCGAATTGGTTTAGTACACGATAAACGGTTGCTAGTCCGATCTCTTCACCTAGATCAATTAGCTTTTTGTACAAATCTTCAGCACTGATGTGCTGGCAGTCTGGCTGCTGAAGTACTTCTAGAATTTTTAGCCTTGGAAGGGTTACTTTTAGACCCGCATCCTTCAGCGCCTGATTATTGTCTGACATATACTTTCCCGTTGGATCATCTGCAGCGATTTAACAGAATATAATATTCCTATCATTATAGGCGAAGCGTACTGAACATTAAACCACGAACTTCAAAGGGTTAATAGATTCTTTTTGTAAATTGGAAACAGGTCGATTATATTACAGATCAGACCAGTTACATATTGATAACATTGGAACGCAACGACTACGGACAGTTATGAATAAGCGACTTGCTAAGATATATAAACCAGGAATTGTGAAGTTTTCGCTGAATATTTGGCCGCCATTCTGGGGGGCTGGTATTAAAATCTTACATATTTCTGAAGACTTTCGAACGGTGAAAGTTCGTTTGAAACTGCGCTGGTGGAATAAAAACGCCAATCGAACTCAGTATGGAGGAAGTATTTTCTCTCTCACTGACCCAATTTACTCTTTGATGTTGATGGGCATTCTTCGCGAGGAATACTACGTCTGGGATAAAGAGGCGAGTATCAACTTCATTAAGCCCGGGCAGAGTGATTTGTTTGCGGAGTTTGAGGTGACAGATGGCATGCTAGATGAAATCTATCAAATGACTCGTAATGGTGAGAAGTGCTTCCCTGAATTCATTACTCACGTAAAAGACAAAGAGGGTAATGTTGTTTCGGAAGTGCAGCGCAAATTGTACGTGAGGAAGAAACCTCAGTACCGAGAAGAAGAAGTTGCGACAGAAATCTCTTAGTGCCTGTTTAGATACAAAAAGACCTCCACGAAGGAGGTCTTTTTTTATGAATGCTTACTTAGCCTTCAAGCTCAGCTAGGCACATCTCTTCGTAGACTTGCTTAACCCAGTTTCTACGCGCTCGTCAGTCAGTTCTGGTTGACGGTCTTCGTCGATACACAGACCAACGAATTGGCTGTCGTCACCTTCTACTAGAGCTTTAGATGCTTCGAACTCGTAACTTTCAGTCGAAGTGTGGCCTAGGATAGTACCGCCTTTCGCTTCAACGATGTCACGTACTGTGCCCATTGCGTCACAGAAGTACTCTGCGTAATCTTCTTGGTCACCACAACCGAAATAGCAACTAGCTTCGTAGAGAAATCGATTTGCTCAAGTTCTGGGAAGAAATCATCCCAATCACATTGCGCTTCACCGTAGTACCAAGTCGGGATACCTAGAAGTAGAAGATCAAAGTTATCAATGTCTTCTTTGCTGCTTTTTGCGATGTCTTGAACGTGAACTAGTTGTTTACCTAGTTGCTTTTGAATCATCTTTGCAACGGCTTCAGTATTACCTGTGTCGCTACCGAAGAAGATACCTACACTTGCCATAGAGTCTATACCTTTACATTGTTTGTTACTGGCGATGAGGGAGCAGAGCTTAACCTAGCCCTGTGCCTTCCCAACTGAGCTGAATCAGACCTTTGGCGATGAAACCAGCACAGCCAAGGAAAGAACCAACCACACAATACGACGACCAAAACAGGTACATTGCCTTGCTTTAGTACATCTTTTATCGCCATCCCAATGAAGAAGAAGATAGCAGCAAAAAGAAGATCGAGCCCGATCGACTCGAGCATGTCCATATAGTCGTATAGCATTGTCGCCCTTCATGCCAAAAATTCTTGGGCGCACTATACCACTGTTAAACGGTAAAGTTAATGCACTACGAGAAGGGTTATTTCAATAATCTGGCGTTGTTTTTCGAATTTGTTAACTCGAAATATATTTCCTGATCACACGCATAACTTCTGCCGGTTTCTCGGCATGTAACCAGTGTCCGGTGTTGGCAATAATGTGTGCTTTTGCGTTGTTAAACTGGCGTTTAACCGCAGGTTGATGCTCAGGCATCAGATAGTCGGAATCACCGCCTTTAACAAACAACGTAGGAATGTCGGTTAGTGCAATTTCTTGCCAGCCAATGATGTCGTCGTAGTTGTTGAGCAAACTTGCAACGTTAAAGCGCCAGTCCATTTGGTCACCATTTTTGTACAACGATTTCGACAGGAATTGTCTAACGCCATCGATTTCAATATGTTGAGCAAGAATATCCATCGTTTGCTGGCGATTGGCCGGTTTTTCTTTGATTACCGCTTGCAGGCCGTTAAACACGTTATCGTGACGGTTTGTTTGGTAAGACACTGGCGCCATATCGAGTACGATTAGTCGTTTAACAAACTCTGGCGCAACATCCGCCAATTTCATCGCAACTTTTCCGCCCATTGAGTGACCGATGACAAGTGCTGGCTCGATATTCAAATAACGAAGTAAATCAGCAACATCTTGCGCCATTACTTCATAGTTGTGTGTTTCTGAATGGAAAGAAAGGCCATGATTTCGGAGATCAATGCTGATCACACAGTGATCTTGAACGAGGTCGCGAGCCAGTAAACCTAGATTACTGAAACTGCCAAACAATCCATGAATCAAAACAACCGTTTGGCCGTGCCCTTCCTGCTTATAGTTGAGTAATGCTGACATTTTATCTTATTCGTGATGGGTTTAACGTGGAGTATCCGCGAGGATCTCGTTATAATCCCCCAGAGTTTAAACATTGAGAATGTGAAAAGCGAATGAAAACAATTGAGGTTGATGAGGATCTATACCGTTACATTGCGGGTCAAACCAAGCATATCGGTGAAAGTGCCTCGGATATTTTACGACGCCTTTTGAACCTTGATGGCCAGTTGCAGGAAGCAGTTGTTGCACCTGTAGTAGAACAGCCACAAGGGATTGTAGTAAGTAAAGATGCTGGCAAAGCAGAATCAGTAGATACCGTAAAAGAGATGCGCTCTCTACTTATCTCTGACGAGTTTGCTGGTCTTAAGAAAGCGATTGATCGCTTCATGTTGGTACTATCAACCTTACACAAACTGAATCCAGAGAGTTTCTCTCAAGCAACAAAAGTGAAAGGGCGCAAACGCGTTTACTTTGCTGATAACGAAGAGACTCTGCTAGCAAATGGTAACACTACCAAACCTAAAGCAATTCCTGGCACGCCATTTTGGGTAATCACCAACAACAACACCAGTCGTAAGCGACAGATGGTGGAGCAGGTGATGGCTCACATGGAATTCCAGCCTGACTTAATAGAGAAAGTAACAGGTTCAATCTAAGAAACCTGATAGAAGCCTCATAATATGTAGCGTTTAGCAGATATTATGAGGCTTTTTGATTTTATTTGTTTTTAAAGAAAGGATGTCAAACATGGCTATGCACCCTCGTGCTGGGCAAAAAGCGCAGCAGGAAGATCTTCACAATATCCCAGCACTCGTTGCTAACTACTTCTTACTTCAACCAGACGCAGCAAACGCAGAACATAAGGTTCAATTTGGTACTTCTGGCCACCGCGGTACTGCAGACAAGCACACTTTTAACGAAAACCACATTTTAGCGATCGCTCAAGCGGTAGCGGAAGTTCGTGCTGAGCAAGGAACAACAGGTCCATTGTTTGTTGGTAAAGACACGCACGCACTATCAGAGCCAGCATTTTCAAGTGTGATTGAAGTATTGATTGCAAATGGCGTGAAAGTGATTGTTCAACAAGACAACGGCTACACACCAACACCGGGTATTTCACACGCGATTCTGACTCACAACATCAAGCATGATGACAAAGCAGACGGTATCGTAATTACCCCATCGCATAACCCACCGCAAGACGGCGGCATCAAATACAACCCGACTCACGGAGGTCCAGCAGAGGCTGAACTGACTCAAGCAATCGAAGATCGTGCAAACGCACTGATTGCTGAAGGTTTGCAAGGTGTTAAACGCCTACCACTGGCAGAAGCGAAAGCATCGGATCTGTTTGTAGAGATGGATTTGGTGAAGCCATACATCGATGACCTAGTGAATGTTATCGATATGGAAGCAATCCAAAAAGCAAACCTGAAGATTGGTGTAGATCCATTGGGTGGCAGTGGCATTGATTACTGGCGTCAAATTGGTCAGGCATACGACCTAGACCTAACGCTAGTAAGTGAAGCGATTGATCCTTCTTTCCAATTCATGTCTCTAGATAAAGACGGCGTTGTACGTATGGACTGTTCTTCTCCTTACGCAATGGCGGGTCTATTGGCGTTGAAAGATGAATACGACTTAGCCTTTGGTAACGACCCTGACTACGATCGCCACGGTATCGTTACGCCGAAAGGTCTGATGAACCCGAACCACTTCTTAGCGGTTTGTATCGATTACCTATACCGTCACCGTGAAGCGTGGGGTAAAGACGTAGCTGTTGGTAAAACGCTAGTTTCAAGTGCTTTGATTGACCGTGTTGTAGCGGATTTAGGTCGTGAGCTATGTGAAGTACCAGTCGGCTTTAAATGGTTTGTTGATGGTCTGTACACTGGTAAGTTTGGCTTCGGCGGCGAAGAAAGTGCAGGTGCGTCTTTCCTTCGTAAAGATGGTACGCCTTGGTCAACAGACAAAGACGGCATCCTGCTATGTCTTCTAGCAGCAGAGATCACTGCGGTAACGGGTAAGAACCCTCAAGATTACTATGAAGAGCTAGCAGCGAAGCACGGTGAATCTAAGTACAACCGCATTCAAGCTGTAGCTAATGGCCCACAAAAAGACGTACTGAAGAAGTTGTCACCAGAAATGGTAGCGGCTGAAACTCTGGCTGGTGATGCAATTACAGCTCGTCTAACGCACGCACCAGGTAATGGCGCTGCAATTGGTGGCCTTAAAGTAACGACAGCGAATGGTTGGTTTGCAGCTCGCCCATCAGGTACCGAAGACATCTACAAAATCTACTGTGAAAGCTTCAAAGGTGAAGAGCACCTAAAACAAATCGAAGCTGAAGCACAAGAAATCGTTAATCAAGTGTTTGCAGCCGCTGGTTTGTAATTCAAACGATTAAGATTTTAAAAGGGTCGACATTGCGTCGGCCCTTTTTGTTTGTGAGAGGGAACGTTGCGCTTCGAGAGTCGGGAGCGCTTCGCTCTAAGAATCGAGAGGTGCTCGTTGAGAGTATAGTGAAAAGGTATTCTGATTAAGAAGGTATTGACGGAACTTGTTCCTAGAAAAGCAAAATAAAATCGTTTCCCGTTTCCCGTTTCCCGTTTCCCGTTTCCCGTTTCCCGTTTCCCGTTTCCCGTTTCCCGTTTCCCGTTTCCCGTTTCCCGTTTC
>LZQR01000249.1_pt1 | contig 14204 bp, 18 predicted proteins | sample 768601 | NCBI WGS metagenome assembly LZQR01 (sample SAMN05207299, study PRJNA324521) | oil field metagenome | isolation source: sample BH-FW-24 from oil reservoir | place: India: Bombay High | collected 2015-12-04
TACATCGATGATGCAGACGTACGTAGCTGTACATCGATCGATGCTCAGACGTACGTAGCTGTACATCGATCGATGCTCAGACGTACGTAGCTGTACATCTCATACGAGGTGTACATCGATGATGCAGACGTACGTAGCTGTACATCGATCGATGCTCAGACGTACGTAGCTGTACATCGATCGATGCTCAGACGTACGTAGCTGTACATCGATCTGCTGCTCGGCCAACTGTCACCCCAATCCGGTCACATCAAACTCGGCACCAATCTGAAATCGCCTATTTCGATCAACACCGCGACCAGCTCGACGAAAACAAAGCGGTGGTCGACAGTGTATTGGAAGAGTCGGACTACATCGAAAATCAACGGTCAACGCAAGCACATCATGGGCTATCTGGGCGACTTCCTCTTCAGTCCGGAACGGGCCCGCCAACCGGTCAAAGCCCTGTCCGGCGGCGAACGTAACCGTCTGTTACTGGCGCGCGTCTTCGCAAACCGTCCAACCTGCTGGTGCTGGACGAACCCACCAACGACTTGGACATTGAAACCTTGGAACTTCTGGAAGACTCCTGCTCGATTATCCGGGCACCGTGCTCATCGTCAGCCACGACCGGGCCTTTTTGAACAGCGTGGTCACCAGCTCCATCGTGTTCGACGCACCAGGCCAAGTCAATGAATACGTCGGTGGTTACGACGACTGGTTACGCCAGCGACCGGCGCACTACGACGCCCCCGCTCCAAAAACGGCCGCTCACACAAACACCCAAGAATCCGCCAGGCCTGGCGAAAAGGCCGAAACGCCAGCCGCCAAATCCAGCGACAAACCCGCAGCGAAAAAACCGAAAAGTTGAGCTACAAAGACCAACGGGAATACGACGCCCTGCCGGAAACCATCGAGACATTGGAAACGGAGTTGGAAGCACTGCAAATGCAAATCAGCGAACCGGCGTTTTATCAACAAACCGGTCATGAGGCGGTCTTGGAACGCCTCAATGCGTGTGAGGCCGAATTGGAAGCCGCTTTCGAACGTTGGGAAATTTTGGAAGCCCAACTCGAAGACTAAGCCATATCAGAGTTGGCTAGGGTCAGTGACCGAGCACAGCGCTTGGTCTGGGCGGCATCGACAACTCTTCGCGCCATTTTTTCCAACGATTCAGGCGGTTCAGCAAACGCAACATCGCTTTGGGTTGCACCGGTTGCGCCAGTTGAAAGCGAAAATAGCCCTTATTGATGAGCGGCAAAGCCGCAGCCAACTCGTCATCCCGCCGCATCAACACCACCGGCGTTTTCAATATGGTCGGGTTGTTATGGGTCGTTTCCTGCCAGGCCTGCTCGACCTGATTGGCCAATTGAAAATCGATGAGAATCGCCAAATACACCCGGTGGGTGGAATAACGACGCTTTTCAATTTCCGAGACCACCGCATCAACGTCATTGAAGGCCGCGACACTGATGCCGTAGCGTTTCAGAAACTGTTCAATATCGGCAAAACGTTGCGCATCCGGTTCGCATACGGCAATGCGTCGGCCTTTCAGCCATTTCAATTCTTTTTTGAATCCCATTTTTGTCAGTCCACACGGTCAAGGCGGATTCGAGACTTGTTCCCGGTCGGAACCCGCTGAAAATTCGGTTTTATTTTTTGTTTTATTTTTTATATTACCAAAAAATCCGTTGCCTCGGTGTGGCTTTAAAATGACAAACAGATGATCTCTCTGCGCCGTTTCCGCCGACGCGACCAAACCAATCTTAAACGGTGGCCGCCCATTCCACTCGACATAAATAATAATAATTCTTAATTGCAATTATATAAATTTCGCGTAGAATCCTAGACTCGCTTTTGCGAAAACATGATGTCACCATCGCAAAAATACGCTACAATTTTATTCTATTGCGTAATCGAAATCCCACGCTGGAAAACCCTTTTATTTTTGCTTATTTTTGGCAGGAAAACTTCTTTATGAGCTGTAACGAAAAACATACTTATTCTACCTTTTGCCGTTCTTCCAACAATGCGTTGAAAGAACCGATGTTCTTTGGCCAAAACGTCAACGTGGCACGTTACGACCAGCAAAAGCACCCGATTTTCGAAAAACTGATTGAAAAACAATTGAGCTTTTTCTGGCGACCGGAGGAAATCGACCTATCGAGCGACCGAGGGGAATACGCCGATCTGCCGGATCACGAAAAACATGTTTCATCAGCAACCTGAAATACCAAACCCTGCTGGATTCGGTACAGGGCCGTTCGCCGAATGTGGCGCTGCTGCCGTTGGTGTCCATTCCGGAACTGGAAACCTGGATTGAAACCTGGTCCTTCTCGGAAACCATCCACAGCCGCTCTTACACCCACATTATCCGTAACATCGTCTCGGATCCGTCATTGGTGTTCGACGACATCGTCACCAATGACGAAATCGTCAAACGCGCCATCAGCGTCACCGAACATTACGACCGTTTGATTTACCTGACCAACCGCATGTACGCCGAAGAAATCGATCTGGAAAAAGACGACGCCTTCCGTAAAGAAGTGAAAACCGCCTTGTTCCTGACCATCGTATCGGTCAACGTGTTGGAAGCGATTCGTTTCTACGTCTCCTTCGCTTGCAGCTTCTCCTTCGCCGAACGCTCCTTGATGGAAGGCAATGCCAAAGTCATCAAGCTGATCGCCCGTGACGAAGCCCTGCATTTGTCCGGTACCCAGCACATCATCAACTTGATGCGCGAAGGCAAAGACGACCCGGAAATGATGCAAATCGCCAAGGAAAACGAAGACATGGTCTATCAGATTTTCCGCGAAGCCGCCGAACAGGAAAAAGAATGGGCCGACTATCTGTTCAAAGACGGTTCCATGATCGGTTTGAATGCCGGCATTTTGAAAGACTACGTCGAGTACATCACCAATACGCGTATTCGCGCCGTGAAACTGGATCCGATTTTCGAACAGAAAAGCAATCCACTTCCGTGGATGAACAACTGGCTGGTGTCCGACAACGTTCAAGTCGCACCACAGGAATCGGAAATCAGTTCCTATCTGGTCGGCCAGGTGGACTCCACCGTCGGCAAAGACGACTTCAACGATTTCGCGCTGTAAACAGCCGTACTCATCATCTCCCAAAGCCCGCTTCTGCGGGCTTTTTGGTTTTTCGTCCCCGTCAATCTTGTTACAAAACTGTCATCCGCTTATCACTTGATTTTCAAATAAGCACTCTAAACTGGTCGGAATGAACGAAGCGACACACATTCTGGCGTTCCTCCGTCACGGGGAATACCATCAAAACCCAATACGCCCAGCGCGTTACAACACGGTGCTCTGACGACCTTAGGCCAACAACAGGCCGCTCGCGCCGCCGAAGACGTGTATCATTACGCCCAGGCGCACGGCTTGAAACTTCACCCGGAAATCGACACCTCGCATTCGTTACGTGCCTGGCAGACCGCCGACGCCTTGAAGCAAACACTCAAACACCAAGCCGGCTTTCAAGGACGTATCGTCGAGCAGAAAACACTACACGAACGTTCCGTCGGTGCCCTGGCGAACTTGTCCGTTACCGAAATCGAGCACATTTTGGAACAGGACCCAAGAGTCGAATCTCCCCCGCTCAACTGGAAATCCGACAGTCATTACCGCTTACCGGTACACGGTGCGGAATCCTTATTGTCCGCCGGGGAGCGGGTTGCTGGACACCTCAACCGAACGTTCGCGTCACTGGCGCAAACCGAAACGCAACCGACCTTGAAAATCATCGTGGGGCACGGGGCTTCCTTTCGACACGCCGCGTTTCTGCTCGGCCTGCTGTCGTTTGAAGACATCGCCCAAAAGTCCATGCACCACGCTCGCCCACTTTATTTTGAATACCGAACCCGTTCGCAAGACTGGCGACACCGTCACGGCGAATGGAAACAGCGCGCCCGCGCCAACCCGTCAATGATTGATTGAGGAGAATGGATTATGTACGCCGCGACCGCAACCGCTTGGCAACCTCAGCCACACCCCCAAACGCCTTTCCCAACCGAAAACTGGATGGCACCGGCAAAAGACACCTATTTCTTCTGTGATTTGCACGCCGATGCCGATGCCTTTTTACGTTCGCTGAAACTGAGTTATCTGGTCACGCTCGACAGCACCGTCGAACAGATTACCCTCACCACAAAGGGGCGCAGCGGACAAATTATCATCGGGGCGACTGCTTTGATAAAGGGCCCAGCAACCTGGCCCTGTTCCGCCTGATTGCCCAGCTCAAACACGCCGAATGCGACCTGGTGTTGCTGGCTGGTAACCACGACATCCGCATTTACGCCGGGCTGCTGGCAACCGACTTTATGGACGACCTGCGCCAAGCCCACTTTTTCGTCCGCATGGGCCGCAAAACCGCCAGCTTGTTTGCCGAAATCCACCGCCATTATTGTCAGGGCGAAGAACTGCCAGGCCTGGCCGATTCGGTGATTCGCCAGCGTTTGTTTCCATCCGAAGACTGGTTCGATTTTTCCCGGCCTATGCGCAACACACCATGCCGAAAAGCAAAATCGATAAAGAACTGAAACAGATTCGCAAAAACAGGACGATTTCATCCAGGCCTGCGGCGAACACGGTTTAAGCCTGCCGGAAATTTACCAGGCGGTGACCAAAGCGAAAGAACTCTTCCTGTCACCGGATGGCGAATTTGCTTGGTTTTTCCAATCGCTGGACTTGATTCACCTCGCCGGCAGCTATTGTTTCAGCCATGCCGGTCTGGACGACCAGTTCGCCGAAAAACTGGTGGCGCACAGTGCCGACGAACTCAACCAGACCTTTCGCGAGCAAATGAATCAAGGCCGAATTTTCGAAATGTACTACAGCGAATTCGGCAATGTGTTCCGCACCAAATACCGCGCCAACGACTGGCCTTTGACCGAACGTGGCAGCGACATTTTGCGCCGCAACCACATCTTCGCCATCGTCAACGGCCACCGCAGCCACCGCGAAGGCCAACAATTGTTTCTGCGCCAAGGCCTGTTGAATTTCGAGTGCGACACCCAGCTCAACGCCAATTGCCGCCCGTAAATCTAACCTACAAACCCCGGGCGAAGCTGTTACAATTTTCTATGCCGACGGATGGTCTCTGCGCTCAGCAGCGATTTTCCCATGACCAAACAATTCCACCCCAAACAGCTGCAACAGCATTAGAAGGTAGGGTATGGCTAAGAAAAGTAAATACTTCGAACACGAGTCTCTGCAAGACAAAGATGCCATCATCAGCTATTTAAAAGCCATCACGCAGGGGTTCAAAAAAGGCGCCATCGAGTTCAGCGATGAAGAGGAAGAATTCATGCTGACCCCGCAAAAACTGGCGAACCTCAAAATCAAAGCCGATAAATCGAAAAAAGGCCAGACGCTGAACATCAAAATCAGCTGGTCTTCCGATCAAAGCTCCGACTTCGAAGAGTCGCCGCTGTTTATCGACCCGAAAAACCGAAAAAATAACCTGAACTCACAGTAGCCGAACAGCCAGATGCAACCACTCACGGAACTTTACGACCCTTTGCGCTTTTTGATTATCGAAGTGCAAAAACAACTCGATTCCGTCACCCTGTTTTTGGAAACGGGCGATTTGCGACAAGCTGAAAACGGCCAAAAACGAGTGGATTACATCGACAACTACCACTCAACCTGCTCAACCGCGCCGCCACCTATCTCGGCGAGCAAACCGACAAAGACATCCGCATCACCGTTCAAAGTTACGAACACATCAATCACGGTTTGAAATCCCTTTCCCGTCAGTTACAGGCGATTATTTTCCAGGCCAAGCAGTCCAGCACCGCGTTGAAGCTGCTGCGCAAAAAAAATGTTTTCCGCGCCCTCAACGATTTGCAGGTCGGTCTGGAACTGATTGAACCGGCCATCGAATCCGAGGGTTCCATGCTCGCCATCGACATTTGCCGTTTGAAAGTCCACATCGACAAACGTTGCGATCAGCAACTCGAAAAATACAAAATCCGGCTTAAAAAAGGTCAACAAACCGAGGCCTTATTGCACGCCAGCTTCATTATCCGCGACATCAGTGATATGGGCGAAGCCCTGCTGCGCATCGGCGAAGGCATCATCTCCGCCAATATGGGCCAGATGATCCAGATCGACCGCTACCATTCGCTGGAAGCGACCCTGACCGCCCTGCAACTCAACCCGCAGGAAGACGATCTCACCATTCGCGCCATGGGCGAAACCAAATCCGGTTGCACCATTTCCGGTGTCATGACCGCCGAAGAGTCGGAAGCCAGATGCTCGCCGTCTTCAAAGAAGGCGACAAAGCTAAACTCAAGGAAGAAAAAACCGGCATCGAAAGCTGGCACGAGAAGTTTCCCGGCATCGCCCCACAGGTCTATTCCTATCATAAAAGCGGTAACAAAGCCGCCCTGCTGTTCGAATACCTGACCGGCGAAACCTTCGACAAACTCCTGTTGCAGAAAAACCGTAAAACCCTGAAAGCGGCGCTGAACCGACTGTTTGAAACTCTGACGCAAATCTGGGAAGAAACCCGTGCCGACCAACCCTATCCGGCCAACTTCATGGCCCAGTTGCGCAAGCGTTTGAAAGACGTTTACGAAGTCCACCCGGAATTCCAAGCCCCATCGGTCAGCATTAACGGCGTAAAAAGTCCGACACTTGAAGCCCTGGTCGATGACGCCGAAGCGCTGGAATCCGAACTGCCCTGTCCGCTGGGTGTTTACATCCACGGCGATTTCAATCTCGACAACATCATTTACGACCCGGTCGATAACGACATCAATTTCATCGACCTACACCGTTCCGAGTACCTGGACTTCGTGCAGGACTTGTCGGTCCTGATGGTGTCGGCCTATCGCCTGTCGAATTTCGACCCGCAAGTCCGCAAACTGATCGCTCAAACCATGCAGGCGATTTACGAATTCGGCCAGGATTACGCCGAACACATCGACGACACCAGTTACCACCTTCGGATGGCTTTAGGATTAAGCCGTTCTTTTTTGACCTCAACGCGCTTCGTGTTGGATAAACAGCACGCCAAAGCCATGCATTTTCGAGGTCGTTACCTGATTGAACAAGTCATTCGTCTGACGGAAGCAGAACGAATGACCTACCGGATACCGAAAGAGATTTTCCATGATTAAAGACGATCTAAAAATCGCGGTGGTGGGCATTCCCGGCAAATGGTCCACCGAAGTATTGGCCGATGAAATCGAAGCCCAAACCGGCTTTCGCTGGGTCATCGACATCGAAAAAGTCGTGGCCGACCTCAGCGAACCGTCGGTGCGTTACGAAGGACGTTGCCTGTGTCAACTGGACGGCATCATCATCAAAAAGATTTCCCAGACCTACAGCCCGACGGTCATCGATCGTTTGGAAATTCTGCGCTTTGTGGAAAAATGCGGCGTGCAGATTTTCTCCAAGCCCCAGGAAATCATCCGTCTGGTAGACCGCATGAGTTGCACCGTATCGCTGGCCAAAGCCGATATTCCGATGCCGCCGACCATCATCACCGAAGATTTGGACGCCGCTTTCGACCATGTGGAAAAATTCGGCGAAGCCATTCTCAAACCGTTATTTTCCACCAAAGCCCGGGGCATGGAAGTCCTGTGCTGCGACGATGGCAAAAAAACCGTTAAACAGCGCCTGAAAGACTATTACGACAAACAGGGCTTCTTTTACTTGCAGAAAAAACTCGCCCTGCCCGGCAAGGATATGGGGCTGGTATTTCTGGGCGGTGAATATCGCGGCGCTTATGCTCGTGTCTCCGGCAACGACAGTTGGAACACCACCATCCACTCCGGCGGCAAATACGCCGAAGCGCAACCGTCGGATGACATCATCGACATGGCGTATCGTGCCCAATCGCAATTCGATTTGAGCTACACCACCGTCGACATCGCCGAAACCGAAGACGGACCGGTCTGTTTTGAGGTCTCCGCTTTCGGTGGTTTCAAAGGCGCGCACGAAGGGTTGGGCTTGAATATGGCCAAGGAATATGCCAATTACGTCATTCAGACGCTGAGTACAGCCTCTTAGCTTCCCTGAAGCCGAACAAAAACCGTACAAGGAAACCGTTTTGCCCCTCAATCTCGTTCAACAGATTAGCCAATTTCAAGAAAGCACGCCGTTGCAACTGCAACGGCTCTCCCTGAGTTTACCCGGCTGGACGCTGGCCATCGAATCCAATTCCAAAACCCTGCTGAACACCCTGCAACACTATTTCGGCGATCTTCTGAGTGAGAGTTCCGCTCAAGCAGACCAAACCATCACCGCTTACGAAACCAATCAGTTTTTGAATCAGGGGCTCCACTGGGAAGACTGGAAACGGGAAACCGGCAAAACCGGGCGTAAAGATGCGTTTTTGGATTTCGACAACGGCTTGGAAGCGCAGCGTTTCATCTATAAAGTCAAAACCGGGATGCTGTTCTGGCAACGCCAGGACCAACCGATGGCATTTCGGCCCCACCGAAAGCACCCGAACCAAATCATCAACTTCATCCTCACCCAATACTTGAACGAACACCTGCGCGTGGTTGGTTGCTGGGCCACGCCGCTGGCTTGCAACTAAACGGCCGCGGCCTCGCGATTGCCGGCCTGTCCGGCGGCGGGAAATCGACCTTGATGTTGCATTTATTGGAAAACGGCGAGCACTTCATCAGCAATGACCGTTTGTTGTTCGCCGACTCGGCAATCACCGAATCGGCCAGGCCTGGTGAATTATGGATGCGCGGCATTCCAAAACAGCCCCGCATCAACCCCGGCACCATCGTTCACAATCCGCGGCTACACGCTTTGATTCCGGCCGAACGCCGCGCCGAATTGTTACAGTTACCTCGCGAAGAACTGCGCCAACTGGAAGAAAAATACGATGCCGACGTCAACCGGCTTTACCACGCGAACTGCTTCAAAGCCGAAAGTCCTTTGAGTGCATTGGTCATTCTCAACTGGCAGCCCGGCTCCGCCGACGCCACACGCCTGACCGAAACCACGCTGAACGACAGCCCGCATCTGTTACCGGCCATTATCAAAGCCCGGTCCTTTCTATGCTGACCGCCAGAATATGTTCCTGCCGAATCAAATTGAACCGGACACTGCGCCTTATCTGGCCATGCTAGGCGATTTGCCGTGCTGGGAATTAAATGGCAACGTCGATTTTGCCGCCGCCGTCCGTCTGGTCGAAGAGGCCGCCCGCCGTCAATAACGGGCGCTTAACCGAAGCGAACCGCTTTGAAGAAGTGCATTTGCGCCATCGCCAATTCCTGGTACGAATCGCCGACAATCGCCACCATCGCCCCTTTGACCGGAATCATCTGCCCCTGAAAACCGGAGCGATTAAACGCCTGCATGGTGGTGAGCTGTTTGCCCGGCAGCACAATAATGGTCACCGGCCCGGCTTCCTCCTGCAACACCAGATGCAGTCCTTTCTGACCGTTCACCTCGCACTCTCCGGCATAACTCATGAAATCCACCGGCTTATCCAGCACCGCCCCCACCTTGGCAAACAATTTCTGCAAAGAAGCTTCGTCTTGATCCAACGGTTGCGCTTTCATCAAGTCCGGCGCTTCCCGAGCGTGGTCAATAATGTGATCCACCACCGCCTGTTCCAGCAAAACTTCCTGCGCGTTCGCCACGGAATGTTTGGCTGAACCGGTTCCCGGCTGTAAACGGCCACTGCCAAATCGCAAAAACCGCCACCAAAGCAAACGACGCCGCAAATGCCGTCAAGTTCCCGAACCAGCCACCATCGTTTTGTGGTGGCTCTTCGAAACGGTTTTTTAAGAGAATACGCTCTTCCAGCCCTTCCGGCGGCGTCACCCGCATTGCCTGCTTCAATTCCGCTTCAAAGGATTTTTGTGCCTTGACGTCGGCCGCTTTGTCGGGATGTTCGGCCAAATACGTTTGCATCGCCTCGTCCAATTGGTTCGGCGACTCCAACAGTCTGCGTCGAAATTCCAGTTCGGTCATGTGCGATTTCCTTTCAAACCGACCGTCGCGGACGGCCGTTCCAATTGTTGTTTGAGTTGCTGCCGGCCCCGAAACAGACGGGTGTTGACCGTCGCCAGTTTCAGTCCGAGTTGGTCGGCGATTTCATCGCCGCTGAACCCCCACAACACCTGTAACAACAAAGGTTCCTTAAATTGTGCATCCAGCGACAGAATAGCCTGGTACAGCGCCTGTCGTTCCATTTGCCGTTCCGGCTCCCGATCGACGCTGTCGGCGATCATCGCCTCTTCCATTGCCACCCACTCCGGTGATTGCTTTTCAAAACGACGGGCATTTTCACGGCGCAGAATCGTCATCAACCAGGCTTTGGCGGCTTGCTCGTCCTGCAACTTGTCCAAGGCTTTCCAGGCACGGGAAAAGGTTTCCTGCTGCACCAAATCCTCGGCCACATTCGCGTCCTTGCTCATCCAAAACGCATAGCGATACAGGTCTTTGGCGTAAGCGCGGACCAGTTGATCAAAAAACAGCGTTTTATTCGACATTCGATTCCATCCCGTTGGATTACCTTTGTAACCGTTGGTTTAAACCAAAGGTTCCTTAATAAGACCGCCCTTTCCTCGAATTGTTTCAAAACCGTTCGAAATAATCGCGCCTCAAGCCGCTTTCGGCTTCACCATCATCTGGTGCACCACCGAGGCATTGAAGAGCAGAATGAACCAGAGCAGATACAGCCACAATAAAAACAGCGGAATCACCGCAAACGCGCCGTAAATGAGGTTGTAGGTCGGGAACCATTTCACATACAGTCCAAAACCGTATTTCAGCAATTCCAATTCAAAGGTCGCCAAAATAGCCCCAACCAACGCATAACGCCAAGGGACACGATGCAATGGCACGAAGCGGTATAAGAACCAGAAACCGATTACATTGATCAGAATCGGCAATTGATTCAAAACACCGTTTCCAGCGGCACCCAGGCAAACGGGGCCGCCAGCAACACCGAACTCAACACCAGACTGCCGCCAAGTAACACCGGTCCGACCACACTGATGCCGATGTAATGCAATAAGCTCACCCACCAACTGCGTTGCAAATGTTTGTCCCACATGGCATTGATTTTTTGGTCGATGGTCCAGAGCAACAGCAAGGCAATCACCAACATGCTGAAGATACCGATGCCGTGCAACTTACTCGCCTGCTGGGAAAACTGAAGCAGGTAAGATTCCACCATCGGTGTCGAGGCCGGTAACAAATAATGAAACACCTTATCCATCACCGCCTCTTCGAAAGCTTGAAAACTGTCCGACATCGAAAACACGCTGAGCATGATGGTCAGAAACGGCACTAACCCGACCAAGGAGGCATAAGCCAAAACCGTCACCGCATCCAAACCGTCCTTACGAATGAAATTCTGAGCTGCCTGAATCCAAAAGGCGATCTTATACAAACGGTTTTCCGTTTCGGCCATGCGTTAATTCCTTAAGAAACGTCTGAAATCAGGCTTTTGACGCACCAACAATTTCACATATCATCATTAATTTTTTTAAATTGCTTCTGAAAATTCATTCTATCAAAATACCCGCTATGTATAAGAATTCTAGCAATTTCATTCACTTTCTGGTCATCGGCTACAGCCTCGTCATCATCCTGGTGGCCATCTCTTCCGGCATTTTCTTCAACTACGAAAGTAAAATCGCCAACGCCTTCGAAAACCACCAGGAAAACACCGCTTACCAGAGCAATCTGGACGCCTGTTCAATGCCGCCACCCAGCGCAGTATCCTGATGGTGCGCATGATCAATGCCAAAGACCCGTTTGAAATTGATGCCCTTCACATGGACATGTTCCGCTACGAGCAAATTGTCATCCAAAACCTGAGCACGTTGCGTGAAAATGCGTTCGCCCCCTCGCAGATTGATATCATCGAAGACGCCGGCGAGATCATGACCCGAAATCGTCGGTTTCAGGAAACCGTTTACAGTCTGTTGATGGACGACCAGAAAGACGCCGCGCTCAAGCAACTGGTGGATGTCACCCTGCCGCTTCAAAAACAGGTCATCAGCACGTTGAACCGCTTGGAGGCCGATTATCAAGCCGCTTCACAGCGCTCGGAAGCCAACTTTGCGGCCATCCTATCGGACATGCGCAATATGATTCTGTGGGTCGCCGTGCCGATTATCGTCAGTTTGTTGATCATTGCCCTGCTGACCATCGACCAACTCAAACGCTATGCGCGAAATCAGGAAGCCCTTCGCGACCACCTGGAAGAGCGCGTACACCAGCGCACCCACGAACTGCTGCTGGACCGTAACCTCATGCAAACCTGAACGAAGCCATCGGCATCTTCAACGAAGAAGGTCACTTGCAGATCAGTAACAAAAAGCTCACTGAAATGCGGCTGGCGAGCGACTTGGGCGATACCCTATCGGTCTGGGAAATGCTGGAAAAGGCTTTCCACGAACTCAACCTCCCCGCCATTCAGGAGTATTTAGCCATCCACAAATCTTGGCGCGGTGAAGCGGCCGTCAACCATTATCGGCATCAATACATGATGATCGACATCAACAAACTGCAAGACCGCAGTTTGCCGGACAGCTATTATTCCATCATCCTGACCGATATTTCCGAACTGAAGAACATTCAGAACCAGTTGTCCTATACCGCCAACTACGATGCGGTGACGCATTTGCCGAACCGTTACTCTTTCAATCATCAAATCCAGGAAATGATTGAAAAACACGCTGAGGAAAGCTTTCATCTCTACTACATCGACCTCAACGACTTCAAATGGGTCAACGACCATTTAGGGCATACCATCGGGGACGAGTTCCTCTGGCACGTCGGCCAAGCTTTCAAGGAAGCGGTTCCGGAAGGCGAATTTCTGGCGCGCCTCGGCGGCGACGAATTCGCTGTCCTGCTCACCTCACTCCATACACCGTCCGAATTGGCTGAACTGGCCAATCAACTGTTCCTGCAAGTGAAGAAAATCAACCACATTCATCACTCCAACCACGAAGTCAGTTGCAGCATCGGCATCGCCTCTTACCCTCAGCACGGCACCACCCCCGAATCGCTGATCAAGCATGCCGACTACGCCATGTATACCGCCAAAAAAGTACAGCACACGCCATATTGTCTGTTCTCGAAAGACATGCGCCAGCAACTCAGTTATCTGCATGAAATCGAAGAAAGCTTGCACCGAGCGGTGCGGGAAAAAGAATTCCAGGTCCATTACCAACCGCAATACAGCCTGCACTCCCTGAAGTTGGTCGGTGCCGAAGCCCTGGTACGCTGGCCGAGAAGCGACCGCATGGTCTCGCCGGGTGAGTTCATTCCGCTGGCAGAAAAATTCGGCCTCATCAGCGCCATCGGCGAATTCGTGTTCGAGACCGCCGCGCGTCAGCTCCAGGCCTGGTCACATTGCAAAATCGAATTGCCCCGGGTCGCGATCAACACTTCCTCCACCCAACTGCTGGCCGGTAATTTCGGTGACGTGGTGGAACGTATCTTGCAGGAAAACCAACTCACCGCGAACCGCATCGACATCGAGGTCACCGAATCAGTGATGATGAAAAACATCGAACGCAACGGCAACAACGAAAACGCCAACTGCCTGAGCACCCTTCAGGAAAAAGGACTGGAAATTTCCATCGACGATTTCGGCACCGGCTATTCGTCGCTGTCCTACATCAAACATTTGAATGTGGACCGCATCAAAATCGACAAAAGCTTTATCGACGACATCGAATTCAATAAAGAAGCGCGCTCCATCGTCCGTGCCATTATCAAGATGGGGCACAGTCTGGGCATGAAAGTGCTGGCCGAAGGCATTGAAACCCCCAACCAATTGGATATTCTCAAGGCACTGGAATGCGACGAAGGCCAAGGCTATTTGTTCAGTAAACCGCTGGATGCCGCCAAATTCGAAATGAAGTGCCTATCGGCCTAACCCAAGCCTTTACTCGAACCGTAATCACACGACGGGGCGTAACACCTGACGGTCGATTAAATCCTGCAATACCGACTGGGCAAAGCCTCCAAATCCGCCAGCGGAACCTGCAACGCCTCGGCCAAGCCCTGTAATACGGTTCGGGCCGTCGGCCTCTCGACGATTTCAACGACGTCCGGATTCGCCAAACGCTGGGTTGCTCAGACGTACGTAGCTGTACATCCCAAATCCCGCCAGCGGAACCTGCAACGCCTCGGCCAAGCCCTGTAATACGGTTCGGGCCGTCGGCCTCTCGACGATTTCAACGACGTCCGGATTCGCCAAACGCT